>JAABUV010002251.1_pt1 | contig 26517 bp, 35 predicted proteins | sample 5559971 | NCBI WGS metagenome assembly JAABUV01 (sample SAMN10711881, study PRJNA513362) | rock metagenome | isolation source: Antarctica rocks | place: Antarctica: Victoria Land, Knobhead nord | collected 2015-12-19
TTGAAGTTGAGATTTCCCGTGTTTGTTGAGCCTGTGTGTCTGCCTGTCGCTGTAACTGCTGCCTGCTTGCTCGAACGCCAGCTGCGCGCTCGGGTTGGCGCGCCGCCCGGGACGGAGAGGACGAGAGGGGGCGCGGCGCCGCAGGGCCGCGGATGCAGCCGGCACGGAGCTGCACAGCCCGGGCCTGCGCAGCCCCGAGCCGCGCAGCCCGGCGCTGCGCAGCCCGGCGCTGCGCAGCCCGGGCGCGCGCCTGCGCAGCCCGGGCGCGCGGTCGAGCATGGAGCGCGCGCTGCCGGCGCGCGCGATCAGCAACAAGAACGTGGAGTGGCTGAGCGCGCCGGGCGCGTGGACGTTCGTGGTCGCGCTCATCGTGCTCGCCTGGCTCCTCTTCTCGCTCGTGGCCGACCCGGTGCGGCCAGCGCCGGGCGTTACGTCTGCGCCGCGCCCCCGCTCCCGCAGGCCTCCCGGAGGAGCGGGCCGCGGCGGCCTGCTTGTGTGGGCCAGGCAGGGCTGAGGACCTGTAGCGCCGTAGAGACTTTTGTTCAATGACGTGGAAGTTAAGCCATGCAGCCGAGCGAGCGCGCGCGGGGCGTGAGCGTGTGCCTGGGCGCGCAGGGCCTGGCGTGGACGTACGTGCACCTGCTGCATGGCGCGGTCACGTACCCGCTGCTGCACTGGAACAAGGGCTCGCCGGTGCAGCTGGACCAGGGACGCTACGACGGGCTGACCTTCTGGGAGCAGCTGGACGACGGCGTGCAGCACACGGCCACGCGCAAGTTCTTCACTGCCGTGCCGGCGCGCCCCGCCGCTGCCCCGCGCGCGCGCCGCCCCTTGCTGTGTCAACGGGCAGTGTTTGTGCGAGTGTGCGTAGGAGTTGAGGACGGTCAGCGGCTGCCCGAGCGCACGGCATGGTCGCAGCGGTGTTTGCCGGGGTGGCAGCCTGTGCGGCGCGCGATTGGGCCCGTCAGAGGTGCGCGCAAATGTGTGGCCTGCTCTTGGTGGTGACGGGCGCGCCTCCAGCCTGTGCACGCACCTCGCCGCAGCAGGGCGTAAGACTGGCTGTCTTGCTGCATGCATCACAAGGGCTGGCACGGGCTAGCGGCCGGCGCGCAGCGGGCGCTGCAAATGCACTGGCCCACCCCGCGCATCTTTGCCTCTCCCACGGGAGAAAACGCAGCCACGGGACGCCCATCAGCGCGGCGCCCGCGCCACTGGTGGTGCTGCACCTGAACCTATACCCGAGTCCGCCGCGCGGGTAGTGTTGACCCTAAGCGTATACCCTCGCCCGCCGCGCAGGTGGTCCTGTTCCTGCTGGCCAGCCACGGCACAGACTTTGGGCGCCAGCCGCTCGGCCTCAACCTGCTCGTGCTGCTGGTGCTGGTCATCGCCAAGCTGCCCGCGCTGCACAAGGTCCGCATCCTGGGCATCAACAAGTACTGAGCGCGCGCGCCGCATGGCTGCCGCTGCCGCCGAGGCCATGGGACCGGTGGGGGCTGCGGGGCAGGCGGGGAGGCCTTGCGCGGGCGGCCGGCCCGCTGTACCAATATGGGTCGTGTTCGGCCCTGTATGCTGTGCTGTGGGGCTGTAGGGTGTGGCAGCTCAGGCGATTGGCCTGCAGGGTGTGTGTTGCTGGCCCGCCCTCGCACTACTGGTTCTGAAAGGTCACCTGTGTGTATGTTTTGGCAGGCGTGCATTGCAGTGCGTAGTGCTCATAGTTAGTAGGCGACAGCGATGCATACTGTGATAATTTCTGCAGCGCATGCGCCTTCCTGCTCAGTCCGGCCCTCGTCTGCGTCGCAGAGCAAGCACCCATGGCACGTCTCTGTGAAACGCGCATCCTTGGCTGCCTCAATGATGCTGCCGAAGAAGTTTTCGCAAGACGTGTGCGCTCAACAACGCTTCCAGCCCATCCTGGCTTTCACTTACTAGCCCTGGCCTGTTCAAATATGTCTGGAATGCCGAAGGGCCGTCAAGGTGATGCGCGCTGCTCTGCATGCACCAACTCGGACCCGAAAGTCTGTGACAGCTAGCTTGTAGGCTGCATCTGTTCGCTGGCAGACCTGCGAAAGCAGGCAACCCCGAAGACCACAAAGCCGCATGCAGCATCCGTTTCACCCGAACAAACCTTTTGTAAACATACATGGAGTGTTCATATCAATACAGTTCCAAAAGGCCGGTGCGCACCATGGTGCGCGCCTGTATCCCGGGTGCAGGGAGCCTACTCTACTCACTGAGCGCGTGCACTCACCGCAATGCGTTGCCGCTGTGGCAGCCATGTGTGCCACACGCGTGCCACATGCGACATAAGAATATGACCCACACCCCAAAAGGAACAAAGTGGCGCCAAGGGCCTAATGCAAAAAGGCGCCCAGAATGTCCCTAGGTCAGCGTGCGGCGGGCGCGTGGTGCGCCGGGAAGAGCGCGGCCCACACGGCGTCCAGGCGGCGTGCGTGCTGCACAAACTCGAGCGCCGCAAACGTCTCCGCGATCGCCGCCCGGCCGGCGGCATCCGGCTCGCGCAGGCGCAGGGCGTCCCACTCGAACCTGGCCGCCAGGGACACAGCAGTGCCAGGTCATGCACCCTCGAGCGCCAAGTCCTGCGTTCTTTCCTTCCGGTGCTTCAATAGGACAGATTCGCCCATATGACTTTGGATGCATCCCCCGCATTATCATGCCCGCCGGTTCCGGGCTTACCTGAACCTTGGGAGCGCAGGGGGGGCAGCAAGGCGGCCGGGGCGCACCGCAGCGGCGGCAGGTCGATGTCGGTGCGGATGGTGACGAGGCGCTTGCTGAGCCGCGCCGCGGCTGCGCCCGCCGCGCTGCTCAGCTCTTCCCGCGGCTTCTTCCGCGCCACCTGCCCCGCGCGCGGCCGCCGTCACATGGCGCGCTTCTCAAAGCGCGCCTGCCCGCACGCGGCCCCAGGCTCGCCGGTGGAGCATAAGACAGTGCCTCCCAACATGTCATGCGAACCTGCTGCCCTGTGCCGTCCAAAGCATCACCCGCCGCAGCCTGCAGGCGCTGCGCAGCCGCAGAGCCTGGGCTGCGCGCGCGGCTGCAGCCTGCACAGGGGGGTCAGCCCCAAGGTAGAGCTAGGCCCCAAGGTAGACCCGCGCCTCGCCCGCGCCGCCCAGCACAGCCTCCAGGTCCTCAAACTGCTGCAGCAGCGCGAGCGCGGTCTTGGTGCCCACGCCCGCCACGCCCGGCACGTTGTCCGCCGCGTCGCCGCTCAGCGCCAGCACGTCCGCCCACTGCACGCCCAGCCGGACCCGGGGTCGGGCGCTGGCGGGTTTGCTGCGCGCGGGAGGGCCACCTGCCAGGGGCCGCTCGACGCCACCGTGCCACGGCGGCGCCCACAAAACCCTAGGGCGACCAGCTGCAGGGCGGCAGCAGCGAGCCCTGCCGCAGCCAGGACGCAGGGCTGCATGGGGCGGGGCGCGCCAGACTTTGACACTGACCGTGAGAAGTAGCAAATCGGGCATGGTGTCGTGCGGGGGATGCCCGTCGCACACGCCTGCTATGGACCGCCCGGTCGCCCGGCCCGTCCCCTCGTTCACAGCCCCAGGGCCGGACGGCGCGCCTGCGAGGGCTGCACGCCGAACTCGGCGACGAACGCGTCCGCGTTGTACGGCACGAGCCCGCCCACGGTCGCCTGCCCGGCCGACGACTTTTTCGGCGGGCGCAGCAGCTGCAGGCCCGGCCGCAGCAGCTGGAAGAAGTCCTGCGCGCGCGCGCTGAGCCAGCAGCATCTGAACAGGCGCGCCCTAGACAAGCCAGCGCCCAGCAACAGCCCAGATGGAAGAAGTCCTGCGGCCGCGCGCGGGCGCAGAGTCAGCTGGGCCCCACACGGGCGCGCCCTGGCGCCGCCGACGCCGGCACGAGACCGGCATGCATGGCCGGCACGTCTGCCGCCGCTGCAGCGTTGCCCTACCCGATGCCTGATGCACGGAGCATGGGAAGCGCGCGCACAAAGCGCCAGGGTGTGCCTGCACCATAAAGAGCATCCCGGAGGTCTCGCACACCGTGTCATGGTCATGTAACACATGTGCACCCTCCCAGAGTGGGAGCGGGTGCGGCGCCTTAAGTCCCAGCAAGCCCTACAGAGCGGGCGCGGGCGCGCCAAAACAGGCGCGCCTTGTCAGGGGAGGCGATGGCGACATGGAAGCCCGCGTCTGCAGCGCGCGTGGCCACGGTGCCAATCACGTCGTCCGCCTCGATGCCCGGCACGCGCAGCTCGGCCAGGCCCATCACCTGCCGCCCGCGCCGCGTCGGTGCAGGACTCACAGGCGCGCTTGCCAGGCCCCCCCCCGCCGCGCATGCACGGACAGGCCAATCCTGCGACCGCGGTGAAGCTGGGGACGACATGGTGGCCCCGGACGCCGACCCACGGCAGCGTGGGGAGTCACTTGCCAGGCGGGCGGCCGCCCCGGCTCGATGCAGCATCTCACTGGCCACAACCGGGCCGAGCACAAGCGGGTCCTGGGCCATGTACCAACCATACACTGGCCCTAGCCGATGCACAGGCGGCGCACCCGCAGCACCTCGCGCACGCGCGGCACCGCCTGCGCCAGCTCCGGCGGCATTGGCGGCCGCTGGCCCTTGTAGCCGGAATACAGTTCGTGCCTGCGCGCGCGAGCGCGTGGGTCGACCGGCGGGGCAGCCTCAGCGCTGCAAGCGCCGCCGGCGCGGGACACGTCCGCGCGTCCAGGCAGAGCAGAGCCCGCTCCTGACCGAAGGCTCAGGCTGCCTCCCTCATGCAGACGTGCAACGTACACGCCCAGTCCTGTGTCAGAGAAGCCGGCAGGGGCTGAGACGGCCTTGGCCCAGCGTGCTGCCAGCCGCATGCCTTGCTGATGGGCGCAGCCAGGGCCTCGATACGAGACATGGGGCGTGAGCACGAGCGCAGCCGTGTCGCCAGGCGCCCAGCGCCGGCCGCGCCGGGCGGCCGGCCGCGGGCCGCGCCGGAACGTCTTGCCGGCCGCGTCAAACACGACGGCCAGGTGCGTCGGCGGCGGCGCCAGCTCCAGCAGGTTGAGCAGCGCGCCGAGCAGGCCGTACGCGGCGCTCGTGTCCTCGCCGCCCGCGGTCGCCAGGCGCGCGCCGCCGAAGCCGAAGTGCGCGCGGTACAGCAGCGCCAGCGCGTCCACCAGGATCAGCCTGAGTTAGGAGCAGGATTAGGGTTTAGGGTCCACCAGACCAGCCTGCGGCGCCGCCGCCATCACTCAGACCCTCTAACTAACCCTAACCCTCTCTGGAGAGCCCTGGCGAGGAGTCGGGAGCCCCGCGCGCCCTCGGGCCTTCACGCCTCATGCAGCGCTCGCGGGTGCCTGCGAGCCCGACTGCGCAGGGGGAGGCCCTGCGCGGCCGTGCCTGGGGGGCGATCTGCTCGCTGTCCGGCGCCCCCTGAGTGACAGGCGGACAGCTGGTGCCAGGCGCACGCCACAGCAGTGGCGTCTTGGCCATCTCAACTATGCCAGCTGACGGGCGAGTCTGTGCACGCTGCAGCACTGCGACAGCGCCCGCGGCGCGCAGCCAGGCTGCCCGTCCGCACGGCCCCGCCCACACCCTGGTGTGCCGCTGGTTCCCCAAGGGCTCGCTGGAGTGGCCAGCTGTGCAGGCTCGCAGGCCAGAAGCACCTCCGCTACTGAGCTGGGCGGGAGAGGCACTGCGGCGCGCCTCCCCACGGGCGGCGCGTCTGACGATGCCGGTGCCGCCGGGCACGCGCAGAGGCGCCGCGGCGTGCCCGCCTGCCACGTTCGGCTCGGCACGTGCGGGCCGGCCCCGTGCCTGCCAGTGAAGGCATGGCCGGGCGCCGCCTGCATGCAGTGAGCATGGTTGGCAGCCAGCCGTGCGTCAAGGGAAAGGCTGCGTGTGGCAATCCGCAGGCACCTGCTGGCAGAGCCCGCGCAGCCCCGGGTGACGCGGGGCCGCGAGGCGCGCGTCGATGTTGCAGCGGTGGCAGCGGCTGCGCAGCAGCGCCGCGGCGCACCGCAGGTGCGCCATGCGGCCTTGGGCGCCCAGCCCAAGCTAGCAGACGTTCGAACACTCGTGCGAGTGTGCTTGTTTTAACGCACGCCGTCTGAAGCAAGCCACTAAGACTCTTTAAGTCTGAAGAAGGTGCAAAGCAAGCCTCAAAAAGCAGCAAAGCGTACGTTGAGTGTGGGCTTGTCGTATTGGACCGCAGGCGTGCAGCGGTTTCAACTAGGGCACCCCCGGGTATGCTCGACCCTCTCGTGCTCGCTCGTGAGTTGGTGGTGAGGAATTTTCTGGCCGAGATGCTCCGGGCTCGCACAGCGGAGGGCGGCCGGCGAGTGCGCCCCATGCGCGGCTAGGCATGCAGCGGGCGTTGCCTGGCTTCATGGGTGGCGGGCACGCGCGCTCCACTCCCCGCAAGCCACCGCCGGCGTGCCAGGGCGGGCAGGCGGGCGCGGCCGCGTGCGCGCCGCACGCCCAGCTGGGCGCCAGCGTGCGTCCCAGGCCCGGGCCTGCTGGGGCAGGCAGCGTGCGCTGCGATCGCCGGCCCTCAACCAGGTGGCGGCGCTGCATTGTGCATAAAGGCATGCGCTTGGGTCGGGCTCATCCCCGGGAGCGGCCCAGGCTGCCCGGCCCGCCTCGCGAGCCGTGCCAAACTTTGAATACGTGCTGCGCGGGCCGGGCAGCTCCTTTGCGCTTCTGCATCATGCGCGGCGTCAGCCGCTGCCGCCCGCTCTGTGCTGCGCGCCAACGAGCAGCTGCTGCCAGCGGCCGCTCCAAGGCAGGCCGCCGCAGGCCGCTGCGACGCGTAGGCATGAGCGCGTGCGCGTCAGCGACGCGTCCGCACGGAGTCTGCATGGCAGGTCTAGATAAGTAAAGGCTGCAGCCGGTAGAGCGCCCCACGCTGAGGCGGCCCAATGCAGGCTACCATGAGGCGCCGCATACGAGCGCGCCTGCGCGCTGGCTGACCCGCCCCGCTCGCGCGCGGCGCGCAGGCGGCGGCGCTAAAGGCGGAGGCGCGCGCGCCGCTGGCGCTGCTGAGCGGCGGCAACGGCGCGGCCAAGCCGCGGCCGGGCGCGCGCGCGGTGGCGGTGCAGGCGAGCGCGGCGGTGGCCGCGCCTGCGGATACGCCTGCGGCGCCGGCGCCCGCGGAGCCGCCGAAGAACGTGTTTGTGTTCATCGAGCCCAGCCCCTTCTCGCACGTCTGTGCGCGCCCGCGCCCCGGCCGCCTGTCGCGGCGGCGCGCGCCGCGCGCAAGACGTGTGCGCGCTGTGCTCAAGGCTCAAGTACTGCTTGCGCCCAGACCGCCGTGTGCGGCGCGGCTGACAGGAGCACCACTGACAGCGCCAAGCTTGAGTGAGCAGCACTGTGTGTGATATTACGTCTGTGTGCTGGCCTCTTGCCGATTGCCCACGTGCCTGCAAGAGATGGGTCACAGGGTCATTATGCACGCGAGCGGGTGTCTGGCATGCCTGCCTGGCACTGTGCTCGGCCGCACGGCGGTCACGCAAAGGTCGCAACGGTCGCGGATGAGCTTGGCATGACGGCGGGGCGTGCGCGCGCGCGCAGCGGGCATGAAGATTCGCTTCAGCAACCTGATCAAGGGCCTGCGCGAGGTGGGCGACGACGTGACCGTCGTCACGCCCTGCATCAACCCGCCGCGCACGTTCCATGGCGCCAAGGCGCGCGCGCGCAACCCGTGACGAGCTGCCCCGCTGCGCAGCGGGCGGTGCTGGCGCTGGCGATGCCTTCGCGCAGGTTGTGTGCCGTGCGCGCCGGGGCTGCCGACACAGCTGCAGCCGCGCGGCCAGCGACTCGAGCGCAGAGAGGCGCCGCGCGCCCGCTAATGAGCAGATGTGTTGCTGTGTATGCGGCGGGTGCTCGGGTCGGCTTCGCAGCGCAGCGGCGCATGGCGCGGGAGTGATAGCGCGGGGGCGAGCCGCCGGCGCGCGGCGCGCAGGTGGTGAACGTGCTGGGCTTCAGCCTGCCGTTCTACAACTCGCCGACGCTGCTGCTGTCGCTGGGCCTGAGCGCGCGCGTGCTGTGGCGGCTGCTGACGCACCGCCCGGACGTCATCCACGTGTCCTCGCCCGGGTTCCTGGTGTTCGCGGCCACGCTGTACGCCAAGCTGCTGGGCATCCCGCTGGCGCGCGCCCGTCTCATGTGCACACGCATCTGTTGAGCATACCCTCATGCATGGCCTCATCGGGTGAGGTGCCCGCTCGCCTCGCATCGCTGCGCGCACGTCGGCCGTGCTCTCTCCGGCATGCCGATGGCCGGCCAGGAGCGGCGGGCGGCCGCGGGCGGCGAGCGGGGTGGCGGGCGCTGCGGCGCGCGCGCGCGCCCGGTGTGCGTCGCGCGCGAAGGCCGGTCACGCTCCGACAAGCGACGATGAGGGCCGGGTCGACCGCGCGGCGGCTGTGCAAAGCTCGCCCGCGCCGGCGGCAGGCGGTGTCGCACCACACGCACACTTGTAAGAAGCGCGCCTGCGCGGGCGGCAGGTGGTGTCGTACCACACGCACATCCCGGAGTACATCCCCATGTACACATGGAAGGGCCTGGTGGAGCCGATGTGGAAGGTCATCCGCTTCAACGTGCTCATGGCGGACCTCACGCTCGTGCCGTCCAAGACCATGAAGGCGCGGCCCGTCGCCGCCGCGCCCGCCCGCCGCTCGCCCGCCTTCGCAGCGCGGACACGCCTGGTGGGCGTCGTGGGGGTTGCGCCAGCGTCGTGGGGGCGCTCGGGGCCCGCGCTCCGGTCGTGCCCGGCTGGCGTGGCCGGCATCATGACCCGCAGACCCTGGAGCCGCGCCGCACATGCGGCCGCCGCTCAGGCGCAGCCGGCGCAAACCTGGCGCTGGAGCCAGCGGCGAGTGCGGCCGACCCCCGCCCCCCCGACCCTGGACCTACACGACCCACTAAAAACCCCTGAACATCCCCGCCGCGCAGGCGGAGCTGGCGCGCAACCGGTGCCGGAGCCAGCGCATCGACGTGTGGCAGCAGGCGGTGGACACCGACGTGTTCAGCCCGCGCTTCCGCAGCGCCGAGATGCGCGCGCGCATGTTCGGCGGCCGCCCCGACGCCGTCATCCTCACCTACGTCGGCCGCCTGGGCGCGGGTGCGCGCGGCGGCCCAGCGCGCGCGCGCGCGCGCGCGTGCGGCGCGCCAGACGCGCGCGGCCGGGGTGTCCTGTGGGCATGGCTTGGCGTGGCGAGGGTCACTGGCGCGCTCGGGCCTGTGGCGCGACAGGCTTGTCAACTTGATTTCTTTGAGGAGGAAAGAAGCTCCTCAAGGAAGAGCTCGATGGTGAGGGTGCATACACAAGTGGCGCCTGGTGCACACATCATCGCTATCACACACAACTACGCCGCCTGCGGCCAGCGCGCGCAACGTCTTGCAGGCGCACAGGCGGCGTGTGCGCTCACGCTCTGCATGCTCCCGCACCTGCTGGGCAGCCTGCCATGCGGTCAACGCGCGGGGCGCGGCGCGCGCGCGCAGAGAAGAACTTGGAGGCGCTGCGCGGCGTGCTGCAGTCGCTCGCGGACACGCCGGCCTGCCTCTGCTTCGTCGGCGACGGCCCCGCGCGCAAGGACCTCGAGCGCCACTTCGCGGGCCTGCCCGTGTTCTTCACGGCGCGCCGCCCTTCCCGGCGTCCCCGCCCGCTCGCGCCCGCCCGCGCCTGGCCTCATTCGAGCCCGCGCCCATGTTGCCATGCGGCCGCAAGTCTGAGCATGTCAGGGGCCAGGAGCGGTGCACGCGCATGCGTGCGCCGAGTGGCGGGACGGGGCGCGTCCCGCTGCGGGGGCAACCCTAACCCTAGCCATAACCCTGACGCGCGGTCCGCGCGCGCGCAGGGCATGCTGAAGGGCGAGGAGCTGTCCAGCGCCTACGCGAGCGCGGACGTGTTTGTGATGCCCAGCGAGACAGAGACGCTCGGCTTTGTCGCGCTGGAGGCCATGGCGTCAGGGCTGCCCGTGGTCGCCGTCGCCGCCGGCGGCCTGGTCGACATCGTCACGCAGCCGGGCGTGATCGGTGCGCGCGCAGGCTCCTGCGGCCGGCCGAGCCACCCTCGGCCCCCCGGCGCGCTGCCACGGCATCGGAGTCAGGCTGCCTGTCGCGCCGGCCGAGCCACTCATGGCCACCCGGCGTGCTGTGACGGTGGCAGTTCAGGCTGCCTGTTGCACTGGCGACAGCCAAAGGTGACAAGCGTGCGCGTTTTGCTACCCCGCCACCCATAGCCTCGCCCAGGACGGCGCGCCCGCGCGTGCCCAGTGCCTGAGCGCCAGGTCGGGCGCCAGGCGCGCACGCGGCTGCGGGCCCAGCGCCTGAGCGTCGGCGCCGCCCGCGCGGCAGGGCACTTGTATAAGTCGGGGGACTACGCGCACGCGGCGGCGCTGGCGCGCGGCCTGGTCGTGGACGCGGGCGCGCGCGCGGCGATGGGCGCGGCCGCGCGCTCGCACGTCGAGAAGCTGGGCTGGCAGGCGGCCATCCGGCGCATCCGCGACCAGTACCAGCGCGCCATCCGCACCTTCCGCGCGCACAAGCGGTGCGGCAGTCACGCCCGCCTGCGCTGCCGCCGCGCGCCGGCCTGTGCTGCCGCCGCCGGCGCGCCGAGCGGCGCGGCGCCCGCGCTGTGCGCGCGCGCCCGGCTTTTGGACGAGCTGCGCGGCGGAGGCGGCCGGCGCAGGCGCCTGACAGGGCGCAGGCGGCGCGGGCTCACGGCTGTGTGCCTGCCTGCCGGCCGCGGGCGGCGGCGTGAGGCCGTGCGCGCTCACGGAGGCGTCGTGCGCGGCGGCGCGCAGGTTCCGGTGGGTGGCGATCCGGGTGTTCCTCGCGCGCATGGTGCACGCGGCGGTCGCTGCGGTGCAGTGGCTGCTGAGCGCGGTCGTGTACCGCCTGGACTACGCGCGGCGCTTCCGGCGCGCGCCCCGCCTGCCGGGCCCGTCGGCTGCCCGCCTGGACGCGTGCGGGGCCGCGGTTGTGTGCCGGCGGGGCTCGCGCGGCTGCGTGTTTGGCTGCCCGCTGCCATGCATGCGGGGCTCGAGGCCGGGTGCGGCGTTCGGGCTGCGCCGAGCGGCGCTGTGCGCGCGCAGGCCAAGCTCGACGTATGGCTAGGGCCGGGCGTTCCGCGCGCTCTTGTGGAGCGCGGAGCTGCGCGGAGCGGTGTGTGTGTACCAGCGCGCCCTAGCCAGGGCGCTGCGCGGGGCTGAGAGTCGCAAGTGTTTCTGGTTCGCGAGGCGCCTCCTCCCGTGCTTGCTGGGTGACCCGGCTTTGCCAAACGGGGCTCTGCTGCGTGAGGGCACGGTGTGCACGCAGCCCGGGCGGGTGCATCGTTGCGGCTGTGCCGTGCACGTGCCCTCGCGGAGCAAGGCAACGCATGTGAGCTTGCCACGGCCCGTGGCGTTCACATACGCCTGTCATGGAACCAACATGTGTAATTTGTTATCAGCACAGTGCTAGCAAATCGTCCTCTGCGCCTTGCGCACGTGCCCCGCCATTTTGGCAACCCGCAGATGCGAATAAAAAAACTCGGGCGGACAGATAGGTGTCCATAGCGACGGGGGTGCCCAAAAAGCCAGCAGGAGCTGGCGGCGGCAGAGGCAGTGGGCGGCTGTGCATGATGCACCGCCAAGTCGTGCACACGCAGGCCTCCGGCCGCGCGTGCACGGCGACTGCGCCGCACTGCCTGCTGCTGCTGCCAGGCAAGGCGGGCGTGAGTGCACACAGCTGCACAGCCAGCAGGCGCAGCGTCAGGCGCAGGCAATCGGCCACGGTGCGCGCGCCTCCGGCCCTTTTCGACATGTCAGGAGCGTGCGAGCGGGTCGCCCGGATGTGAAGTTCAAACTTTGAACGGCGAAGCAAGCACAGAGCTGGGGCCAGCGAACGCAAAGAGCTGTTGCTGGCACGCCAGAGGCCCGCGTTTCAGTCGCCGACACGCGGCGCTGTGCAGGGCCCCGTGCTGTGCAAGGCGTATGACAGCGCCGCGCGGGCCGCGGATTTTGGCCAGAGGCCGCCGCCCGCGCCCGTCAACGCCCACCACCAGAGCATTAAGGTTGGGGACACGCGCCTGCGGCCTTGCGCTCTACCGCTCTGCTGTCTGCAAGGCGTATGTACTTACAAGCAAGCAGCACGCTGGTTGCAGGACACGGTGGGGCGCGCGGTCGTGCGCGTCGCCCGCTACCTGAAGGAGAACGAATACCTGCTGGTCGTGGCAGCGTCGACGATGATCATGTCGCTGTCGCACACCGCCCTGCGGCCCGTGCTGCCCGTGTTTGCAAAGGCGCGCCCCGCCAATCCCGCCGCGAGGCGGCGCTGCACGGCCCCAGCGCTGCTGAAGGCGGCAGGGGTCCGGCGCTGAGGCAGCGATCATGAGCAGGGCTTTGGCGTGGGCGCGGCCGCGGTGGGCAGCACGATCTCCGTGTACGCGGTCGCGCGGCTGTTGATGAACCTGCCGGCGGGCATCCTGGCGGACCGTTATGGCCGCAAGCCGCTGCTGGTCTGGGGCCCGGCCGTGACGGCGCTGGGTGCGGCGCCCGGCCCCGCCGCGCCCTGCCTCTGTGCGCGAGGGCGGGCGAGCACTTGCCTTGCTGTGCGCTCTGCTGCCAGGCGCGACACTGTGGCGACCAACGCGTGGCATGAGTGGGCAGCACCTAGTCACTCCACTGCACATAGGTGCTGTCATTGGTTGCCATCGGTGCTCACATGACTGTCTTCCCATAGCGTCGTTAAGCAAGAGACACAGAAAGCAGCAGCAAGTGCTGGCTCACTGCAGGGGCCCGTGTCTGCGCAAATGTGGCGCGCGGCGCGCAGGCATGGTCGGCTGCGGGATGTCGGCCACGTTCGGGCAGCTGCTGCTGTGGCGCTGGGTCACCGGCGTGGGCAGCGCGCTGCAGATGGCCGGCGCGCAGCTGTTCCTCACCGACATCTCCGTCTCCGGCAACCGCGCGCGCACGCTGGGCACCAACCAGGCGCGCCGCCGTGCTCGCGCGCGGGATTTCATTCCGACCGTTTTCCTCCGACCATATGCACGGCCTGGCGTGTCATGACAGCGTGCACTGCTGCAGGGCTACCAAGCACAAACTTGCACACCGGCCAGGACAGCCTCGGCCAGAGCCCTGCATGCGGGCCCACGGCCTGCTGACACAACAGGCGGGCGCCAAGCGCAGTAGGCTTGCGCTGACGCGCGCGCTGCCTGGGGCGGCGTGTAGGCGGCCTCGCTGGTGGGCGGCCTGGTGGGGCCGGCGGTGGGCGGGCTGCTGGCGGACGTGTCGGGCCTGCGCGCGCCGTTCACGCTGACCGGCGTGGCGGCCGCCGCGGCCGCCGTGTACGGCCTGCTGCGCCTGCCCGAGACGCGCGCGCTGGGCGCCGCGGCACGCAGCCGCGAGGCCGACGCGCGCGGCGCTGAGGAGGCGGGCGGCTCGGGCGCGGTGCGCGCGTCCGCCGCCGCGCGCCCCGCCCCGGCATCATGTTGTGCTCACATGCGTGTGCGCGCGCGCCGCCAGAGCGCTGGCAGCGGGATCGCCGGGACTCGAGCAGCCGGCCGGAGAGCGTGCAGGCCGGGCGGGCACATGCTGTGTGCGCCACTCGATGCAGCAAGTGCATTCGCGAGCCGGTATGATGCGTGCCTCGCCGCGCACAGGCAGAAGACGACGAGGAGGAGCCGGCGCCGTCGCGGGCGTCGTCGGGCGCGGAGCCGGGCGCCGCGCCGGGCGCGCCTGGGGCGCGGGTGCTGGCCACGGCGGTGGAGGGCGGCGCAGGCGCCGAGGCGGCGCCCGGGAGCTTGCCGAGGAAACGGTGCGCGGCGGGCGTGGCTGGGCGCCCTGCGCTGCTTGTCGCGCGTGCTCGCAGCCGGGACGCCGGGCCCTGGCGGCCGCAGACGCACAGCGCGCGCTGCCAAGGCCACCCGCTCCCGGGCGTGCCTGCACTGCGCGCTGTGCCCACCGGCACAGTGGGTGTGGGGGAGCTCCGCGCACCACGGCCGGCTGCGCTTGAGCTGGAACGTCCGTGCGGCTCGGGTAGCAAGGGGTGACTGAGAGCGTTGAAAAAGGGCGGCGCGGCGCAGGAGGTGGCGGCGGCCGGGCTGGCTGCAGCTGCTGACCAGCCGCGACTTTGGCGCGATCTCGCTCATCAACGGCATCATGTTCATGACCGCCAACGGCAGCCGCTCCGTGCTCGTGCCGCTGCACGGCCACCAGGCGTTCGGGCTGACGACCACCGTCATGGGCGCGCCCCGCCGCCTGCGGGGCCGCGCCTGGCGCCTAACGTAGCCGGGTTCGCATGCCCGTTGCTGTGCGCCTTCCATCGGGCAGCCGCGAGCGTAGCACCCATTGCGCATGCCCTGTTGACCCATCAAATTGCCTCGTAGCTACCTGGCGTGCAGCCGGCGGCACGTGCCTCGACTGAAGGCAGTCGGTTCCATAAACGGGCTGGGGGGCGCGCTCGAGCCGCGCGCGCTGGGGCCGCAGGGCTGCTGTTTGCGGGCATGGCGGTGGTGAGCCTGGTGGGCGTGATGCCGGCGGCGTGGGTGGCCGACCACCTGGGCCGCAAGTGGACTATCGTGCCGTCCTGCCTGGGCCTGGCCGCCGCGCTGCTGCTCATGGCCGCAACGCGTGCGCGCCCGCCCCGCCGCGCAGCCTCGCGTTGCAACCGGCGTGCGGGGACTCTGCACAGATGCCTGCGACGACTGGGCGCTGTGCCTTGATGCAGGGTGCCGAGAGCGGGTGCATGCTGTTGTCGCCTGCATGCCTTTGCAGCCGGGTGCACGGTGCCGGTCGCACCGTTCCGCCTACCTTATCCCACCCTTAACGACCCTACCCTACCCTAGCAAACCCATCAAGGGGGGCGCGGCGGCGGCGCACGCAGGGCGCACTGAATTTTTCTTCGCGGCCATGGTGGTCTACGCGGCGGCCAACGCGTGCATCGGCGCAACACCGGCCGCGTACGCCGCGGATGTCATGCCGTCTGCGGTCTCCGGCTTTGGGCTTGGCATCTACCGCTGCGCCGGCGACATTGGCGCGCCCCTCCCGGCGGCAGCGCGACCGTGCTGTGCTGTACTTTCTTGAGCGTGAAGGCGCCTTTTGCCATGTCGCAAATCGAGCTGCTGGTCAGAGCCCGGGTGGACTGTGCCTCAACAGGCATTGGCACGGCGTGAAGTCCCAGGCTGGGGTGTAAGGTCAAGTGCTAGGGTCGGTGCACCCGCGCAGGCCTGATGGTGGGCCCGGCGCTGCTCGGCTACATCGCCGACCTGACCTCCGTGCAGACCGCGCTGACGGCCAACGCGGTTGCGCTGGTGGCCGCCACCGCCTACTTCGGCCTGGCCGCGCGCGAGACGCGCCACCTGCGCGTGCGCGGCGCCAAGGCTGCCTAGCGTCAGGGCCTGAGGTGGGCTCTGCGTCAGGGCCGGGCGCGGGCGCGCCAGCGAGGGCGCCCCGCGCTGGCGAGCGGGGCGCGCCCCCGCGTGTCCGAGCTCAGCCGCCGCCGCCGCCGCCGTGTGTTTTTGTAACTTGCCGGCTGTTCTGCCGCGCCGTGGCTGCAAGAGCCTGGCCAGCACTGCCAAATGTGATGGAACTGCAGAGCGAGCTGCGTCAGCAGCCGCCAGGACTGTGATTTTGGAAGCACGCCCTCTAGCTGGGGTACCTCGTCGGTGTTAGGTCACGCGTCTTAGCAGGTCGCACCAGGGAGTCAGCAGCGTGTAAAGCACTGAGCTTGGCCCTTGCCAGTGCTCACATTGTTGTGGTGGCCCGGCTGAGCGTGGCAGGGCACGGTGCTGCGCGCACCCGCATACAGCAAGGCACGTCTGGTGTAAGCTGCACGCCAAGCGCCTGTCCTGTCTCGGCCATGGCCCCTGTACCACTCAACATGGGGTCATAACCCCACGTACCACTCTTTTGCTCGTAGCCGTTCATATAGTTCATGCCGGTGACCAAGGCAGGCGGGAATTAACCCGCCTGGACCTGCATGCATGTGCACGTGCCATGTCTGCTGGACATGACACACAGGAAATTGCGCCTCCGCGACTCACAGGCCAGCAGAGTAGCACCGGTCTGCTCCGCTGCGTGTTGCACACTCACCAGCTGGCGGACGAGCCACCTGTGATGCCCAGGCGGCCTGTATAGTGGCATGGGCGCTGCGTGGGCCGCCGACAGGGGCTGATGCCGCTCCAGGAACACACGCAAGCGGCGTCTCTGGAGCTGGCCGCTGGCATGGACGCGTCAGGCAAGGCCGAGGGGCTGGACCCGCTCATCAGCGGCGCGGTCGACGATGGCCCCCGGCCCTGGTGTGCCGGACGTCGGCGGTGCAGCCGGCGGCAGCGCAACCAGCCTGTTGCCAACTTCGTGGGGCGGCAGCGCTGACCGAGCGCCAGCGCAGGCTGACGCAGGCGCAGTACCTGCTGCTCTTCACGCTTGTCGTGAGCTCTGGGGGCTTTCTTTTTGGGTACGTGCTTTCCCACCTCTGCCGTCCCTCCCGACACTCTGCACCCGGGGGGCGGTGCTGACTCGCAGCTCTCCGAGCGGCAGGTATGACACGGGCGTGATAGCGGGCGCGCTGCCGTACCTGCGGGACACGCTGCTGAAGGACTACGAGAGCGATGCGGCGCGGTGCGCTCCCGCACGCGCCCCGCTGGCAGCGCCCCGCTCGGCTGCCTGTGCGGCGCTCCTCGCAGGCGCCGGGCACCCGCTGAAGACGCTGTCCCCCGGCCGCCGGAGGCGAGCGGGGCCCTCGGCTGACCGGCCAGCCTCTGCCCACGCTGCGAGTGTGCCCCCTCCGCCTGCACCTGGGCCGACCTCGCCGGCAGGCTGGGCGCAGCAGCAGGCGCCCGCACCGCCGGCCTTGGACCGGTCCCGGACCAGCCGCTGACACGCCCGCGCAGGCTCACCGCGGTCCAGGAGGGCATCGTGTCGGCGGCGGTGGTTGGCGCGGCGGTGGGCGCGGCCGGCGGCGGCGTCGCCAGCGACCGCCTGGGCCGCCGGCCGGTGCTGCTGGTGGCCGACGCGCTGTTCGCGGCGGGCGCCGCGCTCATGGCGGCCGCGCCCAACGTGGCCACGCTGGTCGCGGGCGCGTCCCGCCCGCCGCCGCTCCTCGAGCGCGTCCCGGCGGCCCTGCCTGTGACAGCCGGCCGCGCCGGCCGCCGTGTCGGCGCGGCCGCTTGCGGCAGACGGGGCCCGGCATGCGGTCAATGCGGCAGCGCTGCACAGGCATGATGAACCGCGATGCTTGCTGTGACGCCCTAGCCCTGCCCGGCCTGGGCCTTGCGGGTAGCGCTCCCGTGACACGCCGGGTCCACAAACCCCATACGACAGCCCTGGTGCTTGGTAGCGTGCGGCCGGTCACACCAGCACGCACACGGCCCAGCGCGCACACGCTGCGCTGCGGCCCCCCCGGCACCATCATCAACACCCGTGCAGCGGCGTGCACCGGCTCACGCGCGCGCGCAGCGGCGGCCAGGGCGCGCCGCCTCGGGCCTGGGCATCGGCCTGGCGTCGGTCGTCGTGCCCGTGTACATTGCGGAGGCGAGCCCGCGCCGCTGGCGCGCCGCGCTGGTCACCGCCAACACGCTCATGATCACCGGCGGCCAGTTCGTGGCGTACGCGGCCGACTTCGGCTTCACGTTCGCGCCGGGCACCTGGCGCTGGATGCTGGGCGCCGCCGCGGCGCCCGCGCTGGCGCAGGCGCTCGGGCTGCTGGCGCTGCCGGAGTCGCCGCGGTGCGCGCCGCGCGGCGCGCCAGAGCACGCCGCTGGGGCCTGGTGGTTCATGGTCGGCTGCCCGAGATCCGGACGGCGTGCCTGCGCTCGGGCGACGCGCGGGCGGCCGCCGACGCGCGCGCGCGCGCAGGTGGCTGGCGGGGCGCGGGGACCTGCGGCGCGCGCAGCGCGCGCTGCGCGCGCTGGCGGGCCCGCGCGAGGCCGCGCGCGAGGCGGCCGAGCTGGCCGCGGCGGCGGCCGCATGCGCCGGCGCGCCCGCGCTGCGGCAGGCCCTGCGCGCGCCCGCGCTGCGCCGGCAGCTCCTGCTCGGCGCGCCCCCCGCCCGCGCCGCGCGCAACGCCGCCCCGCCATGAGTCTGCCGAGGTGGCTGTTAGGGGCATGACACGCGCTGCGCTCGCACCTGTGTGGCTTGCATCGCCGCACACCTGCTTTGCCTCTCGGTTACTGCGCTCTGGGTGGCGCGCCCCGCGTCGGACGTGGGGGCCCGACCAGTCGCTCTGTTCGAGGCGACGGCACTGAGGCGTCGGTGCCGCGCAGGGGTGGGCCTGCAGGTGCTGCAGCAGTTTGCGGCCATCAATACGGTCATGTGCGCCCCCTCTTACACGTCCCGTGATGCAGTCTGGCACGCTGCCCCCAGTTACGCCCCTCGCCTCAACATCCTGCTCAAGTGTGTTGCGCCGGGCGCGGCACGCCTGCCCTGTCTGGGTCCTTGCCAACTCATAGGCCCTTGCCCTGCGCCATCCGGCGCGCCCTACGAGCGGCGTGCGCCGACTCCGCGGGCACGCAGCAGCAGCATGCCCACAGCATGGCCGCGCTCACAGCGCACGCCGGCCAAGCGGGCCGCGGGCGCGCGCAGGTACTACACGCCGCACATCCTGGCGCTGGCGGGCGTGCGCTCGCGCCGCCAGCAGCTGCTGGTCGCGCTCGCGCCCGCCGCCGTCAACGCGGCCGGCACCGTCGTCGGCATGGCCGCCATCGACCGCTGCGGGCGCAGGCGCGTGCGGCGCCTTGCGCGCCCGCCAAGCGCCTCCCACGCCTGCCAGAACAGGGCCCCCGTTGATTTTTACAGCATTGTCCAGCTCAGCCTGGCACATCATATGTTACGTAGAGAGCCAAGGCACCCGGGCCGGCTGCAGCGTGCTCCTCGTGCTCCTGCCCGTAGTTGCCCGGGCGCGCGCACCAGCGGCTCCGCAGCGCGCCCGCGCGCGCGCGCAGGCGGCTGCTGCTGGCCAGCCTGGCGGGCGTCATCGCCGCGCTGGCCGGCCTGGGCGCGGCCTTCCACGCGGCCGAGGCCGCCAGCCCGCCGGTCACCGAGGCCGGCACCTGCGCCGCCGCCGGCGCCGCCGCCAGCTGCGCCGCCTGCCTGCGCGCGGTGCGCGCCGCGCCGGCGCCCCGCGCCGCGCGCCGCCCTGGCCCCAGCCGCTAGCCTTTCACACGGCTCCCGCATGCTCGCGGGACCCGAGAGGCTTGCGCCTCGCAGCGCGGTGCCTGAGGTGAGCGACGGCGTCGGCGGCGGGCCGGTGGCCGACCTTCCGCGGCGCGCGCAGGGCTGCGGGTTCTGCGCGGCCGGCGCCGGCGGCGCGTGCATCGCCAAGGGCGGCCCGTGCCCCGAGGCGGCGTACAGCGACGCGGGCTGCCCCTCGCCGTACACGCCGGCCATCATCGCATGCGTGCTGCTCTACCTGGCCGCCTTCTCGCCGGGGCTCGGCCCCGTGCCGTGGGCCGTCAACTCGGAGATCTACCCGCTGCAGGCGCGCCCCGCCCCGCCCCTTCCTCCCGCAGCGGGCCTGCTCGGCAGGGCCCGGCCCCGTCCGCCAGCGCAAAGGCGTGCGGCTATGGCGGGTCTGGCGCAGGCGTGCGAGGCTGCGGGCTCTCTTGACAGACAGTGGCTCCGTTGAGAGAGACAGGCTCTGTCGGAGCCGCCCGCTGGCGCGGCGCCGATGCAGGCTGATGCTCTGGCGCGGCAGGTGCGGGGCCTGGCCAACGGCGTGGCGGTGACCGCCAACTGGTCGGCCAACGCGCTCGTGGCGCAGACATTCCTGTCGCTCGCGCGTGCGCTCGGGCCGGCCGGCGTGTTCTGGCTGTACGCGGCCGTGGCAGCCGCGGGCGCCGCCTGGGTGTACCTTGCGCTGCCGGAGACTGCGGGTGCGCCCGCGCCCGCGCCCCGCTCCGGGCTGCGGCGCTGGCGGCTCTGCCGCGGACAGGCTCCAGCAGCCACATCGCTCCCGAAAGCCATCAAAGGGCCGACACCAGTGTCGGCACTAACTTATGCAACCGCCGCGTTTACTGCAGGTGTTCTTTGTGCGTGCAACTTGGTGGAGAGACGCTCACGCCGCCACCGTGCGCTGCCGGGCGCGCGCAGGCCTGGGCCTGGACGAGGTGCAGGCGCTGTTCGACGGCCGCGGCGCCGCGGGGGCGCCCGCACACCAGTCAGCCGGTGAAACTCGCTGATGGGTTACAGCAGAGGTCATGGTTTGGGGTCCCGCGTGGCGCGCGGCTGGCGGTGCGGCGGGAGCGCGCGCCCCGCCGCACCGCCGCCGCTGGCCTCTTTACAGCCCAAAACTGGTTACTTGTGTGGTCAGGCTCCCGCCCTGCTCGGTGCACAGCAATATGGCACTCCACAGCTGTGACGGAAAGTCAAGCAGCACGGCTCTGCAGAACGCCGGCTGCCCGGCATCACTTGGGCTTGCTCCGCTGTGCAGGAGCAAACAGCCGCGCCTCCTCCTCCGCCTCCAGCCCGCCGCCAAAGCCCTCGTACTTGGCCGCAAACTGCGAGATGCGGCCCTCGTCCTCGCCGGCCGCGCGCGCCCGCCCCGTCCAGCGCGGGTGGCTCGTGGGGTCCTGCAATGCCACGCCTTCACCATCGCCCGGCGGTGAGAAGAGGGCAGGCAGTCACACAGCCTGGGCCCGACGGCGCACCGACTGCAGCAGGATGGGCTTGCTGCTCTGCATCACGCTGGGCAGCTCGACGCTGGCGCCGTTGCGCAGCACATACGTCAGCCGGTTCAGGAACGGGTGGATGCCCCGCTTGGGCATGCTGGTGTGCGCGCTCGAGCGGAGGCCGAGCTGCGTGCGCTCCCGGGATTTTACGCAGACACGGACAGACACAGTAGCTGCCGTGGCCACCACAGTCGAGGAGCTCTGCGCAGCTCAGGCACAAGCACCTCAAAACTCCGTGCACGCAGAGAGCCTGACGTTGCTTGGACCGCGGGCACGTTCGGCTTGTCAGTCAGCAGAACAGTTTGGTAAAGCAGCCTTTCAATCTGAGGGCGCCTTTGGCTTTGTGCAGGCTGCTTGCTCCTTGCTCACCTAGGTGTTGGCCCGAGAACCGCATCCTACTAGGCTAGGGCCGGAGCGTTCCAAAGCCGAGAGCTTTTTGTACAAAGAAAAAGAGGCCGAGCCGGCACGTCTGGTCCATACCTCTGCATCCAATTGGAAGCTATACATCTTTCATAGAGTTATAGTGTCGCCCTGCTTGTTACGTACGTATCCATCATGACAGAGATGCTGTAGGCCCACAGTTGACGTAAGGCGGCTGCAATCCTGACCAGCATGCGGATTTCCATGCTTGTATTACTTGCGCTGCTTGCGCTCGCCTGCGTGTCGAGCAGCGATGCGAAGAAGCTGCTGGCGATGGCGCCCGCGCCCGCGCCCGGCCCAGCGCCGCTGGTAGATGTGTCCGTGCCACGCTTGGTGCAGCTCCTCAACGACAGCGCTGCGTCGGGTGCGCCCGCATGCGACTAATGACGCGCGGCACGCGCTCGGCACGCAAGCCACCGCGCGCCTCAGCAGCCGCTGCATGGGGTTTTCTTCACTGGACGCTCTGCTGAGCGCTGACGCGGCGCGCAGGGCCGGTGTTGTACAAGACGGTGGAGGCGGCGCTGTATGTGGTCGCCGTGGAGGGCAACTCGACAGCTGGCCTGCCCGCAGGTCTGCGCGCCTGCCCCTGCAGCTTGGGCTGCTGTCAAGCTATGGGCACCCTGCGGGCGCCGACTGACGCCGCGCACGGCGGCAGACGCTGCCCGGCTGACGCCGCTGCAGGGCGGCGCGCTACTGGCCGCCTGGAGCGCGGGCGCGGGCGCGCTCACGCTCGCGTTCGCGGCCGGCAACACGACGCGCGCGCTGGCGACCGCCAACCTGACGCGCGCGGCCTTCTTCCTGGACGCCTTTGGCGGCAACGGGACGCGCGGCGTCGTGGAGCCCGCCGCCGACCCGTTCGCGGCCGCGCTGGCGCCCGGCGCGCTCGCGGCGCGGCCGGCGGGCGCCTCGGTGCTGGAGCAGGTGCCACGCCGCTCGCGCTGCATGCACCTTGCATGCTTCTTGCATGCTCCCTGCTGTGCATGTGCGAGAGCCAGAGCATGCGCGCATAAACCGCCCTACCCATGTCTCCAGCACGCCAGTGTGCACCCCAGCATGCAGGTCAGCAGTGGGCAGCCAGCGCGCCAGTACTCGCGCCCGGCTCGTCGGCAGTGATGAAGGCCCGCCAGAAGTTGCCGGCGAAGCGCGGGTCACGGTCTCTTACAGTAGTCGCAGGTAGGCTGTGATTCGGGACGACCTCCTAGAGTGAGAGCTGCGCCAGCTGCGTTGCCGTATGCAGTGTCCTCGTCGGTACATAGTGCGCCATCTTGGTCAGACGGTCCACCAGCACGTAAACGGCGTCGAAGCCGTCCGCGGTCCGCGGTTGCATCACGATGAGGCCATTGTTGCGGAGCTTCAGCATGGTGTTACCGCGGACCGCGGACGGCTTCGACGTCGTCTACGCAGTCATGGACCGCCTGACCAAGAAGGCGCACTTTGTACCGACGATGACGAAGTGTGCGGCAACGCAGCTGGCGCAGCTCTGCCTCAAGGAGGTCGCCCGACATCACGGCCTACCTGCGTAAGCGTCCGCAGCCCGCGCTACACCGGCCACTTCTGGCGCGCCTTCTTCAGTGGCTTGCCGACAATGACGGCAATGCTGGCAAGCGCGGGCACCCCGCAGGCTGCCGCGGCGTCGGAGCGCGCCGCGCGACGCGCGCGCGAGCAGGGGCGGCCGCGGCGCGCAGGCGGCGCGGGACGTGTCGGGCGGGGAGGCGCCCGCGCGCGTGGTGGCGGCCGGGTTTGCGGACGGCGGCGCGCTGGCGCGACTGGCGGCGACCTTTGCCGCCGCCGCCTGGCCGCAGGCGCAGGTCCGCTGCATCACGTTCGGCGCGCAGCGCGTGGGCGACCGCCGGTGCGCGGCGCCGCTGCCGGCCCGCCCTTCCTGCCTGGCGCCCGCGAGCGCGGCGCGGCCTTGGGCGCACGGTCCGCTAGTGCGCAAGGGCCGGCGACCGGCATGCTCCAGCGCCTGTCTGTCGAAACCTGTCCGTGTGCCGCTGTTCGCGCGTGCCACCCTGCCAGCGCGACGCAAGCCTCGCTCCTGCGGCAGGCGGTGCTGTCTGTGCCCGCACCCGATGAGCCCAGCCACGAGGCACCCCCTGGCAAACCCCCCGCAGCGCCCGCAGCATCACGCCTCGAGCGGCACAGGGACGCCGGGCGCGCCGCCGGCGCCGCAGGTTCTCCTGGGCGTCCCAGCAGCTGGTTGACCTGGAGTACGACTGGACGGTGCGCGGCGACCCGCGGCCTCTGGGCCCGCAGGCGTCGCCAGAGGCGCCGATGCCGCTTATTCTAGAGGACAATATTACCACCGCGGCGCCCGGCCTCGAGCAGTGCGCGCCCCAGCCTCTGCGGCGCAGTGCTCTGCCTGCGCTGTGCGGCAGATGGCGTGCCTCCCCTGTCCGGCCGTGCTGTGCGGGTGTCTTGCTGCGACTTGCTGCGTTCGCACCGCCGCTCTGGTGGCGCGCGCGCGGCGCAGCGCGCCGCACCACGCCGAGCAGTGCATGGGACTAACCTCTGCTGCGAGAGCGCGCCTGCATGTCCGCGGACCGCCTGCGTGCGCGGCAGTTCGGCCTAACCCTATAACTGCGCGCGGCGCAGGTTCGGCCTGCAGCACTACGTGAGCGCGCTGGCGGAGACCGTGGCCGCCAGCGGCAGCCAGGGCGCGCTGGCGAGCGGGCGCGCCGGCAGCCAGACGGTCGCGCCCGGCCGCCCGACGCACTGGGCCGACAACTGCGGCGGCGGCGGCGGCATCCTCAACACCGTCCGCTGCTTCTTTGACCGTGCGCCCGCTGGGGCGCCGCGCTGCGCCGCCCGCTGTGGCGCGCCTGGGCGCACGCGCCGGCGCCCCCAACCACACGGGGTGCTACGTCAGGGGCAGTCCGCAGATGTCTTCTTGTGATATGCGGGGCCCAAAGCGGCGCGGGGCGGCGCAGAGGTGGGGAGCGTGTTCAAGGGCATCGGCGACCTGCTCTCCCTGGTCAGCGCCAACGCGTTTAAGGGCGACGCCGTCAACCCGCGAGCGTGGGCGCCACCTGCCGTGTGAGCTCGCCGGCGCAGACTGCGCAGGGCTGACCCGCCCGCGCTCTGCGTCAGGGCGCGCTGCGCTCGTTCAACATGACGAGCGAGGACCCCGGCGCCTGCCCGGCGCTGCTGTGCAAGATTCGCCCGGCGGCCGTCGCGGCGTGCAACGCGTACCGGGTGCGCGCCCGCGTTGTGTCGCGTGCTGCGTGCCCGCGCGTGTGGCGCGGCTCAGCATGGTGCACAGAGCATCGCTGCGGGCTGCACGGCCGCGATGCAGCCGACGTTTGCGCGCACTGCCACTCACACCAGCCCGCGAGCGCTGCAGAACGGCGACGGCACCATCGCTCCGGGCTCGCGCACAGTCAACGCGGCGTACGACACGCGCGTCGCCGTCGCCTGGCTGCCGGCCAACCGCACCGCGGTGTTTGCTTTCCGCGGCTCGTCGACGGTGGACAACTGGCTCACTGGCTTCCAGCAGTGGTGCGCTCGCCGCAGGCGGCAGCGGCCCGCCACTGCTGCAGAGCCGCCGGAGCATGGTCGCAAGGCTCGTTGAGTAACTGCAAGAGCCGAGCGACTTCAAGCCGGCGCCTGTCTTGGGCGGTCAGCTGGGGCTGGGGGCGTTGGCAGCCGTCCTGGTCCCAACCCTGGCCCGGGGCTGCGGCTGCGCTGTGCGAGCAGCACCTCGCGAGGCTGTGCGGCCGGGCGCTGCCGGGCAGGCAGGCTGCCGCACCGGTCGGCCAGCGGCGCGCGCGCGGCAGGCTGAAGGCGGCGCCGCTGGCGCCAGTGCTGGAGGCGATGTACCCGGGCGCGCGCGTGCACCACGGCTTCTTGCGCAGCTTCCAGGCGGTCACCAGCGCCGCCGGCAACGCGTCCACCGACCTGGGGCGCGCGCCCGCGCGCGCCGCCGACGGCAATGCCCATCCGCTGTGATTCACGCTTTGTCTTTGCCAGCGCATGGTGTCAGGGTAGGTGTATTGACCCCTGCCATTACCCTACCTACTTGGGGTCATTCAAGGGCGACGGACCCTGGGGGTCGTCCAAGAGCTCACGCGTGCCCCCGCCACTCGCTCATGCGTGGCTCACAGCAGGGCGCCGCACTCCGGCGGGTGGCCCGCAGCTCACCGGCGCGCGCGCGCGGCTGGGCAGGCAGGTCCTGCGCGAGCTGAGCGGCGGCGCCGCGCCGGCCAAGGTGATCGCGACGGGGCACAGCCTGGGCGGCGGCCTGGCCAGCCTGTGCGGCGTGTGGGCCGCGCTGCAGTGGCCCGGCGCGGACGTGCGCGTGGTCACGCTGGGCTCGCCCAAGGTCGGCAACCAAGCGTGGGTGGACGTGCGCGCCCGGCCGGGCCGCCCCGCGCGCCCCGCGCCCGCCCGCGCGCGCAAGGGCGGCCTGCAGTCGCTGCTGCGCTGCCCTGCCGGCGGGCGCGCCCGCTGTGGCATGGCGTGCATGTGCTCGCCCTGGCGGCGCTGGCATGCATACGGCTTTGCAGGGAGGCTGCTGCAGGGCACCAGGGTGCGCATGGGGTGTCACGGCATTGTTCTGTTGGGCAGCTGCGCGACGCTTGCCGACAAGGCAGTTGACGCGACGGACATGCGCGTGCGGCAGGCTTTCCGGACGGTTGTGGGGCGGAGCTACCGCATGGTCGACCGCTGGGACGTCGTCCCCAGCCTGCCGCCCTTCGAGGACTACATCCCGCTGCCCTTCCCGCTGTGGATCCAGGCGCGCGCGCAGCTGCGCACTATCGGTGGAACTGAGCGGCCGACGTTTGGCAGATGTCCGGGCTGCAGGCCCAGTACTGCCACTCAGGGCCCGGCAGGCGTGCGCATTGGCTGTGGTGGGGGCGGCACGCGCTGATGTCATGGCGGGGGCGGCGCAGGACAATGGCACGATCGTGGCAGACGACAGGCCGCAGAGGCGAGCGAAGGAGGAGAACTGGAATGACCACACCTGCTCCCTCTACAAGGACGCGGTGTACAATGTCACGGCAGTGGCTGCCCCGCAAGTGCAGCTCGCCGCCGCCTCAGCCTGACCTGCCTTTGGTGCGGGCGGTGGTGGTGGTTGGGGCGGGCTGCAGGGAGCCTACTTGCCGGCAGGGCAAGGAGCTGCCTCAGGGCATGCATGCTCAGGTCAGCGCTTTCGGTGTGTTTTGGGTTGAATAGCTAATGGAATATTCAAACAGCTTTTGCAGAGGGGCCTTGGGAGAGGCCTCCATGTCACCTCCATGTAACAGACACCTAGGGCGCCTCGGAAGGAGCTTGTGAGGACTTTTCTCGTTCTAGGAAAAGAGTCCCGTTGCAGAGAGTGCACTCAGTGCACTGCACTTCTTGTCAGACAGATAGTGTACACAGGCCGCCACGCTTGGACGCTGCAGAGGGAGGCAAGGTGTACGCAGTGAAAGGCCGCGGCGATGACGCGCTTTTGCGGGGATGCCGTCGGCGTGCGCAGCCGGCCAAAGAACTTTGCGACC
>JAABUV010002256.1_pt1 | contig 26496 bp, 26 predicted proteins | sample 5559971 | NCBI WGS metagenome assembly JAABUV01 (sample SAMN10711881, study PRJNA513362) | rock metagenome | isolation source: Antarctica rocks | place: Antarctica: Victoria Land, Knobhead nord | collected 2015-12-19
CGGCGTCGGCACGGGCGCGCGCGGGGAGGCGCGCCTGCGGCAGCGCCTGGCGGCCGCGCTGGCGCTGGGCGCGCTGGGGCCCGCGCGCGCCGCCGCGGAGCTGCTGGCGGAGCCGGCCGCGTGGCGCACTGTCGGGGCGGCCGCCGTCGGCGCGCTGGACTCCGACCTGGCCGCCAGGCGCGCGCCTCGCTGGCGCCGCGCTCGCAGCCCGTGCGGCATGGAGTGGCTGGTCGGCGTGCCGTCCAACCTGGTCGGGGATGAACCTGTTTAGGAAGCCCGGTTGCAGAAGGCGTCCGGCGCCGGTGCTGGGCGGCGCCTAGCTGCGCCGCAGTAGGTGAGGCTGCAACGGGCCCAGTCATGCAGTAGGCTGCGGCTCACTACGAGGTCAAACTCAACCGCGAGAACCGCGTGGCGCGCTTACACTTCGCCAGTATCAAGCACCGGCGCCCGCCTGCTCGAGCAGGTGCTACCTGAGCGCGGGCGACGCGGGGCTGGCGCGCGCGCTGCGCGCGCTGCGCGGCTGCGAGGACCGCGCGCTGCTGGCCGGGCACCTGGTGGCGCTCACGTCGCCCGACGCCGACCGCGCCCAGGCGCGCGCCTGGGATGGGCACTGGCGTCTTGGTGTTCATACGCTGTGTAATCTTGGATGGTCGTGGTTGTAGAGCAAGGGTGCGGCGCGGCATGCGCGGCCGGTCGCCCGTACGCGCCGCCGCTGAGCTGCCTCATGGGCCTACGTCGGCCTGCTTCAACCCCGCAGCCGGGCTGCTTGCACGGCGGGCCGCCCCACCTTAGTGCCTTGCACGGCGGGCCGCCCCATCTCGGTGCCAGCCCAGCGCTGTGCAGCAGGCCGCCCATGCTGGGCGCTCAGGTCACGGACGGAGCCGCGCGCGCAGGCGCTATTCCTGGCCAGCAGCCAGCCGGCGGCGGCCGCGGCGCTGCGCGCGCGCCTGGGCCAGTGGCCGCTCGCGCTGGCGCTGGCGGAGCGCCACGACCCGCGCGCCGTCGCGCAGCTCTGCTGCCAGCACGGGCAGGCGCGCGGTGTTCCACACACAACATCAGTCACCAGACGGCAGGGGTTTCGGGGCGCCTTGCGCCCTGTTTGAAGCCATGCTTCATTCGCCAATTATGCCAGCTCCGTGCAATGCGTGACATGCGAATGGGCGCTTGCGGGACAAGCGGAGCTCCTTGTAGTGCAGCAGCACATATACCGATCTGCTGCTTGCTCTGCCCCGGCGTGGTCGCGCCAGTCATTGCCGGCCTGTGAACGAGCACTGTCGACTTTGCGACAGGCGCTGGAGCGGGCTGGCAACCATGCCGCAGCCCGCGCCGCGTTTGAGCGCGCGCTGGACCTGGGCGCCGAGCCAAACCCTATGCAGCCCTGCGCCGCCGACCCCGCCGCGCCGGCGGAGCCTGGCGGGCAGCACGATGGCGGAGGGGCAGCGGCCCCGGTCGACGAGGCGCCGCCCAGCCTGACGGCCGAGGAGGTCGCGGCGTCGCTGGGCGGCCTGGCGCGCGCCGCGCTGCGCGGGGGCGACCTGGACCTGGGGCTGCGCGCCGCGGCTGCAGCTGCCGACGCCGCGCTCAGCCTGGCGTGCGCGGGCATCCTCGAGCGCCAGGGCCGCCTGGAGGTGCGCGCGCCGCACAGCGCAGGCCCATTCATCTGCCTACCCTACCCTAACCTACCCTATCCCACCCTCGCCGAGCTGGTACCGATAAGCAGAGCCCTAACCTCGAGCGCCAGGGCTGTCTGGAGGTGTGCGCGCCACAAAGCGCAGGCCTATGCATGACAGTCACGGCGTTGCACGGCCGCCTGCGCTGGATGATCGCTCCCGTCCGGAAAGAGAGGGGAGCCTGTGCCCTGACTCTGGGCGGCCGGCGACGAGGCCGCCGGGCATAGCGCGCGCGGCGCCGCGCGACACTCTGGGATGCCAGGATCAGCGTCTGGCAGAGACGCAGGGCCCTTGTCCCGGAGTGTGACAAACGCCTGGTGGCCGGGGCGGGTCAGGCTGCAGCGGGTCTCTGCCTGAAGGCCGGCGACGGCGCGCGCGCCGCCGAGCTGCTCATCCGCGCGGGCGCGCTCGACCGCGCGGCGCCGCTGGTGGCGGCCGCGGCCGCAGCGCCGCTGCACGCCGCCTTTGCGCGCGCGTGCCAAGGTGCGGGCGCTGCCTGATGCAGCGCGCCGCGGCGCGCTCTTGTGAGCGGCACGCGGTGACTAGGCGAGCTCTGATTTAGGACATGCAGTGTGGCTGTAACTGTGACTGGGACTGCGCCGTGTCCTATTCGGGGGTGTCGCGGAGGCATGGTTCGGCTGCATGTTCGCCCACGGGAGAGCTCGAAGGGGGTGCTTGGCTCATCATGCCCAGCTGACCAGGAGCGGGTCGTCCGCACGCCTGCTGCGTGCTGCATCTGTGGTGTGCAAGATAGGCTGTTGCTGTTGCTGCTGTGCTGCAAGGGTATGGCATGAGAGCGCGTCCGTTAGGCTTGGCTGTGCAGGGGCGGGGCGGCCGCAGGAGGCGGCTGCGGCCTTCGAGGCGGCCGGCGACGCGCTGGCGGCGGTGAGGGCGACGCTTGCGGCGGATCCTGACAAGGGTCATGCAGCGGCTGCCGCACTGGCGCGCCGCCTGGGCAGCCCGGCAGCGGCCGCCGCCGCCGCGCCGCACTGCCAGGCCGCGGGCGACCATGCGGTGCGCAAGCTGCCCGCAGTGCCCGGCCCTGCCAGCACTGCGCGCAGGCTGCCGGCTCCGACAGCGCGCCAGCGCGCACAGGCGCCCTGTCCCTGCTGCCCGTCACGCTTCACGGGCGCTTCGCCTGCAACAGTGCGACGCCGCCTCCTTGCTGTGAACAATGTCCTTAGTTTAAATACTTAGTGCGTGTTACGTCATGCATCTCACTGTCATTGGCGGCTGCATGTAGCAGAACAATTGCAAGTCTCCACGTTGAGACTACTCGAGCGCAATGCTGCAGCTGGTAGCTTCAAAGCTGTAGGCGCCGGCTCCATGACGTGAGCACAAGCTCCCGCGCGGCTCGTAGCTGACACGCCTAGAACATCAACACCTGGCGCGACCCTGCCGTGTCGCTGCCGCAGGCCGCGGTGCAGCTGCTGCTGCTGGCGGGCCAGCCGGACGCGGCGTTCGCGGCCGCGCTGCAGCACCGCGCGCTGCCGGCCTTCGCGGCCGGCCTGGGCGACGACGGCCCGCCGGCGGACTACGAGCGGGCGGCCGCCGCGCTGGAAGCGGCTGGCGACTGCGCGGCGGCGGCTGCGCTCCGGGGCCGGCGCGGGCAGCCGCTGCGAGCGGTGGGCCTATACATCAAGGTGGCGCCCGGCGGGCGCGGGCGCTAGACGACCGGCAGGCATTGAGCCCGCACGTAGAGAGCGGTGGCGCATAAAGTTACCTGAGGGGAGAGCGTGCTTGCCAATGGGGTCTGCTGGGTTTGGTTGTAATATCACAGCCCAAGGCGTGAGTGGATGCATCACAGCAGCAGCGGCTGCAGCGGCGGTCGCTCGCGTGTGCGGGTGCCGCTGGCATGCCCAACCACCAGGTGATGCGCTTCCAGCATGCGTCGGCGCCCGCACGAAGGGCTAGTCCCGCCCCATGGGGCGGCCGGCCGGCGGCGCAGGCGGGCGGCGAGGCGCTGGCGCGCGCGGCGGCGCTCGCGGTCGCCGCCGCCGCCGCCGGGGACGCCGCGCCCGCGGAACTTCTGGACGCACACCTGGAGGCTGCAGCGACTCATAATCCCGTGCAAGATCCGGGGCTCCACCCGGGGGCACCGCATGAGGGCGCGCAGCCGGCCGCCGCGGCCGGGGCGCCGGCCGCAGACGCCGCGGCGGCGCCTGCGCGCGGCGCCGGACCCGGGGCTGAGCTGGGGCCGGAGCGCGCGGGGGCGGCGCTGCGGCTGTTCGACCTGCGGCTCGCGCTCGGGCAGCCCGAGGGCGCCGCGGCGGCGGTTGTGGCGGCCGCGGATGCTGCGCAGTGCGCGGGCGACCTCCAGGCGCGCACCTGCGGCCTTTGCTCACATACGCATGTCGCAGGTGAGCCAGGTGTCAGGGATGTCACCGAGGCAGCTCCCGTATTGCCCTGTGCAGCTCTACAGCATGGAGCAGATGGTGGCAAACACACAAGGATGGGCGGCAGATTGAGTGAGGGCAGCGGCACAGGCTCTAGTGCATCACCCTCCAACTGCATCTCTGGTGAGGTAGCGCAGCGGTTCCGTGCGGCCCCTGAGGCATGGGGCCCGCGCTTTCTCGGCTGCGCACAGCGACGCTCACGCCTGCCCGGGCGCGCGGCGGCTGCGCCGCTGAGCCCCGGCGCAGCTGCCGGCGGCCCTTTCAGGGTTGCCGGGGACATGTACCTTCTGAAGGGCTCCTGCAGGTTGGAAAAAACCAAAAACATAAACTTAGGTGAGCATTAGGTGCTCAGTAAGTTGATATTGATTATACTCAGTATCTCATGCCAATTTCCTCGTCAAGCGCGCCTGTTTCGCGCTGGGCGCAGGCATAACAGTCCTGCAGACATGCATGTAGCGACGCCGCAGCAGCACTGCCATTGGGTCTCGTGCGTCAAAGGCAGGCAGCCGGGGCCCGGCTGGCTGGCGCCATGCGACAGCAACAACAGGCTGATCTGTGCATTGGGCCAGGGCGCGTCTTGGACGCAAACGAGGGTTTTATGGGTACTTTGAGAGGCGGGCATCTAGGCTTGAAGGTGCGACCCGCCCCAAGCAGACCGACGTTGCCCTGCGGCTGAGCATATGCAGGGTGTCGGCACAATGCGACCCGGAACGTCGGCGGCCGCCCACTGTGTGATGTCTCCTGAACATTTCTGCTACCATCCTTTGGGGGCCGGCAGTGTCTTGGCGCTGATGGGGCCGAGGCTGCCCTGTTGCCCTGGACACCCTCACGCGGCCAAGTGCAGTTCCTCACAGGGGCACGCTCACTAATAAGTTAAACATGGCGGCAGAGCAGGGCGCGCATGCGGGCCTGCTGGCGGCCTGGCGGTCCGCCGCGGCCGCCGGCAAGCCCGTGCCCGGCGCGCTGGTGGCCGCGCTGGGCGCCGCGCACGCGGCGCTGCTGGCGCCGCGCCTCGCGCGCATGGGCAACTGCGAGGCGCGCGCGCCCCCGGCCGCCTCCGTGGGTGGCGCTCGTGACGGCGACAGACGCACACACCGTGTGGCCATGTGCACTGCCATATTCCTCATATGGTAATCATGTCATCCAAACCCATCCTACCCACCCTAACCCTTGAACATGCGCACAACTCCATGTCCAATGTCCAGCGGGTTGATATTTCTCAGAGGTTGGTAAATCCAGCCTCCTGCTCGTTGCAGCGGCTCGCGCGGGGGATGCACTCCGTGCGAGCATGCCTCTCCGTAGGAGGCAGGCGCGGTGCGGGACTGGCCCCGCGCTGACACGCCCGCACAGAGTGCATCCCCCGTGGGCCGCTCGAGCGGCTGAAGCAAGCAGGAGCGGGGCGGGCGCAGCGCTGACACGCGGCCGCGAGCGCAGGGCGCCGCGCGGTTGCTCGCGCGCTGCACGCGCCGCGCCCTGCTGGACGCGCCAGGTTCTGGTGCGGCGCTCGCAGCGGCGGCGGTGGGCGCCTGTGCAGCGGCCGGCATGCGCGCGAGCGCCTTCAGTCTGGCGACTGCTGCGCTGCGGACCGGCCGCGCTGATGCGCTGCCCGCCGAGCAGCGTCGGCTGCTGCAGGCCGCAGCGCGCCAGGGCGAAGGGTGCGCCGGTGGCGAGTGCCATGACATGCTCTGGCGGATGTGTTGGCGGCACCAGGCAGGCTGCTGCTGCATGGCTGCTGGCGGCTGGGGCAGCTGCGCGTCATCTCCCCTCAAAGTTGTCACGCCGCCCAGCCAGCTGCAACCAACATATTGAATCAACATACTGCACCCGACCTCCACGACACGCTGTCGCTCCTTGGCAACATAGAGCGCGGCTCGCCATCTGCCCTGCTGAGCATCCCTGCCGCGCACGTCAAGCTGTGCGTATCATTAAAGTTGCAAGGACGCTCTGGGCCATGATGCGCTGCACGGCCTGCACGCCATGCAAGGGCGGCCGCGAGGGTGGAGGTGACGCGGCGCAGCGAGGCGGAGGCGGCGGAGGCGCGCTGCGCATGCGTGTTCTGCGGCGCGCCCGGGCCCGAGACCGAGCTGGCCTGCGCGGCGTGCGGCAGCTGCATCCCCTTCTGCATCGCCACAGGCGCGCGCCCTGAGCGCTCCCATAAGCATTGTCGGGCTCCCTCAGCAGGCTTGTAGGCAGGGCGGGGGTTGCTGCGCCGGCCGCCTGCCAGGCAGTGTCAGGCTGCAGCAGGGTCGCGCGTCTTCACGCCACTGTGCACATGTTCATCACTGTCAGCACGCGGTGCATGCAGTCTGCGCACTGCGCGCGCGTGCGGGCAGCTGGGAGCCTCTGCCCCGCTCGCTTGGTCAGGCGGGCGCTCCCGTCGCGCAGCCATGCCCGGAGTGAGCGGCGATGCGGGCTGCCGGGCGCGCGCGCAGGCAAGCGCATGCGTGCGGAGGGCTGGGCCGAGTGCCCCAGCTGCGGCTTGCCCGCGCGCGCCGGCGCCTTTGCCGCGCTGCTCGCCGCGCAGCCCGAGTGCCCTGTGTGCCGTGCGGCCGTGCACCCTGTGGACGTGGCCGCCGTGCCGGGCCTGGCGGAGCGGCGGTTGAAGGCATACAGGGGCTGAGTGGAGGGATGTGGGCGTGAGCTGGCAGCTGAGGTGCTTCATGCATGCACGCATGGAGAGGCGTCCCATTGCAGCCTCGGCTTGGGAGCAGCAGGATATCATTGCAGCGCAAATACGCCACTGCTGCGCTGCTTTGACGGGCACTGCGTGGCCACCGCTGTAACGGTTGCTGCAGCCAAGAACGCAATGCGCCCAGTCGCGCTGCCCAGCGCATGCAGGTAGGCGGGCCACAGCGAATCCGTGCAGACTCAACTACAGTTTGTGTAATGTGGTCAGGTGCGCGAGCATGTATCATCACCCAGACGTTGCAGGCGCGGGCGGCATGAACATCACCACGGGCGCAGTCGCATTGAACGTCTGCGCCAGCGCGCCGCGCAGCGCGCCCAGCAGCGCCGGCACCGTGGCCACCGCGGGCGGCGCAGGCGCGGGCGCGGGCACGGGCGCACGCGCCGCCACGCCCTGAACGAGCTCGCTTGGGGCCCCTCCCACCCCGACGGGCAGCGGCGGCGGCGGCGGCGGCCCGGCCATGCTCAGCTGATAGGAGGAGAGGATGCTGGTGGAGGAGTAAGTGTCCGGGGATGCACCGCCGTCGGCGGAGGCGGACGCTGCGGCCACGGCGCCCAGCGCCACCGCCGTGGACGACGAGGTGGACAAGCGCCCGCCGTCTCCTGCGCTCGGCGCGGCGGCCGGCGCTGCCAGCGCTGCACCCGGCTGAAGCGCGGGCGCGGGCGCGGCCGCGAGCGCCAGCGACGGCGCCGGCGCCGGCGCGGAGCGGAGATCACCCCCGCCGGCCGGGTCCGGGGCGGGCTGGCCGCCCTGGGCGACGGCCGGTCCCGCGGCCTGTAGGAGAGCCCGCACGGCGCCTCTTGCGCCTGGCAGGCACACGTTCATCGTGGCTTCTGCCGCGTGTGCTGACACGGCATTACACCGTGTGAAGGTATGCGCACATACCTGTGTCAGAGCGTGCTCCGTGCCGCAAGGCCAGCTCCAAGTCGACGCCCCGCTTGATCTGTGCATGAAGGCGGGAGTTTATGTGTCGCAGTGCACTTTTCCTTGGAAAAGCTTAACAAGCGGCTTGGGAGCGCACTTGCAGTGCTGGCACTTGCCTATTGCCAGCCGCTGTGGCAAGGACGCTCTGAGCAAGCAGTGCTACCAAAAAGGGGCTGCGCAAGGCTCGGCAGCACATTGCGGCCTTGTTCTGCCGCCCTATCTGCACTGTAAGCAGCAAGGAGCCCAGTGGTGGCGAGCTTCGCCGCCTGTCGACAGCCCGATGCGCGTGAGGTTGGCTGGCTGTCTTTCGCGCCTTCAAAATGCTTCATACGGCACATGGGCTCAGGTCGAGCGCCAGCACAGGACAGTCAATGGATCCTGTGGCCGAGACCAAGGGCGCGGGCGCCGATGGGTGTGCTCTACATGCGCTTGCTGATCCTGCCCAGCACTGCAGAACACATTGTCTGTGACTCACTTTCTCAGGACTCACCTCTTTGCACGCGCCAGGTTGCAGCTGCTACAGCGCCTGGAGGAGGAACCTGACTGTGCAACAGACAGGCATGGCTTCCTCTTGTCCGCGTATCAGAGCCTTGCGGTGCGCGGTTCCCGGTGGCACTCGCATGTTCCCCATGAGATGCTTTCCTGACAGATGCTGGCTATCACCTGCAGCCTTGCAATGCAGGAGAGTAGCCTCTGCCCCTGTAGCGGGCTGAGCTGTGTAAGTGGCAGGGCGTGCTCGATGCCGGCGCTCCACACCAGCACTCGCTGGCCGCAGCGCTGGAAGGGGCGCACAAGCCCGATGCTGACCTGCTGGCTCCACTGGCCGCAGCGCTGTTCCAGGTAGGCCAGGGGCAGGGCAGGCCCGTGCCTCAACACGAGCGCACAGGCGCGGAGGCCTGCACCTTGCCGGCAGTGCATGCGCTGCTGCGGTCCTCGGATGTCCTTGCTGGTCAGGCTCTGAGTGCGTTGGAGTGCACGCATTTGAGCATTTCTGCAGTCTGCACAACTCAGTCCTTGCTGTTCTGGTCCGCTCGCCAGACCCTGCCCCAGCAGTCCTCATGTCATGGGTAGCAGCTTGACCAGCTGTAGTGAAGACAGCATGCTTTCGAGTGTACGTATCAGCAGGTGTAAGTGACTTTTACAGCACATGCAAATTGAAAATTGTCCTGTTGTGCGTCAGGGCGCAGTGGCGGACGCGCCCGCCGCCGCCGCCCTGGAGCGCATCGCGCGGCGCCTGGCCGCGGGCGAGGGCCGGCCGGCCGCGGCCAAGGCGCTGTTCACTGTCGTGGACCGCCGCCTCGCGACCTGCGGCGGTGACGAGCGGAATACCAAATCTAGCTCTGGCCACGCCGCGCTTGATGCGGCGCTGGAGACCGTTGCGGTGGCTGCGCCTGCCGCGGGCCCTGCCAAGCCTCCTGTGGAGAGCGCGTTCGCGCGCAGCGCTGCGGCGGGCGGCAGCGGCGAGCATGGGGCCTCAGATGGTTCAGACCCTGGCACCCCCGCAGACACTCCTTCAGGTGGCTTCCTTGATGTGCGCTCAACCTGACAAGCGGGCTGTGGGCCGCAGGCGCGGCGGAGCAGACCCTGGGCGAGGCAGCTTCAGCAGACCCTGCCGCCCTGACCCCGCCGCCGCCGACGCCGCCGCCGCCGCACGCAGCGCCGCCGCAGGTGGAGCGGCGAACTGCGTCTGCCCCGGAGCCTCCGGCGGCGCAGCCGCCGAGCGGCAGGGTGCGGCGCGTGAGCAGGGACCTGCCGGGCAAGATCGCAGAGACCCTGACACAGGGTTCTCGGACATCAAGCAGCGGCGCGCCCGCGGTGTCCGCGCGACGCCTGGGCAGCCGGCTGCTGCACGCGGCGCTCCTGCGGCCGCGTGGCGGACCCGATGTGCACTCTGGCGCGGCCCCTTCCGCCAATGCAGCGTCCCGTATGTACAAGCACGCGATGAGCAGGGAAGGCACGCTCGTACGGAAACCTGTGCTAGAGCGCCGCTGCAGACACACATGCTTGCACATGCAGCGACAATGTGCAATCGCAGCAGCGCGGCCTGCGTGCACAGCGGGGACTCATGGTGGCATTATGGCTGCTGTTGCCAGCATGTGCGCAGACGCTGCACCGTGGCACAGACGCAGAGGCGCCCTGGAGACGGTGCGCCCGCGCAGGTGCCGGGGCGGGCGCAATGCCCACGCAAGCAGCTCAGCTGACGCCTGCCGGGCTGCCGCGCGTCTTTTGCATCATGGCGGCCGCCGCGGCGTGCGCGCGCGCCCCGTGCGACGGCGCCGTGCTGGCCCTGCACCGCTATGTCGGGTGCGGCCACCAATGATGACGGACCACCCAGCTCTCTGCGTCAGAGGCTTTGATGATGAGTGAAGCATCTGCCTGGCCAGCATCTTGCTGTGGATAGCACCCCCGCTCTGAAATACCTGCCGCCCGCATGCAGGCACGTTGCAGCCGCCCTTACGCCTCCGCCGGCCTGGCGCGAGGGTCTGGCGCTCCTGGTGGTCGTGCGCGCGCTGCTGCTGCGCCCGGCCGGCGCGCCCGCGCGGCTGCGCGCCCTGCTGCACGAGGTCGCTGCAAGGCGAGGCCTTGGAGTCCTGGCGTACAGGAAATATAACTCATTGTGCTATGGGATGTCATTACTTGGATTGAAGTGCATGCTTGAACGCAGTCATTCAGACCTGTACGGTGGGAGCGCCTGCCACGCTTGCTGCATTGCAGGGTTGCTGCCAGGGCGCAGCCTCTGCCCACAAGCACCTTGCCATCGTGTCGGCACCTTGCCAGCATGTGGGCCCCCCCGCAGGCACCCCGACTCGGACGTGCGCGACTCGGCCGCGCTCTACGCCGACCTGGCGGTCATGCTGCCGCCGCCGCGCCTGCGCGCCGCGCTCGCTGGGCCGGCCCCCGCGGACACCGGCCCTGCGGACGCGGCCCGCGGCGGCGCGGCGCCGGAGCCGGGCCTGGGTCTCACGCTGGGCCATGCGCCGCGCGCGCTGTGCCCCGCGCCGGCGCCGCCCGCAGGCGGCGCCGAGCGCGCCCTGCTGGCGGCCTGCGCCGCCAGGCCCGGCCCGGCCGCTGGGAGCCAGGCTGTGAATGACCTGCCGGCCGCTCGGCCTGTGGCTGTCTCAGCGCCTGAGGACACGGGCAGAAGCGGCGACGGTGAGCAGGAGCAGGTAGTGGCAAAGGCGCCCGGCGTCGCGAGGCCCGGCGACCGGGCGGCAGCAGGCGGCGGCGCCGGTGTGCTGAGCGAGTACCTTGCGCACGTCGCGTCGCTGGAAGCGCCGGACATCGTCCTGTGGCTGCAGCTAAGCGCTTCCGTGGCGGCGCTGGCGGCGTCGCCGGCCCCGATGGGCCACCCGCAGGACGTGCCATCCCCGCCCAGCCACGCAGCGACTCGAGCGGAGGACGGATCGCAGCAGCCGGGCGGCCGAGCCGCAGCTGCCTCCCCGGTAGGCCAGGAAGCAGCCGGCGCCGCCAGCCCTGCCGCGGCCGGCGGCGCAGGGGGCCCCGGCCCTAGCAGCCGCGAGGGCGGCGCTGACCACGCACTGTACGGCGTGGAGATAATCTTCACTTCGGCCGCCGCGCACGGCCAGGCCCTGGTGACTCAGGGCAGCAGCGATGCCAGCCACAGCGCAGCGGCCGAGGCCGGACGAGAGGCCGGGGGCGAAGCTGCGGCTGAGGCGTGGCTGGATCATGCGGGCAGCTGGGCGTGTCAGCAGGCGCGCGGCCGGTGGGCGCGCATCGGCGCGGTCCGTGTGCCGCGCCTGGCCGCGGGCGACGCAGGTGCTCCCGTACCCATATCCCCACCCTGCCCTATAGAGCCTCGTCATGGAGCCATGGTGCCCATGGTGCCCGGTGCTCCAGTGCCCACTCTCTGCCCCGCTGCTCATGCCCAGCAGCCTCCAGCATCGACTGACGGCAGTCCCGCGGTGCTGCACGGCCTGGTGGCGCTCGGAGCCGCGCCATCTCAGGCCCCTTTACTGCGCAGTCTTACACCCAGCCTGCCCTCACGCCGCCCCTGGCGCGGGTAGTCTGACATCCGGCGGCACCGCTCGCCCAGCCTGTGGCAGACGCGTCCCCGCGCCCCGGCCGCGCACGCTGGGCACGCGCCCGCAGGCCGCGTGATCGTGCCGCTGCGGCTGGTGCCGGAGGCCGCGCTGCCGGACGTGCTGCTGCCCGCCGCGCGCTTCACCGCGGCGGCCGGCGGCCACGGCGCGCGCGCGCTGCCGGCGCTGCCGCTGCGCCTGCGGCACCTGCTGGCGCCCGCGCCGCTGCCGCCGGCGCTCCTGGGCCGCGCCGCGGAGGCGCGGGCGCTGCCCTGCTGGCCGCGCTCTGCGGGCCCGGGGTGCTCGGTCAGAGCCGCTGCGCGGGAGTGCTGCTGTCTGCAGGCGGCTGACGCACGGCCCGCGGCTCCGTATTAACGTTGCTGTGCTGCTCGGCACGCCCACAGCGCTGCTCAGCATCCCCACACAATGCCCGTGGTGTCGCCGCCGGCGAACATTGGAGCGGTTGCGCTGCAGCCTGCACGCAGGTTGTGTGCGTGGCGCGTCCTAGCCCCGGGTGCATGAAAGCATGGGGCTTGGTGCCTGTCGAGCGGCTGGGTTCAGGCCTCAATGCCGCAGGTGTTTGACGAGCTGTGGGCGAGCTTGGCCGCCGGCGACGCAGCCGCCACCGCCGCCGCGGCAGGCGCCAATGCCGCCGCCGCCGCCGCAGGCCCGCCCGGCGAGGCCCCGGGCGCGCCCGGGACGCGCGCCGGCCGCCTGTCCCTGCGGCCGCTCGACCTGTCCCCGGCGGCGGCGGAGGCCGCGCTGGCCGCGGCGCTGGGGCCCTTTGCGGCCGGCGCGGGCGTTGAGCCGCCGGCGGAGCCGCCCGCGCTCGTCGCCGGCCTGGTGGGCCCCGGCGCGCCGACGCGCGTGAGCCGCGTGCTCGCCTTCCTGCCGCCGCAGCATCACCTGCTGCTGCGCCTGGAGTGCGGTACGGCGGGCGATGCGTCAGATAGGGCGCCCGGCGCGGTGCGCGTGCGCGTCGGCACAGACTTTGCTCCCTGCCTGGCCTGGGTGGACAAGCTGTTGGACGAGGTGTTTGGCGCAGCGGCTCCGTGATAGGGTTGGAGTTATATGGCCGCCGCGGCGGTTGCTTGCAGGGCCTTGAGCGCTCACTGGCGGGGCTGTGTGTCTTTGTGCCTGACGCCGCTGAACGTGCGAGGCCCTGTAATGACTGAGGCGCAACGTGCACGGCTTTATTTCTGCATTACAGATGTCCTCCAACGCTTCCCGCGGCACTTGGGCCCCAGGCCTTCTGCGCCGCATGCAGAGCCTGGCCATGCAGGCTTGCTGCCGGCCGGCGCGCTCGCGCTCGCTGCTTTGGCAGCGGCCGCCCGGCGGCACGCCCGTTTGGACGGCGGCCAAACCCCGCAGCCAACCCCTGCGCCACTTCATGGGGCTAGACTTCGGCGGCCAGGCGGCGGCCGGCGCTGGCTGACGCGGCCGCCGAGCCGGCCCCGGCGGCCGTGGCAGAGACCGCGGCCGCGCCGCCGCCGGCCGCGGCGGCGGCCGACGCGCCGCCGGCCAGCACCGGGGCGCCAGAGACCGCCGTGCCGCCTGTTGCCGCCACGGCGGCGGTCGCGGCGGCCGCCGGGACCACGCGGTACCCTGCGCGCCGCGCGGCCGCCCCGTGGCGGGCGCTTCAGGGGTTGCTGCAAGGGGCTGCTCGCCTGCCATGCCGAGCCCGGCTGCATGCACGGCGAGCACAGCGGCACACTGGAACCAGACATAAGGCAGGCAGCCCTGCCCCTCGGCGTGAAAAGGTACAGAGGCCAATGTCCCTATTCTTCTTCTTCTTCTTTTGGCGCACATGTGTGCTCGTGGTGCCAGTGCGCCAGGCGCCGCCCGGCGGTCGCGCTTGTGGCCGCCGCCGCGCCGCCGCCGCCCCAGCCGCCCCAGCCGCCGCCGCCGCCCGCGCTGGCCGCCGCGGACGCCGCCGCCTGCGTCACGGGCGCGCCCGAGACGGCGGTGGCCGTCGCCGTGGCCGTGCTGGTCGCCACGGCTGCCGGAGGCGCCCACCCTGTGCGCCGCAGGCCGCCTCAGCCTAGGGTGAGGTGAGGCTTGGGTGGCGCATGTGCGTGGGTCCGCACAAGTGGCGCACATGCGGCCGCGCAAGCAACCGGGCGCACCCCAGATGTGATAGTGAACCACCTGATGGCTATTATGGAGAAAGCAGAAAAAGCCTTTAAGGACGCAACGGAGAGCAGCAAGGAGGCCTGCGTGCCTGTGCCACCGGCCCCAGCGCCTGAGGCTGCAGAGCGGGGCCTCCCGGGCACTGGGCCGGTGGCACAGGCGCGCGGGTCCTCTCGCTGCCATCCGTTGCCTCCTTTAAGCTTTTCCCCTTCCTCAATGAATGTGAACAGGGGGTCCACACTCTCATCTGAGGTGCGCCCGCGCAGCCACGGTGGACGCAGGCATGCGCCGCTTTCAATAGCTCAGGACCTGGCAAGACGCACATAGCCAGGGGTGGTGATGCGCCAGGCGCCGGCCGCTGCCGCCCCGCCCCGCCCCACCGCCGGCGCTCGCGGCGGACGCGCGCGCTGCGCTGAGGCGCAGCAGGACGGGCTCGCTGCCCTCGCCTGCGGCCGTACATATATGCGGTGCATGCGCATGCACATGCCAAACAGCTGCTGCCACCGCATGCTGGGGGTCTTGTCTTTGCTGGCATCCCACTGCGCCAGATGTAGACCACTCAGAGGTGCTGATCGCGGCGAGAGCAAAGCATGTTAAAGTGCAGGAGCAGCACTGACATTCTGCGGCAAGCTCTGCAACTCAGCACTGTGGGCCCGCACCGCCGAAGCACGCCACAAGGCCCGCGTCTGCGTTCAGCAGGCCGTCAAATGAGCCGGCTGCGCGCGCACGCTGGGCGCTCATGGACGGGTCCATGGACAGGGCATGGCGCATGCGCAGCGCCCTTGCCGCCTGTTCCATGCTGAGTGAGTCTGTACACAGCGCTTTGCCTGGACATTGTCCCATGCGCTCTATGGTGCGCCTGCCTGACACCTGCATGCGCCTGCCCGTGCATGCATTGATCTGCAGATCCTCTCTTCATCTCGTCTACCCAACGTCTCACAGACACAGCATGGCGCCCGCATGGTGCGCTGCGCACATGCGTTGATGCACTTGACCTGGCTGTCGCCGACCCACACGCCCGACCAGCCGCCGGCGCCGTCCGGCGGCGCCCAGGCCACCAGCGCCTCGCGCGTCTCCAGCCCCGGCCCCGCCGTCCCGCCTGCGCCGCCTCCCGCGGGCATGCCGCTGCGGTCGCCGCCACCCGAGGTCACCATTGCGCTGATCGCACCCCAGGAGGTCGCCGCCGTGGCGGCCGTAGCGCTGGAATCAGCGCCAGCCACTGCACTCTCCACGGCCGCCAGGTCGGGCAGCCGCTCGCCGGGGCCGCCGCTGGTGGCGGCGGGCGTCGCGGCGGCGGCCGCCTGGGGCGCCGGCGCGGCCGCAGGCAGGCGCGCGGGCGTGGCCAGGGCGGGGTGGAGCAGCGTGGCGTTGCCGTCCAGGCCGGGCAGCTCCCAGGCGCTCGCGCGCGCCTGCGCGTGCGCGCGCCCTCGGCACCCCATGCGTATGCGCACTGCGCAGCCGGGCCGGGCGCTCCTACCAAACGCGAGGGTGATGGCGGCTCTGGAGTGTGCATGAACACAGGAGTGCACGTGAGCATATGCTGGGACCAGTTCGGCACGAGGGGAGCTGCCACACACGCAGCGGCAGGTGTGAGTAAGGCACAGAACGTTGGCAGCACATGGCGTGCGCGATTGCAGGAGGGGAGGCCTCACGGCATGCGCCAGGAGCCGGCGATCGTGCTTCCTGCGCATGGACTCACCATTTAAAAGAGCGCGATGCAAGGGGCCATAACACAGTGGCATGCAGGCAGAGCGCATTGCGCAGGCATGAAAGATAGGTGTGTATGACGGCACAGCTCAGCACGCTAGCTGAGCGCACTTGTCGCCGTGCTTCTCATGCAGATCGCCGTGCTCATCGTGGTTGTCAAACAGCAGTGCGCGGCGGTGCCCGCCCCTGCAGTGTCAGAGGGCAGGTTGGCATGCACGCACATCAGATTGCGCATGCAGGAAGACCACCAGTGTACTGAGGCACAGCACACAGACACGCTGGCTGAGCGCACTTGTCGCCGTGCTTCTCGTGCAGGTTGCCGTGCTCGTCGTGGTTGTCCGAGAGCAGTGTGCGGCGGTGCAGGCCCCTGCGATGCCGGAGCGCAGATCGGCAGCAGCAGGCGCCAGGGAGCAGGGAAACATGCCATGCGTGCAGGTTGCCACAAGTGTGTGGCCACTGAAGTGAGCCGGAGCGCACCCGTGGTCTTTGCCCTCCTCTTTTGCCTCCTTGCCCAGCAGGGCGCGGAAGCCGGCCTCCTCCCTGAGGACGAACCCCGCCTCGGTGCACAGCTTATGCTCCCTGGGGCGCCACGCGCGTGCGTTCAACAGGCGGTCCTGCATTCGTCAAAGGTTTGGCAAGCCCGAGCGACTCGACAGTGCACACCAGCCAGCGGAGTGCTTTGCCGCAGCTTGAGGGATCGCTGCGAGGGCCAGCAGCAGGAGCGCCAGCGAGGCGGAGAGGAGCGCGCAGCGAGCCATGGCCGGCCTCCCAGCCACAGTCCACGGCTTGGCTGCAGGCAGCGTGGTGCACCTTCCCTGCCTGCGGCGGAGCTCCTGGCGTCCAACAAAAGTTTTGTTGGAAGGGGGTGTAGGGTAGGGTTCGGAGCTGCTTTTTAATAAGTTTAAGAGTTCTTGAGCTGTATTACAATCGTTGTGTCATGCCTCTGCACAGCAGTATGGCTGGTGCAGATTGCAGCTTAAAGTAAGAGGCATGCACTGCCTGCTCAGACGCATGCAATGGTCTGCTAGGGACAAGGATGCGAGCAAGTTAACACGCTGACCTCAGTTTACAGGTGGTGTGCTGTCATCTTAGCCAGCCACAGACGCGACCTTGACTCAAGCGGCCATTTGAGGTCTCACGATCGACGACGACTAAGACACTTGCATGACATGCAACTGTCTCAGACACCACCGCCTGAAGGCAACTTGGCACCATGCACAGCGACTCCAAAAGCGGTATATGCGCATCTCGCCTTGGGCATGCATCTACATGACAACGCTTGTCCGGCCCAGCTCCTTTCAACACCACACTGCGGCAGTCACGGCAGGTATGCATGCTTCATGCTACCGCCAGACTGCTCAAGCAGCGGCTGCCAGGCGGCGGCCGGACGCAGCGGTCGCTGCGGTTGTCGTGGCGTCGCCGCCCCAGCCGCCGCCGCCGCTGGCGCCCGCTGCCGCAGAGGCTGATGCCGGCGTGGTGGGGGCGCCTGAGATGGCTGTTGTCGTCGCGCTGGCGGTGGCTGTAGCGGCCACTGCGGGCGACTCCCAGCCTGCTCACCGCAGAGCACATGCATAACAAAGTAAGCAAGGCAGGGCCAGCACGGCAGCTGATGACGCGCTGTGCAAGAGCATGCGCACCGGCATGCATGACAGGCGAGCAAGGGGAAAAAGGCACGGCAGGTCATGGCATGATGCAGTGCAGGTGACAGCAAGAGCACAGGCGAAGCTGAGTCTGTCAGAGGTTGGGCGTGCCGAGCTCGCATGACTTGCTAGGAGCAGCGGAGTTGGAGCATAGGTGGGGATGCTGAGCTGGCCCGCTTGGGTGCGTGCATGCCAGCAGAGGTTGTGAACAGATAGACGTGCAATCATGCACATGGACACATGCAACACACATGCTGCATGCACTTTCCACCTTCCTGAGTTGCTGCAAGGTGAATAAACGGAAACAAGGACCGCACCAAACCATGGGTGGTGGTGGAAGAAGGTCAGGCGCCGACCAGTGCCGGCTGGCTCCCTGCGTGCGAGGCCAGCATGTTGAGACGCGAGCGTGCACTGCACGTGCTGAGACAGAAGGCGCAGTGGCGCAGCAGGCAGCAGTGATGCAGCGGGCAACAGCCAAGTACACCTGCTACTGTGACGCATGTTGGAGACCGAGGGCCAACAGCGGGGCCTCCCTCTCTTGGACATTACCCGCCGCAGTGCCACCTTCAAGCTTGTGGAGCGCACTCTTGCAATGACAGGCAGGCAGATGCTCCGGGTACATATGGCCAAGGCACGTCTGCAGCAGCAGCGCACACCGGCTGCCAGGGCGTGTGGCTGCCGCCTCGGGGACCGTAGCGAGGGTCAGCAGCATGACTGCCAGCGCAGCAAAGACGAGCGTGCTGCGCGTCATGGCCATAACTGTGGGTGAAACCGAGGGACGTTTACACGAAGGGGCCGTGTGGGTAGTGAAGGAGCGAAGTCGCTGGTGGGGAAGTGGCTGGTGCGCTTGGACGCCAACCTGCCTCGTTGGATAGGGTTAGGTTCAGGGTTTCCGGACACAGTCCAAAGTCGCTTCGACACTCAACCGGCAGTCTTCCCTTGTCCCTCGTCCAAATAACGTAGGTACTGCCCTGCGCCATGCTCTGCAGCAGCCCTGTGGGAGCTTCGCACTTGAGGAGCGCGGGGACCCAAGCGACCCGCATGACTGGCAGGCCATCCAGCGCCTGCCGCGGCCTGCCACTGCGGCAAGCCTCGTGGCGGCCACAAGTGCCAAAGCCAGGCGCTGACGGCCTGTCGGTCATACGGGTCGCCAAAGTCGCCGCACTCCTCAAACACGATACCCTGAAGTGCTGCTTCAGCGCAGCCCGGCGTGGGGCAGCACCGACTCTCATGGACGGGGAAGGAAGGCAACATCCTTGCGACTTGTGCAGGTGACTGCAACATTGGTGCGCCCGTGCTCAACAAGGCACACTGCGTGCTCGGTTCTGCTTTAACACCGGCACCTCAGCACAGTGAGCCGCGGACACGCGAGGGCGCCGGTTTACAGCCTGCTTGTGCCACTGACACAGTCCCCGTGTGCTGAAACGTGCACGGCCAGAGCAGGGCTGCGCTCCAGCGTTGGTGCCAATCGACATATATTACAGAGCCTGGCTATTGCAACGAGAGCTGATGTCAAGGACAACCCACAGACTTGTGCATGCAGACAGGGAGGTGCATGAGCACCAGGCCAGCGAGCACTTCAGCAGCTCAAGCTCTTGCCACTATTGCTCACACCTTTGCGCGCCATGTGTTGGCAAGCCTCTTCACATGCAAGGGTGATCTTGCATCAGTCAGCCCTGCCCTGACATGGCGCTCCGAACAATACTTGGCGCCGCCCAGCGCGGCCAGCCCCAACTGGTCGTGCTGGCAGCCGTGCAAGTAGCAGTAAACAGGCAGGCGCCAACATCTCAGAAAAAGCTGTGAGGCCCGTCATCACATGCCCTCGCACCCCGAGCTTAATCAGCCCGGCGCTGGCAGAAGCCTTATCAGGTCGCGACGACACACCACGGGGTGCCAGTAAAAGGCCATGGCAGTGCCAAAAAAAAAGGAAAAAAAAAACTGCAACCAGACACATGCAGGGACAGACAGAGCCCGTGCATGTGTCTGTAGGTCTGAGCTGTGATGCGCAGGGCCGTCAAAGCTTGACCGATGCCCCTCCAGTATTAACGCAAGCGGCGCGGTCATGCCCGCAACCCTCTGACCGTCGTACCCAACCCATGGGCATGCCGCCTTGCAGCCACTTTCGATCCACCAACGTCACACTTCCTTTTTTTTTTTTTAAACAACATCATTGCATCACTTGCAGCACAGACGCACAGGTAGCCCTTGGCTGGCCGTCTGGCGGACTGCACAATGCCTGCTGCAACATGCTAGGCCATCTGCCCGTCGCACGGCTGCAGCATGTGGAGCGCCTGGCAGGCAGCACGGCCGCTGAATAGGTGACAGCCTGCCGCCTCTGCTCTGCGCCTCTCCAGCGCATCTCACCACGCCAACCCCTCACCTAACACGACTATACTTTCCCCAGCAACGGCAACCAGTCCATTTGTTCTGCTGTCTTGTCGACAAGGTGCTCCCAAGTAAAAAGGACCTAAGTTTCGCATAACCACAAGCACTGCACGGCTGATTTGCAACACCACGTACGTGTGGCGGCTGGCATATAAAGCCGCTCTTTGCTGCAGCTCATTTGCCTAGCGCCCTGCTTGACAACCTGGACCCTGCAATGACCTTTTCGTAGACGCAAGCAGGACAATCGCTTGAAAACATGCAGTCTCCTGGTGCCCAAAGTATAAGGGAGGGCTTGAAGTAGCTAGGGTCTGGGGCACCGCACACAGCATGACGCGCCTGCACCCTCGGGCGCAGGCGTGCTCGACCTGGAGCGCAGCGCGCCCGCGTCTGCGCTGCACCCCGGCGAGCCCTGCCGGCCGGCCAGGCCGCAGGGCGCGGGGACCGGCGCGCCGCACGCCGCAGCTGGCGCGGCGGGCGCCGGCGCGGCGCAGTGGCACAGCTCGAAGGGCAGGGTGGGGTTCCGCGTGGTGGCGCCCGGCGCGGCGTCCGGCGGGCACTGCGCCGCGAGCGCGCCCTCCGCCAGCCCGGGGCCCTGGCCTGCGCGGCGAGCGGACACGCAGGGCGGTCGGAGGGCCGGCCTGCCGGACTGGACGGAGGAGCGGGGACAACTAGAGCAACGGTCAGCGGCGGGCTCTGTGCGAGGCGAGGCGCCTGGCGAATGGCTTAAAGGGGCGCGAGGGGGAGCGGAGGCTGAGAGGGGCGCAGGGAGGTTCAGGGGCGTGAGAGAGCGGCAGGCAAGGACATGCAGGGAATGAGCTCGGAGACAAGCAGCGCGGCTGGGTGGCGGCGGCGGCGGGGGTGGCGGCGCACCGGCGGCGATGGCGTGCTGCAGCATGTCGGCGTTGAGCTCGGGGCGGCCGAGGCGCTCGCAGAAGTTGGCGGGCGTGAGGCCGTCGACGGCGGCCGCCAGGAACCAGGCGGCCGGGCCCGGCGCGCACAGGGAGGCCAGCAGGCGCGACAGCGCGGGCGCCGCCGGCAACAGCGCCGCCAGGTGCATCGGCGTCAGGCCGCCCGGCCCGCGCACGTCCGCCTGGCGCCAGAACAGGCCCTCGTAACTCCTCCTGCTTGACAGAGCGGAAGGCCACGGCAGGCTCCCTCAGTTGATCACCCATACAAGTAGACTGTCTAGAGCTGAAGCGCGGTACAGCACGCATGTAAGCTGGGCTTGCAATGCACGCGCGCACGTCTGACCTGATGCCTAACGATGCGCCGGGCAGCTCAGACGGCGCATTCACATGCTGCAGCGCTCCTCACACTACCGCAAGTGCGTCATTGCAACCTGCAACCGCTTCTCGCAGCCCTGCTAGATGGACAGCACACCATTGCGCAGTCACAAGCTCTTGACCACATCCCAGACCGGACATCCCAGACTAGGGCATGTGCAGCAGCACGTCCGCACCCGCCAGCAGAAGCCCTGCGCGCAGCCGAACGACAGCAGGCTCTCCAGCATGGCCGCGCTGCCGCAGCGCACGGCGCGGTGCAGCAGCGTGAGTCCGTCGGCCTGCGTCGCCGCGTTGATCGCGCCCACCGCGGTCGCTGTGCTGCCGCAGGGCCCGGCCGCCTCTGGCAACAGGAAGGCCGCCAGCGCGGGCGCCGCCTGGTCATACGGCCAAGGCTCAGTCGCCCTGCATGTCCAGTACATCGCTGTGCTGTGGCGCCCCCTGCCTGCTCACCCGGCGTATGTTCCTGTCAATTTGTATATCTCACCTCACGTTGCACGACGCGCCGTGGGCCAGCGCTAGCACCCCACGCACCGGTGGGGCACGACCAGGCGCCTTGCAACAACCATACCTACAGAGGGAACCAGACCCCAACCGTGCGGCAAGCACGCCTACCCAGGCGCGCACCGCGTCGCAGGCCAGCGCCAGCAGCCGGCGCGCAGTGCGCACAGCCAGGTCGCCCAGGGGCGAAGGCAGCTGGCCGTCGCCGGGCAGCCCGGCCGCGCCGCGCGCGCGCAGCACCAGGCCCAGGTCCGCCAGCAGCGCATCGCCGCCTGCAGGATGTCACACAAACACGCAAGGTCGGCAGACACACTAGGACTTGGGTGACCGGCATCTGCGCTTGAAAACAACACACATGCGGTCTGCAGGAGCGCATGACGACAGCTGCTCCTCGAGAGCAGGCGCACACTGCCGGCAGCCCCGACCTGCTTGCATAACAAGTTTCAGAGAGCTCATACGGCATGCCACAACTGACCACTGCAGCAAAACCTGTTGCGGTGAGGGGGTCCATGCGGGCGCGCACCCTGCCAGCACGTCGCCGCGGGCGCGCCGGCGCCCGCGAGCAGCGCCTGCAGCTCGGCTGCCAGTGCCTGGCAGCCCGGCGGCAGCAGCAGCAGCGGCCGCGGCGCCGACAGCAGCGGCCCGCGCTCGGCCTCCAGCCAGACCAGGCCCGCCGGCTGCTCGGCCGGCAGGCGCGCGCACAGCCGCCCCGCGCCCAGCACCTCCACCTGCCGCCCGGCGCCGCTCTGTGTACTTGGAGACGGCCGTGGCTTTTTCAGGCGCACGTGCAGCGGACTCCCCAAAATTGGCGCCTCAGTGTGCCGCTTGCGCTTCGGACACAACAGCTGCTGTTTGGACGTGCAGATCTGCCGGCAGGGCCGAACGGGGGGCTGCTCGAGGGGCGGGCGCGGCACGCACACGACCGTGTTTCCTTGGTACCTTGTTGGCGTGGTGCTAGACCGGCAAAGCAGACAGGAGAGGGCAGCTACAGACACGCCTCCGGTCATTGTGATTGGCCACCAGTCAGCAGCCAAGCAATGACGCTCGCCATGCTCCACACCCTTACGAACGGCATGCATGTGGTTTCTGGGCGGGTACCTGTATGGCGACGTGGCCGCCGCTGGCGCGCGCGAGCAGTGCGCAGTCCGGCTCATGCAGGCCCGCGCCGTCCAGCTCGACCGCCGGGCCGCCGCCGCCGGCTACAACAATAGCCGGGGACAGGGTCTCCAGCACAGGCGGCTGCGCAACGCCCAGGCCAGCGGATGCCGCGCCCGCGCCCGCCAGGTGCCACGCGCCCGCCACGCCGCCGTCGCGCACCAGGCACGCCTGCATGCGAGTGCAATGTCAATTCATGGCGCACGTCGTTCGCAGGCACTCCGTGCTGGGCACACATGCAGCCGGATCCCTTGCAAGCAGCCTGAGCGGGTGTTGAAGGCGGTCAAATACAGTGACAGCGGCGTGCTTGACTCGGACTTTTGTGAGTGCTTGACATGCCGCGCCCAAGGCCTATTTAATGGCGCTTCATGCCCCGGGCACTGCCGGCTGCCTGCAAGCCCTCCCTGCATTGCGTCGCGCACCTTCTGCTAACGAGCATGGAGGATTGTATGTCAGGATCGCTAAAGCAGCACTGCTTCTGCCACAGAACCTCCACCCTCTTGTTCGGTCCTGGCGCGTTGCCGAGCGGCCCACCTGGTCGAAGGCCTGGACGAGCAGCGCGTGCGAGGCCCAGATGGGCAGCGGCTCGGCCGCCAGGCGCTGCCCGGCCGCCACCGCGCCGCCCGCTGCCGCGCGCTCCGCCACGTCCGGCGCCACGTATGCCTGGCCACGCGCGCGCAGCGTCACGCAGATCCCTCTTATTAGAGCTCCGGACTGGTCCGGCTGGTGCCCCACGCTGAGGCCTCTAATAACACACGCCTGGCGCGCTGCACTCGCCGGCCCCAGCACAGCGAGTTAGCGCAGACGCGTGGTCATAGCGGCCGGCCGGCTGGGTGCGCGCCTGCAGCAAGAGCGCCGAGCGCGCGCGCGCGCAGACCTCCACACTGTGCGGCGACGCCTGCAGCCAGCGCGCCAGGCCGACGCAGAGCGCCGTCGGCAGGCGCGGCAGCTCGGGCCCGAACAGCCGCGCAGCCAGCCGCACCGCGACCGTTTCGGGCCGGTACGCCGCCAGCGCGGCCGCCGGCGGGCCGCCCCAGCCCGCGCCCGCCGCGGCGGGCGCGGGCCGGTGCATGATCTCGCGCGCGTGGTCCAGGCTGCTCCCGGCCCGCGTCGCGGCGGGCGCCCCGCACGGCGCGCCGCCGGCGGGCGCGGGGCCGGCGCCCGCGTCGGGGCAGCAGGCGCCCGCGCCGCACGCCCCCCCGGCGGCCTGCGCGCCGCGCGCCGGCGGCGCGCCCGGCAGCGGCGCGCCGAAGCCGCCGGCGGGGAAGAGCCTGCGGCCGTCCGCCGCGCCCAGCAGCGCCTCGTCGGGCCACTCCGGCAGCACGGGCGCGGCGGGGAAGCCCGGGAAGCCAGGCGCCGCGCCGTAGCCGGGCGCGCGCGCGGGGCCGCCCCGCCACGCGCTCGCGCGCGGCGCCTGCGGCCACACGTCCAGGCCCAGGCCGCCGGGCGCGCCGACGTGCGCGCCCGCGGCCGCGCCCGTGAGCAGCTGGGACAGGCCATCGGGCGGCGGCGGGGGCGCCTGCGCGGCGACGAGCGCGCGCAGGTACGCCGTGTCGGCCGGCGCGAGCATGCGCGCGCTGTCGCGCCCCTCGGCCTGCGCGGCGAGCACCTGCGGGCACCGCAGCCGCCGCATGTTACTGAGTTTGCAGACGTGAGGAAAGCACAATTCCCATGCTGACGGCAAAACTTAAACCCCAGAATAACCCAGCACAGTGCCACGGACGCACGACAAATAAGCCAGCGCTGTTCTTACCTGCAACGCATGCAGGCATGCCTGCGGCGAAGGCAGACTCTTCGCATTCACACCGCAGGCGTGTAGGGTGGGCCTAATGAAGCACTGCGCATGCAAGTGCAGCACCCGCAGGCAGTCCCAGCAAAGGCTGCGCCACAACAGAGAGCGCCCACGCAGGACGATGAGGGCGCGCAGACGCGGCTCGCTGCGCAAGTCAGCGCACGGCGCCGGGCCCGCAGCGCGCGCCTGGCCCAGGTACTGCTGCACTGCAAGCAGCTGGTCCACGCACGAGCTGCTCTCGACCGAGCCCTCCAGGGCTTGCAGCCCCGCCGCGGCCGCTGCGTCGCCCTGCCAGGCCGCCAGGCGCTGCTCGAGGATGCCGCCGCAACCGCCGCCGGCGGCGCCCGCACCGACAGCCAGCCGCCTGGCGTTGCCGGGCTGCGGCTGCGGCTGGGCGCGCGCAAGGTCCGCATCGGGCGCCCAGGCGGCTGCGCCCCCGCGCGGCGTGGCCCCACGTGGCGTGGCCGCGCGCGGCGTGGCCGCACGCAGCGCGGGCAGCGGCGCGCCCAGGTCGCCCGAGCTGCCCGCGCGCGCGGCCTGCGGAGCGCGCGCGCCCACCGGCGCCGACCCTGCGCCTGACCCCAGCCCCGGCCCCAGCCCTGGCGCCGCACGCGCGCCCGCGCCGGCCGGCACGCGCGCGCGCACCTGCAGCCGGACCAGCGGCGCGGACGCGGCGGGCGTGAGGCCGCCGAGCGTGGGCAGTGCCCTGCTCGGGGCCTGGCCAGGGCTGCGGGCAGGGCTGCCGCCCCGCGCAGCACGCTGGTCCGGCGCGCGGCCCGCGGCACGCCCGGCGCGCCAGCTGGGGCTGGGGTCGGTGGAGCAGCGCGGCCGGCGGCCGGGCTCGGGCGCGCCCAGCGTGCCCGAGCGCGCGCGGCGGACAGGGCGCAGCGGCGCGGACGCCGAGCGCGGCTGCCAAGCGTCGTCGCTCAGGTCGGCTTCATCGGGATCGAGCGCGCGCCGCGCGCGCACGCGCGCGCCCCCGTCCTCCTCCGGCACGCCCGCGAAGGGGTTGGCCAGCCCCAGGTTCACAAAGGGGTTGGCCACCGCCGCCGCGCGCGCTGGCAGTGCGGGGCCGCCCGCTGCGGGGTCGGGCCCTGGTTGCAACCCTGCGAACGCCGAGCCGCCGTCCGCGCCTGCCCCGCCCGCCTCGGCGGCCGCGCCGGCGGGCGCAGGGTCAGAGGCGGGCGCGGCGCCTGCAGCCTCGCCGTCGCCCGCACCTGCTGCGGGCGCGGGGGTGCCGGCGCGCTCAAACGCAGCCACTGCCGCGATCGCGGCCGCGGTCTCAGTGACCGTCACGGAGCGCGTGCGCCGCGTGGGGCCCTCCACGCCAGCCGCGCCGGCGGCCGGCGACGCGTGCGCAGCCGCGCGCGGGCGCACGGGCGCGCTCACGCAGCGCGCCATGCCGCCGCCGGCGCCGGCCAGCGCGCCGGCGCCTGCGTCAGCAAAGCCGGCGCCGCCGGCGCCCCCGCCGCCCTCTGATACAGAGCGCGAGCGCGACGTAGCGGCGGGCCGCGCATGCACCGGCGCCGACTGGATGCGCTCAATGGCGCCGGCTCCAGGGACGGCCGGCGCCGCCCCATGATCCCCGGCGGCGGCGGCGCTGGCGCGCGCGCGTGACTTGCTGCGCGGCTTGCCCGCAGCGCGCGCCGCCGCCTTGTCGCGCTGTGCAGCGGTCGCGGCCTCGTGCTTGCGTCGGCGCCTGCAGCAGGCACATCCCTAACTCCAGCCATCCCCACCCTAGGTCCAAACATCTCGTGCACGGCCACGACTGTTGCTTCTAGGTAAACATATGCAACAGCCTGTGCATGTGCAGCCTGTGACATGACAGCTCAGATGGTTCAGACCACGCAGCAAGTTGCGCGCTAGGCTTGCCTCCTACAAGCATGCATGCATCCGCCAGACTCTGCACACGCAGGAGCGTTTTGCATGAGACGTTGCGCACCGGGCGTTGTGCTTGGCAAGCTGGTTGCGGCAGGAGCGGCGGATACCCTCGAAGCACGCACACCTCGTGGCAGCGCCCGCACTGCTGGCAGAAGCGCTGCGGCTTGCCGCGGTGCTCGAAGCTGGTCAGCTTCAGGTGCACCTCGCAGATGCGACAGCGCTGGTGGTACGTGCTCAGCGCGCTCAGCTCGCGCCCGCAGCTCTCCACCTGTGCACGCGTGCGCGGCCGCTGGGGAGCACTCCCGGGGG
>JAABUV010002257.1_pt1 | contig 26496 bp, 18 predicted proteins | sample 5559971 | NCBI WGS metagenome assembly JAABUV01 (sample SAMN10711881, study PRJNA513362) | rock metagenome | isolation source: Antarctica rocks | place: Antarctica: Victoria Land, Knobhead nord | collected 2015-12-19
TCACGAATGAGTTTTGATTCAGATACAACTGACTACAAAACAACTTATGAACATTTTGAAGCTAGAAAAGCAAATGATATTATCATTCAAATAAAAGAGCTTCTTATCTTTGATCATTGAAAAAAAATCAATCACAACGCATGCATTACAAATTTTGAAAAAGAGCATTACAAACAAGACAAAGTGAATCTAGAAGATAATTAAACAACGATGAATTGCATGAATTGCAGTAATGCTGATTCAAAAATGATTGCAAGTGATGTTGATTCATTGCAAGAAAACAGAAATGCAAGATTGAAATGTTTACATAATGATGAAGAGAATATTGTTAACATTATTGATCTACTAATAAAGATATTAATGTTAAAGAAAGAGAAGAACAAAGATCATTCATGAAAAGAGATAGCATTGAAGCTGATTCAACGTCTTCAACTCGACTCAGAAGAAAAACATCATATGAATCAAAACGCGTTCATCGCGAAGAATGTATAGAAACTGAAGACATCAGTTCAACTGCTTAACAAGCAGTTACATACACAGAGAAGCATGCGTCTTTCAACGAAAATCACATCATGAACGAACGTGACAAGAGAAGAAATAGCAACAAGAAAGCAACGTTTCAGAGATAATTCATCATCACTTTGCAAGAAATGAGAAGTCATGATTAAAATAATGAACAGAAGAGAAATAGAAAAGATACAGAAGAAGTTGATTGAACAGATTCTATAGAGAATTGCAGACGTGTTGACAGATCAAAGAGATTTAATTATGTCACTTTGCAAGCTGAGCAGCAATGACATTTTTCTTCATGCAGTTAGTTCAGATGCTCAAGCAAATCTGAAAAAGATTCAAACATGAGCAAAAGAAATCGCGAGTTCAACATGCGTAGCACGTCAAATCTTTGCAATGTTGACACATGAAGTATATATTACAATAGACATGAACAATCAGAAAAAAATCATTGAAAAACTGATAAAAGATAACATGAGACTTCATGAAGATCTGAAAGTTCTAAGAATAGTCTGACTCAAGAAGATAGCAGATAGTGAAAAGACTTATTCATCATTCATTGTAGAGATCGCGATCAAAGCGATGATGAATCAACTAATAAACGTGAACATACTGAACTCACATCAAGAATGTGCATGCAAGCTATTTGAAAAGAACTGTTGCATCACACAGTGCTTCAGATGTCACAAATTTGATCATATAACTAAGATCTGCAGAAAGAATCAGCGCTGCGAAAAGTGCGCAGACAAGCATCACATAAAGAAGTGTGTGATGTCTTCAAATAAAAGACGTTGCATCAACTGCAATGAAAATCACGAACTCTGAAGATGCATCTGTCTCAAGTGATGACAGCAGATGAAACGAGCGTTCAAAATCTATAGAAACAAATCATTCAAATATTCTGAAACATTTAAATACAATTGCACATTCTTCTCGCTGTTTCTGAACTCTTTAGATTCAATGAACTCTTCAGATTCAATGAATTCTTTTGATTCAACAAACTTTTTGAACTCAGTAACAGTCATGCTGAAAACATGCAGTTGAATCGCTAATAAATCAGCTTGACAAATAGTAAAGATCAAGAAGAGATGAGTTAACCTTTTCTCTTACGTGAATAGTGACTCAGACGAGATGACATCTGAGCAGATTCAAAAATGTTCAATCAGAAAGTGAGAAAGATCATCAATGATTGAAAGCATACAAAGAATCTTCTCATTGCAAAGTCAACAACAGTTATGAATAACTTTATGATAAAACAGTTTTTTTTTACAAATTCTACAGTACAACATCAGAAAATCATTGAGAATTCAAGAATCATTTCTGATTGACAGAAAAGTTCGCGAATTCAACATAGTAGTTATACAGAAGCAAGATCACAACAACAATGACTTATAATCATTTAACTCAGCACACAACTTCTTTCATCTAATGAAAAACTCGTCATCTTAATCAAGAACATGCATATACATTAACAAATGTTTAAGACTCGATCAATGAATAGTAGAAACAGCTGAATCAGACATTTGCTTAATCAGAATATTGACTTGCAACATAAATGATGAAACGCAGACGTTAAGACTTCTAAACGTCTACAACTCATGCTCACTGTTTACTACATTTACAGAGAAATCTTTAATCATTTTTCATTTGAATGAACTACTCAAGAATGATTGCAAACAACTGATTGTAGAAGATTTTAATCTACATCATTTTCACTGAGAAAGATGAAGATGCTTCACTCGTCATATAATGACTGATATTCTACTAAACATCATTACAAATGCAAGACTGAAATTATTGCTGAAATTAAACATTATTACTTGCAAAGCTCACAATCAATTTACGATGATTGATTTAGTCTTTAACAGCGAGAAAATACAGTTCATGATACACAAGTGCGAGATACGAATCAATCTGCATCAGAAATCAAATCATCTTTTGATCATCACAGAGTTATGTTTACAAACAATCTCAATGCAATTCTCGACTCAATGACTTTGAAAGAAAATAAATACAGAAGCATTGAATGCTTATCTGCAAATACATTTATCTTTGAAACGCTTTTTAGATGACAAGACTATGATGAATGACAGAGTGTGTAAGATTATCAGAGTGTTACAGAAGATCATCAAGAAATTTATCTTCTTGACAAAATCATTAAATTAAGTAAAAGACTTTTGAAATCAAAGCTGCTTCAAAGTAGTAATGAAATCAAGATGACTGCAAATCATATGAAAAATGTAAGACACATTAGAAGCGTGAAATGAATATTTGAAGCACAATGATCATAAAAACAAGATCATTCAACAAATGAAATGTATACACTTCAGATCACAAATGCATAAGCTGAGTAAAGCATTCAAATCAATATGATGCTTTGCAAAATGAGCTAGAATCGAAAGTCAGCTATTTAAAAAGCTTTCTCAGTTTTCGTCACTGAAGCGAAGCAACATTGATCATATGACAACGACGTTCAAGAAAAAAATCGAGATACTACGAAAAAAGTTCTTTTTCTCATCTTCTTAAGCGAATGTCAACAACATTGCAGAATCATTCATATTTCTGACAGTCTCATTCAATTCACGCATCACAAAAGATGAAGTGAAGCAAACAATCAAATGAGTAAAAGCAGACAAAGCATTAAGCGCTTCAAATATTTCAAACAGAGCACTTTAAGCGAGTTTTGCAGAACTGACTTCAGTACTGACGAGTTTATTCAACGCATGTGTAACACATAAGTATCATTTGAAGCAGTTCAAAAAGACTCAAACAATAGTACTACATAAATTGAAGAAAAGCGACTATACTGATTCAAAGATGTATCGATTCATTGCTTTGCTTAATATCATGAGCAAAGTGCTGAAGTCAATCATGATCAAAAGACTGAGTGACATAGTTGAAATTCATCACATGCTATTAAATGCTCAAATGAGAGCGAGATGCAAATAATTCGTGATCTCGACGTTAAGTCTACTAATAAATCAAGTTCACATAGTGTAAGACTGTAAAATCAAATATGTAATCTTCATGCTAAGTTTAGACATCATCGAAACATTCAATCAAGTCTCACACGTCAGACTTCTGCATATGCTAAAAATGAAAAGAATGTTGAGTTATATAATCAAATAAACACGCAGCTTTCTAAAGAATCAAAAAACATCGCTAATATTAGATTGATCACGTCAAGTCAAGTACTTGAGTTCAAGTTAAGTACTCAACTCAAAAAATGTTGAGTTAAGTTGAAATTTTTTGAAAAAGTGTCGAGTTGAATTGAAAAGTTGAACTCAAGCACTTAAGTTGAGTTAAGAAGCTTGATTTGATAACTCAATTCAATAACTCAACTTAACTTAACAAGATATTAAATAAATGTAAATAGCTTGATTGAACAGTCTTCATGATTTTCTTCATGACTTTCTATCATGTTTTCTCGTTATGACTTTCTATCAAAGTCAAATAATCTTCATGTTTTTTCTTCATGTTTTTCTTCATGTTCTTTTTTATGTTTTTCATCATGACTTTCTTCATGTTCTTCTTTATGTTTCTCTTTATGTTTCTCTTTATGTTTTTCTTCATATTCTTCTTCATGTTTCTCTTTATGACTCTCTATCAAATGATCTTCATGTTTCTCTTTATGACTCTTTATCAAACAATCTTCATGTTTTTCTTTATGACTTTCTATTAAAAGATAATGCAAAAAGGTAATGCAAAAGTCAAAAATCGAAAAATTTTCTATATTTAGTTCTCTTGACATCAAGCTTAAGTTCTTGATGAGTTGAGTCAAATTGACTCAATTTTCAGTCAAATCGAGTTGCATCAAGTTGAAAATATGAGCAACTTGACTTGAATCAAGTTGAAAATGTGAGCAATTCAACTCGATCTCAATTCAAGTTCAAAATGTCAACTTGAAACTCAACTTAATGATCAGTCTAGCTAATATTCAATGAACAAATGAGTGATATACGCGAGATAAATGCAGACATATTGCAATGATTCTTCATTTCATCAATTCTCTTTCTATTCTTCAACGCAAGTTTAATTGAAAAATGCGAAGCATTGAAAATTAAAATCGAAGTGCTTGACTTCATAAATAATATTAACATTTTAGTCTACGACAGATTCATTGAAGAAATTTGCAAAACATTGAGCAAAGCATACAACGTCTGCTCGAAATGAGCTTGCACTTATGACGCAACGTTTGCATCAGAAAAGTACAAGCTTACACATTTTACTAGAAAATTGAAGAGATTCAACATGATGATTAACATATAAATAGAAAGCTCAGTTATCAAATCAAAATCAGATGTATGAATTCTAAAGATGCAACTGAACATAAAACTGCAATGAGACACGCATCTTTGATAAATAGAGATGAATCACGTCACAAGAATGCTGACACTTAGTTATTTTGAAGTCTTCACATAAGAAGCTATCTTCACAAAAGAAGCTATCTTCACAAAAACGAGACAAGTATACTCAGCAGTAATGAGATCAGAAATTGCATTTGAAGCGTCAGTCTGACATCAGCGCGACAAGAAAGATGAATTATTGAACAAAGAATGCAGATTAAAAACACTTTAAAATCAGATTCTGTGTTACGTAGTAAAAGCATTTAAAAGAGTAAACATTAAAACTCTAAAAACAGAAACATACATGAGTTTATTACATGTTCATCTGAACATGTTACAAAACAAGATCACGTTACACAGTTGAGTCAATGATCGAACGTAAGAAATCAGACAAGTATGCAAACTAATACGCGTTTATTTAACGAAAGTTAATCACGTCATTTCTCACTTACTTTGTGATGATCAGATTTACTAAATAAATAAATGAAATCTATAAAAGTGATATGACAATGTGATATTCTAAGCAGACACAAAATGAGTATATATTATGATAGAGTTAATTATTAAGAAGCTCTTGATAACTCAAGAGAATCAATCAACTATAGAGAGTTTGTCAAGCATTGTCAAGTTGAGCATGACATAACTCATGACATATTAAGTCAAAGATATGACGTAGTCTAAATGATGTCTTGACAAAGTCATAAAGTTTCAAAGTTAACTCAGATCTGATCTTCAATTCAGTCTCTGATTTAATCTTTATATGTCAATTCATCATAACAATTGTTTTCTTTTCTAAGTGAGTTCATTCTTAATCTCAATAATTAATGTTTTTGTTTACTCTGATAAACAATGACGTGCACTCATTAATTCACTCTAGAAGCTCTTAATAAAAATCTTCAAATCTTTGTAAGAAAACAAGAAAAAGAGAAACTTTTGATTGAATGATGATTTGTCTTCAATTATAATGTGTATAGATGACATTATAAATAGTATATATGATGTGTAATTGATGTAAATGATAGCAATAATGACGTGTAAATAGCATATAAGCATTGTTTATCTTTTGAGTAAATAATGTTGTTGAGATGATAAAGTGTAAACAAGAATGAATAATAATTATTGATTTATTTATTGCTCTTTCAGTTTTTCTCAACTTCTCATTTTCTTCAACTTCATTTTTTTTCAATCATGATTATATTTTTATCATTGTGTAATTACTTTTGACAAACTTTGAGTATATCTGTATAGTAAGAGTAAGAGATCTAGATCATGAGTCGTGAATGCGCAGTAACGCTTAAAGAAAGTTGTAAGATGATGAAGTCAACTGATGATTGAATCAAAATTATTACAAAAGTAAGTGATGTCACAACTTGAAGTTTCACGACTATTACTGTGACTAACAGTATTATAAGTCTGCTCAAAAGACATCAATCAGATGTAATGATCATGATGCTGCTGATGCTGAATCACTCATGATGATGTAAATGTCATCAAATTTTGATTGAGAACTCATTGCTTCTACTATTTAAACTTTCAAGTATGTCTCAGTTATTGAAGAAAAAACTCAAAAGATGATGAAGAAAGAAATGATTGTTGATGCTTCATTGATGATCTTGTCAAATTCACTGACTTCGCAAAATTGAAGAACAATGATAAAATTCACTTATTTCACTTCTTGATGTCATTATTGATGCTTTTCAGCTGTCAATTGTGAGAATAAGCAAAAGAAGTGCTGCTGATTTTAAAATTCTAGATAGAATAATTTGTATAAAGTGTGCTCAAGTTCTACACATCGAGAATAGAACATTACTATGTGATGTTGTCTTTCAAAGAAAGACAATGTACAAGAAGTGTGCTCGCTGTGCAAATAATGAGAATTTCTGTATTGCAATGAGTATACTTATCTGATATGTTTGCTAAACACTCATGATTCAATATCTAAATTCTTGACATCTGCATTTTGACTGTCAATGAATTCTTTCATCTGCAGAATATTCATGATAGTGCGATTAAGAATGAAGAAGAGAATGTTGTTCTGAAGACATTCACTGCTCATTAGAAAATTCTTTACAAGAAGTTAATAACAACGACTCGTGTAAAGAGTCATCTTGAGAGAACTCACAAACTCAAGTCTTTAAAGATTCAAAAGCTCATTCTCAAAGAGATGATGATTATCAATGACATTATTAAAGAAATTTTGAATGTAAAGCACTTTGCAATATGTTTAATCTTAATTATATATCATTTTGTCAGCAATTCTAATTGTTCTGATATATTTTAGCAAAATCTGTTGTCTTTTGAATCTCTGTCTTCGCGTCTCAATGTAAATCTAACAATGAAAAAGAAGAAGAAGTTTGCAATCTTGTCTTGTGTGAAAGATGTTTAATGAAGTGATGATTGCATGATGTTTGTTGTATCATGATGATTACGCTCTCTTGTTGACTGCGTTTGAGCATCTTTGCGCTTTTTTCTTCTGTCTATTGATTTACATATGTGATCATCTCATTAAAGAGCGAAACTATCATAATACAGTGATTCTTCTTTTCTAATAATGAGTTTATGCTTGAAAGTGAGTGATTATGCTTTTCACTCATGTTTCAGTCTTGTTTCGAAAGCTTTTATAAGCTTCAAGACATCTTTTATATCTTCACTTAATATTCATTGATCATATTCAATGAAATATTCTTTTCATTGTATCTTATAATATAAGATTCTTTTTCTTTTTCACTTTTGTAAAATCTTTTCTATCTTTCATTCTTACTCATCATCAATAAGCTTAAGTACGAGATAATTGAGTATAGAGTCATTGTTTAGTCTACAATTATATGACTTTAAAAGAGATACATGAAAGACAGAATGAACTCTATAAATGATTGAAAGATCAAGACAATACATCTGCTTGTTTATGAGTTTTTATATATGAAAGAATTCTATCATTTTATTTGATAACTTCTTACTCAACTTCTTCTGCTTCAGATTTTTTGCTGATAGCATGATTAAATTATTGACATTAAAGAATTTAAACTTATGTTTTCAATTATAGTACTTTGTTTGAGCATTGATTGCGTTTTATCATCATTGCATCAACGTGTTTTGCACGTCTTGCAGCATTTCAACGCGTTCTTTTGCTGCTGACATTTCTTCTTTCATAGCATCATTCTTAATGTGTATGTCAAAGATTGACTTGTAATCATACATGACTTTAAAGAAACTACAGCTCAATGAAGAGTGCTTCATTTGATGATACATGAACTCGACTATGAGTAAAAGCATAGCTCAGTCATCTTGCTTTTCTGAACAATATACTTGTAGATAATGTTTCAGCATTTGATTCTGTTGTTTTGTCTGATCATTTGTTTACAAATGAAAGATGATGCTTAATCATTATTTCATCTTTGCATGATAGCAGATCTCTGATCAAAATGCATTGATAAATAAACTATCTTTATTAATAATTATATCATTTGATATCTCATATTTTAAAGCAATCTGCTCAAAGAACAACTCTGTTAACTCTACGACAGTCAGAGTCTTCTTTATAGACAAATAATGTATCATCTTTATGTAGTGATCAATTATCATGAAAATCAAGTCATACATGACTTCTTTTCATTTACTAGACGACAGATCTGTTATGAAATTCATAGTGATTTCTTTTCATGAATCTGTGAGTTGAGATAACAATCTCAACTCATCATATGATAGATGACGTTTCATTTTTACTCTCTGACAAATGTCACAAGTATTTATATACTCTTTAACATTCTTGATCATACTTTTTCAGTAATATTTGCAATCTAATAGCTCGTTAATCTTGTCAGCATCAAAATGTCTCGTTAACAAGTTATCATGATGATGTTTCAATAACTCTTCTTTGACGAAAAGATCTTCTGAAACATACAACGATTCATTATACTCTATCATTTCTTGACTATTTAATGTTCAAGCTTCAACGTCACTCTTTCATATACTCATCGTTTTGTCTGCTTTTAGTCTCACAGCAAATTAATTTTCTTGCTATAAGATCTTGATGAGCTCAATTATGAATTTACTACTGAAGTTGTAAATCATTTCATGAATTGTCAATACTCTGACAATTGCACGTGAAATAAGTTGTTTGCAATCAACAGTTTTAGCAACAGAATTAAGCTGTTTCTCAGCTACGTTGCAATCTCTATGAATTCACGTTTTGACATCTGTACTTCTTGAAGTTGTTGATTTGAATTGAAAGATTTTATCTTTCAAGAAATGTACTTCATCTAGATGCGTTTCTCGCATTGTTAAAAACATGACTCTCAGCAGCATACTTCTGACATGCATTGCTGAACACGTACTCGTGTTTTCACTGATACTGTGAACAAACATTTTCTTGACTTCGTTAATCACTTGTGTACAGTAAATTTCATCTTGCGATCTGCTTTCAACATGTTTTGCTGAATATTTTCGTTTACTGACACTGTGAACGAATGTCTTCTCGACATCATTAATCATTTATGTTCATCAGTGAGTTTTATCTTGCAGTCTGCTTTCAACATATTCTGCTGAATATCTATTCATACTTATACTGTGAACAAACGTCTTCTCGACATTATTAATCACTCATATACAGTATAATTTTCTGATTGCTACGAATATAAAACTATTTAAGCTTTCTATTCTAGTCAGCTTTCGCTGCAGAGTGAGCAGCAAATGATTCGCAAAGATGTTCTCATTCTTATAGTCAGATCATCTCGATGATGCATTAATCAAGTTTGTCTTTTCTGATCTATGTGCTATTTCAAAGTTGCAGATCGACAATCTCATGACTCATCTGACTTGTTTTTCGTTTAGCTCTTAAATGTTCATAAAACTCTTCAGATTATTATGATCAGTCAGAACTTCAACAGTATGATAACTGTCTTTCACATAGTGTCGTCAGTGTTTAAACATCGCTACTATGACTAGAAGCTTCTGATCATATGTTTCATAGTTTCTTTTAATGTTTATCATCATTCTGAATCAGAATGCAATTAAATGTCACTGATCTTCATTATCTGATTGAGACAAAATACTTGCGACTGCATAATTGAATGTGTTAATCTCGATGTGTATATGTCACTCTGAGTCAAAGTGTCTTAAAATAGACGTTTTCATAAAGACGTCGCGAAGCTGATTAAAAGCTTGTTTCACTTCGCTTGATCATATGAATAAGTTCGTTTTTACATCTTTTACACTATCTCTCAGCAATTCTGTTAAAGATTCTGCTATCTGAAAGTAGTAATGTATAAAACGTCGATAGAAATTGATGAATTTCAGAAAAACTTGTATTTCTCAATACATCTTCAATCTGAATCATGTTTTGATGATGTCTACTCTACTTAGATTCATCAAAATGTCTTCGATGAATATGACAAATTCTAGAAAGTTCACTTTAGTGATGAAGAATTCACACTTCTTCAAGCTAGCATATAGCTTGAACTTTCTTAATCTTTCAAGAATCTGCTTCACATAATTTACGTGATCAGTCTTCTCTACAAAGAAGATTAAAATGTCATTCAGATAAATAATACAAAAGTCATTTAAAAGTTCTGTTAAGATCTTATTAATATAAGTCTGAAAGATGACAGATGCATTGATTAAATCAAATAACATGATCATATATTCAAAGTGATCATAACGAGTATGAAACATCATCTTTCACTCGTCTTCATGTTGAATTCTGAGATGATGATAAACGTTCTTCAGATTTAACTTAGTGAACTGCTTGATTGTATTAAGTCTGTCTAGAGTTTCACTAATTAAAGACAGTGAATGACGATTTTTGACAGTGATTTTATTCAGATCTTGATAGTTCATGCATAAATAAAGACTATCATTCTTTTTGAAAATGAATAGAATAAACGCGTCAGTTGAGCTGATGAAGTGCTTAATTCATTCTTTCGCTAAAACATTGTTTAAATACTGTCTCAGAGTCGCTAACTCTGTGTTTAACAGATTATACAACAATTCATATAATGACTTCGCAGTGATTTCAATTGCATGATCGTGATCTTCATGCAAAGACAGTTTATCTGCACTTTCTGTCAAGAATACATCTTCGTACTCTTTCAATTTGACGAGTAGAATCTGCGTTTCAAACGCGTTTGTGATATGATTCATCATGTTATTCATTACTTTCACTTGATGTTCAACAATTGACTCTTCGACAACGTTGATCATGACAAGAGCATACACAGTAGACTCATCTTGTAGAGTCTTCGCAAATGCTTATGCAAAGAACAACTCAAATGCATGCTCATTCATATCAAAATGTCATGTTCTTATGCTTGTATTTATTCAAATACGCTTGAATTGCATATTCAACATACTCAAGATCAAGAAAGATTCTTTCTTGTCAATAGCATAAAAGATACTTATATCTTTTTTCTCTATGTCTCAGCTGTCTCTCAGTCGATAACACATTTTATAAATGTCATAATAATAAACATTCTGATTATTCATTCAGATAAATCTTGAGAGATCAACGTTCAACAATGACATATCTTACTCAATGACAAAACGTTGACTAATCACGTTCATCTTGACATCAATATTCATGTGAATCTTCGTTTCTGTCTTCTGATCTCTTTGAATTACATGCTTTTTATATATAAGAGTCTTTATGAAGAGAACTTCTTGTTTTTCTCTTGATGATTTGAAGTGTTCATTGAGAGCTTGTCTTTTTTCAAAATCTTGAAACAACTCATATGTGATATCAAATCAATAAATACTCGATTTGCATCAGATTCTTTTGATCTATTCTTAATCTTTTTGTCTTTACAATCAGTAAAGTAATGACTTTTTCAATTGCATGTATAACACGTTATGTTGAACAAATTCTTGCTATAACATGATGAAGTGTGTGAGCTTGTCTTTGACAAAGAGTCAGATCTGATTAATCAATGAAATTTCTTTCACTTTGAATGAGTTTTCTTGTTGACTTTATCTTAATCATGCAAGTTCTCATCTTGAGATCATTTTGACAACAAGATGTATTCTTTTCGCAAATTTGTTTTCAATCAAGCGACAAGATCGATTAATGCATCTCATGTGATAGAAATTGACTGCACATTAGTAATGATTACACGCAGCTCAGATTTCAACTTGATGAATAAATGAGCTCGCTTATGCTTATTACTATACAACGAAAGTTGATATTTCAGAGTGCTTAAATGAGTTGCAAACATTCATATCATTTGATCTAAATGTTGCAATGCATTCACGTACTGCTGAGTTACATCTATGCTTCAATTCATCGAGTTTTCAATTAAATTCAGAAGAAAGTCAATAAAATTGAATCACATTTGCTGAGCTGCAAACATAGTTTCTTCGTGATTGAATCAAAGTTTCTTTGATTCACTCTTCAGATAAATCATGCAGTACAAAATCTTTTTCTCATCACTTTCAAAATATCAAGAGATATTTCAAAAGAAGATTTCAACGTTACAAATTCACTCTCTATGTTTTCTTATGATCTTGTCATGATACTTCTTCAAAGACATTGAGAGTCTTTGCTTTTGCAAAACGACTTTATAATGACTTCATTTCATCATCATCAACATTATGAAAACGATGCGTAGATCGTTCGAGTTCTTCGTGAGAGCTTGAGTGAAAGCTTGATGACTTCTCTTCATCGTTTCAATGACTTGCAGAGTCTCAATCTTTGATTGAATAACTGCTAAGTTCTGTTTCTTTCGCAGTTCATCACATTGAAGCATTACTCATGTCAGCTGTTCATTAATATCAAGAGAAAGTTCATTCTCTGCTTTCTTACTTTCTGATTTGATTATGTGACGTTCGTTTTCTGATATGATGTCTCATGAGATCAAAACATCATTGTTTCAACTCTGTTACAATCACGTTGCTGTTATTATGCTTGAATATCAAATCATCATTTTTAAGAAAAGTTTGAAATAATTAAAATTGTAATGATCAGATTTACTAAATGAATAAATGAAGTCTATAAGAATGATATGACAATGTGATATTTTAAGCAGACACAGAATGAGTATATATTATGATAGAGCTAATTATTAAGAAGCTCTCGATAACTTAAGAGAATCGATTGATTATAAAGAGTTTGTCAAGCATTGTCAAGTCAAGCACGACATAACTCATGATATATTAAGTCGAAGATATGACGTAGTCTAAACGATGTCTTGACAGAGTCATAAAGTTTCAGAGCTAACTCAGATCTGATCTTTAACTCAGTCTTTAATCTAATCTTTATGTGTCAATTTATCATGACATACTCATCATTAAGAAAATAATACTTTTGAATGTTTTCATTCAAGAAGATGCGAAGATACAATTGAGATGCAGATGATACATTTTCTTCTTCACAATGATTTCAACAAGCAATAGCATCACAATAACGCAGTATCACAAAGATTAATGAAATCAATGATGAGAAAAGTACAAAGAACGCGTTGCAGATGTCAATGTAATTTCAGCACAAAGATTGCATCTGAGCAATAAGATGATAAAAATGCGTAATTATCTTCAGAAAGCAGAAAGCATTCTTGCAATGTACATCAGAATTAAACGCATAGATTTAAATGTTTATCTGCACTTTAGAAACATTTCAGACATGAATAGTTTGTGATGTGATTGCAAATAAAGTCATCAGATGACGAAGCATGTACTCATGCATTGCTTGAACTGATTGCATCTGCGATCAAGAATGTTACAAAATGCTGACTTCTTGAACTATTGAATAATCGTTATCATCATGAAGAGTCTCAGAGCAGTAGCGAAGATGATAATGAAAATGAAGTTCTTGAAGCAATTTAGAGTGACTAGAACATTCATTCTTTAATGTGCAATCAACGCGAACAAATTTGATACATAGTCTCAAAACTCATTGTTTCAACTGCGTGAAGCAGTCATATAGACTGCAAATGATTTTCTATCTTAGAGAATTTTGTTCACTCAATACAAATAGCATAGAGTTTCTCATGAGTCGATCTAATTGATGTCATAAGAATGTATGAATTTATTATTATTATTATTATTATTATTATTATTATCTTTGATCATCAGCAATTGAAAAAAACGAAGCAAATCATTAAAGCTTAAGTTAATAAACATAAATGAAACATCATTTATGAAGTAAATGACTGAGTTTGATTATTCTCTAGAAACATAAAGATAACTAAATCATGTAAGAATTTGAAAGACAAACAGCTAAAATTTCATCAAATCACTGTCAAAGTTGAAATCTTTTATCATCTTCATTTATTAATAAGCATGAAGCAGCTGCATTTGATGTTCAGTTCAAAGTTATTATGTTCTTATTTTGATGATCTTTTATCAGAACAGCATTCAGAATCATTTAAATCTTTCACTATTAAAAATGATGAGCATTGAAAGATAAATAACTATTTAAAATTTAAATGCTATCGAGATTGAATATAATACAAGATCAAATGAACAAGACTAAATCAAGATGATGAATGATACTATGTTGATAAAGAAGAATTTGAGAACTTGAAGAAAGTTCTAGTTGAATTTCATAAGCTTTATTCAGACAGATCACACTAAATTGAAAAACAGTGAAAATTTTTGCGTTTCATTTGTTCTATTTATGCAAACATGAATTTTCAAAGAGAAAAGTAATGTTACGAATGTGTCAGAATTGAATAAGATCAAAGATTTAACTTTAATTATTATACAATTAATGCTAGTGAGTTGATTGCATATTAATTAAAACTAGTCAAGATTTAGTCAAGATTAATTCTAAATCTGATTCAAATTTAATTCAGATATGATTTAACATCTTTTCTATTTTTTAACATTTTCTAATCAGCTTTTATTGTCTTTTAGATAAACACACTTCTTTGTGTTATGAGTAGTTAATAAATGTTTATGACAAACACATTTTTTTATGTCACAAACATCTTTTGAATCAACATCTTTCTTGTGTTTCAACATGTTTTCTTTGAGACTAACGTTGAATCTGAGTAACTACTATAAAGAGCATGTTCTTCTTATCTTTTGTATCTTCTTTCTTCTGTATTCTTAAAGTTTTAGTTATAGCTATCTCTATAAATTAAACATTCTACTCAGCTACATACTACATCACGACAGTGTGATTAGTTTCTAGACATGATTTCAACAATTGTCTCTTGTAATAATTTAAATAAAAAAACAAACGTTGAAATAAAGAATAAAATTCATTGAATTTGCGTGTTTCTTGAATGAGATTAAAGTATTTTCTTTGAAAGTTAGTCTTTTTGTTGAAACCATCATATAACTGAGCAAGTTTATTCAGTAAATCATTGATCATTGAATAAAGATTTAATGAATCTTGCTGATGTTTGATTAAAGTAACTTTGACTGCATTTTTACTGATTTGAAAATGAATGTAAATTAATATAACTTTATCATTGTCAAAATGATTAACGTTGATTTCTAGCTTATCATGAATTTTTCCTGTCAATCATCTCAAATGAACTCAATTTCATCAATAAACAAAAGTGAATTTGAAAGTTTTTAAAATTGCTTGCTGAAGATGAAAAAAATAGAAATCAATGAAGTGATATTTTTAGTCACTTAAAGTTTGCTTTTTAACTTCTAATTCTTGTCTTCAATCTTTTGAATGATTTTCTCAAATTAACGTTGAGCTTTGAACATTTCATCATAATAAGTTTTTTTTATTTTATTTTATTTATATTTGATCACTAAATATCTTGTTAAATAAATCAAGAGCTTTTACATTTAAATCTCATTATTTTCAAAGTTCATTCATGACTTTTACAAGATTGACAATGAGATTCATTTGTACATGATGTTGACTATGAATCTTTTGATTCTATTCTGTGTTTGAATAGAAGTCAGAAAAGTCAAGAGATCTCAATTCAATGCAGTTCAAATGATGTTAAAACATTGCATGATCAGAAAAGTCATCATGCAGAGTTTTCATTCATGTGACAACATTCTTTCTAACAGTCACAATTGATCTACGAAGAAGATTAATGATATGTCAATGTCAGTAAGAGATGAAAAGATACTACTAGTGAAAAAGATAACTCAGATGAAGAGTCTGTGAATTGTGACTATAAATGATCAAAGAATTTACAACTCGTCAACTGCGTTGATATTAAAACATCTTTATCACATCAACAGTGTCATCAAGTAATTGATGAAAAGATATCAAATAGAATAGTCATTTCAAGTATTGAGAATCATGATTACAGTGTTCAAAGAAGTAGTGACTCGTCGATCATGCTGATATACTGAGAAGACTTGAGCTCATCTTCTTTACTTGATGTCAAGTCATTCATCTATTCACATGAAAAATCGAGAGCTCAAGAAAATGATCAGAACACATTCTCTTTCATTGATCAGAGTCAAACATTGAATGATTGTGATTGCATGTCTATACTAACAATTCATTTAATGTTTACGTGACATAAGTCAAATCAAGAGAAGAAAAGAGTTACTCAATACAATCACATTCTATCTTCTCATCGTGTGCATCTTTCTTTCATTACATATTTCTCTGCTCAATAAATGACAATCATTGAGTAAGAGAACACAGCTTTATGTATGTTATAATCATGAACATCATGAATGTAAAGAAAACATCTTTCATCTTTGAATCGAGAATTGAATCGAAACATCGTTGTATAGAATATCATCAATGAAGAGCAGAGCAAAAATGATGTGTCATAATCAAACAACACAGACACTTTCATTAAAAGTTTACTCAAGCGTCACACGCTGAATAGAAGCTATAGATTCATTACTTGATAACACAGTGTCAATCTTATTGTTTCGACTGCGCAAAGCAGTCGTATAGATGACGAGTGATTTTCTCTTTCAAAGAGTTTTGTTCACTTAATATAAATAGCATAAAGTTTCTCATGAATCGAGTTTAAATCGATGTCACAAGAGTGTATGAATTACAATCATAATCATGACTTTTACAAATTAATTCAAATCTTCTTTGATCCATCATTTTAGTTATTTAATGTTCTTGATATTTCAGAGAATGTCAGCATCATCAGCTTCATTGAAAGCAGAGAAATCAGACATAAATTGACGTTTCTTTTATACAGTGTTTTTTCTAAAATAAATTAATATGTATTTCAAAAGCTTAGAATAAATAACAGAACTTTTAAGACTTTCAACTTAAGAGTTTGAATTTTCAAAGTTCTCTGATTGAGTTTTCACATTAACAAATTTCATTAAGTGTTTAATCATGTAATTAAATAATAAATTAAATGATTTATCATTTTGATCAATTCTTCTTCTTATAAGATCACTTTAACGTGATTAGCTGCAAATGCATGTTTAATAACTTAAATAACATCAATCATTAAAATGACATAAATCATCAAAATAATACTGCTGACACTGATTATTCTGATTCTATATGCTCAATTTTATATATTCAAGCACATGTAAAAGCAAGATATTAAATCAATGAATTTATTATTTAACTAGTTATTTAATCATTTATTTGAACAAATTGTTGACTATGTAAAGTATTCGATAGAAAATCATAAAGAATGTCATGAAGAATGTTTAATAGACAATCATAAAGATTGTTTGATAGAGAATTATGAAGAGTGCTTAATAGAAAATCATAAAAAAACATGAAGAATGCTTGATAGAAAATCATGAAGACTGTTTGATAGAAAATCATGAAAAAAGTCATGTAGAAAGCATTGTTCAACTCATGTTATGCGCTCAATCAATGAATAATTTGAAGCATGTAGAAAGTTTGATAAAGCATTTGATAAAAAGCTTGATTGAAAGCTCAATCAAAAGCTCACTAGAAAGCTTACTAGAAAGATCAGTAGAAAGTTCAATTGAAAGCTCACTAGAAAGCTCACTAAAAAGCTTGATAGAAAGCTTAGTAGAAAGCTCAGTAGTAGAAAGTTCAGTAGAAATAGACTGATCATCAAGTCGAGTTTCAAATTGACATTTTGAACTCGAATCAAGATCGAGTCGAGTTACTTACATTTTCAACTCGATTCAAGTCGAGTTGCTCATATTTTCAACTTGACGCAACTCGACTCAACTGAGAATTGAGTCAATTTGACTCGACTCGCCAAGAATTTGAGCTTGACGTCAAGAGAGTTAAATATAGAAAATTTTCCGGTTTTTGACTTTTGCATTATCTTTTTGCATTATCTTTTAATAGAGAGTCATAAAGAAGAACATGAAGATTGTTTAATAGAAAGTCATAAAGAGAAACATGAAGATCTTTTGATAGAGAGTCATAAAGAGAAACATAAAGATCGTTTGATAGAAAGTCATAAAGAGAAACATGAAGATCATTTGATAGAAAGTCATAAAGAGAAACATGAAGAGAAACATGAAGAGAAACATGAAGAAAAACATGAAGAAAAACATGAAGAGAAACATGAAGAGAAACATGAAGAGAAACATGAAGAGAAACATGAAGAGAAACATAGAGAGAAACATGAAGAAAGTCATGACGAAAAACATAAAGAAGAACATGAAGAGAAACATGAAGAAAAAACATGAAGATCGTTTGACTTTGATAGAAAGTCATGACGAGAAAACATGATAGAAAGTCATGAATAAAATCATGAAGACTGTTTGATCAAGCTATTTACATCTATTTAATATCTTGTTGAGTTGAGTCGAGTTATTGAATCGAGTTATTGAATCAAGCTTCTCAACTCGACTCGAGTGCTTGAATTCAACTTCTCAATTCGACTCGACACTTTTTCAAAAAAATTTCAATTCAACTCGATACTTTTCGAGTCGAGTACTCGACTCGAACTCAAGTACTTGACTTGACGCGATCAGTCTAAGTAGAAAGTTCAGTAGAAAGCTCAGTAGAAAGCTTGATCAAAAGTTCAGTAGAAAGCTCAGTAGAAAACTCAGTAAAAAGCTCAGTAAAAAGCTTGATTAAAAGCTCAGTAAAAAGCTCAGTAGAAAGATTAATAAAAAGCTCAGTAGAAAGCTTAATTAAAAGATCAGTAAAAAGTTCAGTAAAAAGTTCAGTAGAAAGATCAGTAGAAAGCTCAATTAAAAGATAAGTAAAAAGCTTGATTGAAAGATCAGTAGAAAAATCAGTAGAAAAATCAGTAAAGAATTTAATAGAAAGTTCAATATTGAGTCATAAAGAGTGTATTTTATTAAGCTAGTTAACATTATTGAAATATGATTGTTGTTATTCTGAAAAGTAAAACTATGAAGAAAGAAAAAAGTGAGAAGAAGTAAATACTCTGAATTCTCTGAATTTTCTAACGTCAATCTTCAACTGAGAGTGAAGATTACTAATTATAAAGATAACAGTACTGTTTTCAAGTCAGTTTGATAGAAAGTTTGATAGAGAATTTGATAAAGCATTTGATAGAAAGTTCAGTAAAAAGCTTAATAGAAAGCTTAATGAGAAGCTCAGTAGAAAACTCAATAGAAAATTTAATAAAACGTTTGATCAAAAGTTTGATAAAGAATTTGATAGAAAATTTGATAGAAAGTTCAATATTAAGTCATGAAGAACGTGTTTTATTGAGTTAATTAACATGTATTATGAAGCATGTATGAAGCATATTATGAAGTAAATCATAAAGTAAATCATAAAGTGAATGACGTGTGTTTAAACACGTCATATAAAGCATGTTTTGAAGTGAGCAAGCTGATGAGTAAATTAACGAGTAGATTAACAAGTAAATAGAGTGATAAGTAGAATGATGAGCATGTAAAGTGATGAGTAGAATAATGAGCATGTAGAATGATAAGTAGAGTGATGAGCATGTAGAATAATAAGTAAAGTGATGAGCATGTAGAATGCAAGAAACGAAGATGTTATCAAACTGTTTAACGATGCTGTTAATTTGATTTGATTTTAATTTAAATTCATACACTTTTGTGACATTGATTTAAACTCAACTTATGAGAGAAACTATGCTATGTATATTGAATGAACAAAACTTTCTGAGAAAGAAAATCGCTCATCAACTACATGATAACTTCACGTTGTTGAAACAATAAAATTGACACTATGTTATCAGTAATGAATCTATAGCTTTTATTCAACATGTGATGCTTAAGTAAACTCTTAATGAAAGTATCTGTACTGTTTGATTATGATGCATCATCTTTGCTCTGCTCTTCATTGATAATATTTTATACAAACAATGTTTTGATTTGATTCTTGATTCTTGATTCAAAGATGAAAGACGTTTTCTTTGCACTTGTTATGCTTATGATTATAATGTTGAAAACTGTATTCTCTTGCTCAATGATTATCATTCATTGAGCAGAGAAATATGTGATGAAAAAGAGACGTGTATGATGAAAAGATAGAGTGAAATTGTATTAAATAACTTTATTCTGCTTTTAATTTAACTTATGTCATGTAAACATTGAATAGATTGTTAGTATAGACATGCAATCATAATCATTCAATGCATGATTCTGATCAATAGTAGAGAATGCATTCTGATCATTTTCATAAGCTCTTGATTTTTCACATAGATGAATACATGACTTGATGTCAAGTAAAAAAGATGAGTTCAAGCTTTCTCAGTATATCAGCGTGATCAACGAGTCACTACTTCTTCAAGCATTGTAATCATGACTCTCAAACTCATAATTTGAAACAACTATTTTATCTGATATTTTTTCATCAATTACTTGATGATACTGTTGATGTGATGAAGATGTTTCAATATCAATGCAGTCAACAAGTTGCAAATTCTTCAATCACTTGTAATCACAATTCGCAGACTCTTCATTTGAATTATCTTTTTCACTAACAGTATCTTCTCATCTTTTACTGACATTGACATGTCATTAATCTTCTTCATAGATCAATTGTGACTGTTAGAAAAAGTGTTGACATATGAATGAAAACTCTGCATGATGACTTTTCTGATCACATAATGTTTTAACATCATTTGAACTGCATTGAATTGAGATCTCTTGACTCTTTTGACTTCTATTTGAACACAGAATAGAATCAAAAGATTTGTAGTTGACATTACATATAAATGAATCTTGTTATCAATCATGATGCTGTTAATTATTTAATTATTTATGTGCAAAGATAAATGATTCAATTTATCAGCTATTAAATTTAAGTATAAGATTAATGATTTAATTAAATAATATTTGATTGAATCTTTGATTTAATCAGCTGTCAATGATGTTAATGATGTTAACATGATGATTAGCTGCGTATGATTGACTAATAATAATAATAAATTCATACACTTTTGTGACATCAATTAAATCAACTCATGAGAAACTTTATGCTATTTATATCAAGTGAACAAAACTCTCTGAGATAAAAAATCACTCACAGTTTATACAATTGCTTCACGCAGTTGAAACAGTGAGTTTTGAGACTATGTATCAAATTTGTTCACGTTGATTGCATGTTAAAGAACGAGTGTTCTAGTCACTTTAAATTGCTTCAAGAGCTTTGTTTTCATCATTATCTTTTCTATTGCTCTGAAACTCTTCATGATGAAAATGATTATTCAATAGTTCAAGAAGTCAGCATCTTGTAACATTCTTGATCGCAGATGTGATCAGTTCAAGCAATGCATAAGTACATGCTTCGTCATTTAATGACTTCATTAGCAGTTACATCGCAAGCTATTCATGTCTGAAATGTTTCTAAAGTGCAGATAAATGTTCAGATCTATGCGTTTAATTCTGATGTACATTGCAAGAATGCTTTCTGCTTTCTGAAGATCATCACGCATCTTTATCATCTTATTGCTCAGATGCAATCTTTGTGCTGAAATTATGTTAATGTCTGTGATGCATTCTCTGTACTTTTCTCATCGTTGATTTCATTGATCTTTGTGATACTGCATTATTGCGATGCTATCGCTTGTTGAAATCATTGTGAAGAAGAGAGTGTATTATTTGCATTTCAACTGTATCTTTGCATCTTCTTGAATTAAAGCATTCAGAAGTACTATTTTCTTGATGATGAGTAAGTAAGAAATGACGTGATTAACTTTCATCAGATGAACATGTATTAGTTTACATACTTATCTGATCTTCTGCATTCAATTGTTAACTCAACTGTGTAATGTGATCTTATCTTGTAACATGTTCAGATGAACATGTAGCAAGCTTGTGTATGTTTCTGTCTTTAAAGTTTTAATGCTTACTCATTTGAATGCTTCTGTCATATGATGCAGAGTCTGATTCTGAAGTGTTTTTAATTTGCATTCTTTGTTCAATAGTTCTTCTTCTTTGTCATGCTGATATTAAACTGATGCTTCAAATGCTATTTCTGATCTCATTACTGCTGAGTATACTTGTTTTGTCTTTGTGAAGATTGCTTTTCATGTGAAGACTTCAAGATAACTAAGTGTCAGCATTCTTATGACGTGACTTGCTTTTATTTATCAAAAATGCATGTCTTATCATAGTTTTATGTTCAGTTGAATCTTTAGAACTTGTACGTCTGATTTCAACTTAATGACTGAGCTTTCAATCTGTATGCTAATTATCATGTTAAATCTCTTTGATTTTCTAGTGAAATGTGTAAACTTGTACTTTTCTGATGTGAACATTGCATCATAAGTGCAAGCTTATTTCGCGCATGCATCATGTGTTTTACTCAGCATTCTGCAGATTTCTTCAATGAATCTGTCATAGACTAGAATATTGATATCATTTACGAAGTTAAGCACTTTGACTTTGATTTTCAATGCTTCGCATTTTTTTATTAAACTTGCGTTGAAAAATAGAAAGAAAATAGATAAAATGAAAGACTTCTGAGATATGTCTGCGTTTATCTCGCGCATAACGCTCATTTATTCATTGAATATTAGCGAAGTCTTTCAATCTTTTAGATGTCAGAACCGTGCCTAGATGATACAATCAGTGAAGGTCAGAATTGATAGTGCTTGATCTTTAGAGATAGCTATAACTGAATATTAAGAATACAGAAGAAGATTGATACAAAAGCTTCTATTTATGTAATGTTCAGAGACTGCGCTAGGCCTGAAAGGAATGTGTTTGTGACACGGAAAGAATGTGATGTAGATGAACAAGATGTTGGTGAAAGAAAAGAGTGTTGGGGAAGAAAAAGAGTGTTGAGTCATATCTGAGCCAAACCTGATGCGAATTGATTAGAGCTTCAGCCTTGTTCAGCCTTGATACGCTCGTAACATTACCCCCCTCTTCGAAAATTCATGTTTGCATGAATGTAGTTCATTTGCTCGCTTTTGTTGATAGTTATTCCGATATTTAGCGCGGTTTGTTTGAATATAGCTTATGAAATTCGTTCAAAACTTTCTCTGAGCCATCGAATTTCTCTTTATCGGCATAGTATCATTCGTCGTTCCTATCTAGATCTGTTCATTTGACTTTGTACTGTATTCGACCTCGATAGCGTCTGAAGTTCAATATATCGTCTATCTCTCAGTATTTATCGTCTTCGATAGTGATTGACCTGAGTGATTCTGAATGCTGTTCTGATAGAAGATCTTCTGAATACGATCGTAGTAGCTTCGAACTGAACATCGAATGCAGATGCTTCATGCTGACTGATAGGCGAAGATGATAGAAGATACTCACTTTGACAGTGATTTGATAGAGATCTAGCTGTTTGTCTTTCAAATCTTTGCAGAGCCTTGTTGTCTTGACGTTTCTAGAAGATAGTCAAATTCAGTCATTTACTTCATAGATGACGTTTCGTCTATGTTTATTGATCTGAACTTCGATGATCAGCTTCGTCTTTTTCAATTGTTGACGACCGAAGTTCAGTAGCTCTTTCATTCGAATGACAATATCGTCTGCTTTCCTGACTTCAAGTCGTTCACGAGTTGTTTCGTAGTCAGTCGTATCTGAATCGAAACTCATTCGAGAGTGAAATTCTTTATTGAAGTAGAAGAGAATCATTGAAGTGGTCGAGAAGATATTGAAATTGTCACTGAACTTCATCATAGATATTCATTTGACTCAGTCGTTCTGCATGTAATTGCAGTAGGTTCTAAGTTCGCGTTCGACGTCTTGATTGACTCGTTCCGATTGATCGTCGATCTCAGAATGATAGACTGTGAATAGACTAGCTGTGATTCTCAGTCGCTTACAAAGACTTTTCCACATAGTCGATATGAATTGAGAGTCTCTGTTCGAAACAATAGAACTGAGTAGATCATGCAGTCGATAGACGTTTCATAGCATGATTCAAACCGTTTCTTCGACTGAGATGTCATCGTCTTCTCAATGACAGAGAACATAGTGACGTTCTTTGATGAGACGACATATGATTGTGCAAATGACGTTATAGTCTTCTGACAGAGATAGTTCAGTGATGAAGTTCATAGCTATATCTTTTCAGCGTTTCTGTGAAATCGAAAGAGAATGATGAAGTTCATTGATGCTATTTCTAGAGACTTTGCTTCGCTGACAAGCATGACAGTTTCGAATGTATCGTCGAATAGTAGCTCGATGATCTGATCAATAGTAGAAACGCTGAACTAGATCGATGATTTGTCTATTGCCGAGATAAGAGATTGAAGATTGATCATGCACTTCTTGTAGTAATTTCGTGTGCATGTTCTCAGAGACTCACAGTAGACCTTTCCTAAATAGAACGTCGTCAAGAATTTCGCAGTTCTTCAGTTTAGTGATATGAAATTTGAGCTTGTTTTCGTTCATAGCTTGCCTATATTCGCTGCAGAACTCATCTGTTTGATTGATCATTCGTACTCGTTGATAGAGATTTGCTTTCGATTCAATAGATAGAACATCGACTCTATCGAAGATCAGAATAGTCTGAAAACGATCTTCAAGACGCTGAGCTGATTCAGAGATGTTCGCTAGAAGCATTCTGATTAAAGCATCGACTTTAGTGTTCATTTTGTCTGACCTAAAGATGATCTGAAAGTTGAACTTCGATAGAATGTTCAGATAGTTGACTTGTCGTCGACTCAACTGTTTGTTTTTCATGAAGATCTTCAAAGTCTGATGATCGATGAACATCTGAATGAGTAGTTCAGTGCATTTCAGCTCGAGTCGTCAGTGTTCGAAGCATCGAATAATGACTAGCAATTTCTTGTCATAGATGTGATAATTGATTTCAGCGAAAATCATGCTTTTACTGTAGAAGATCATCGAATGAAGAACTTTCTCGTCATCGTACTGAGATAGTATTTCACCTTTTACATAGTTCGAAGCATCAGTCTTCAGAATAGCTTGTCGTTTGAGATCGAAGTGATGAAGTACTGAGATCGAGCTGACTTGTTTCTTTAGATTGTCAAAGACTTGAACACAGATCTCATTTCAAACAAAAGACGTGTTCTTTCTAGTCAGCTGAGTGAACGGTTTGACTAGCTTCGAGAAGTTCTTAATGAAACAGCGATAGAAGTTAACAAATCTCACGAAGTCTTGAATTTCTTTTAGATTGGTCGAAGTGATTCAGCTGACTATGACTGTCACTTTGCTGAGATTCATACGAAGACCTAGTTCTGATACGATGATTTCTAGAAAGACAGTCTCTTCTACATCGAATTCGCACTTTCGAATATTCACCTGCAGTTCAGCTTCGCGTAGTCGACTCAATACTAGTTTGACGTGATTTCTATGCTTCTTTCTCGTTTTGCTATAGATGAGAATGTCATCTAGATAAACTTGGCAAAAGTCGTTCAGAAAGTCTCATAGAATGTCATTCATATATTGCTGAAAGAAGATCGATTCGTTAGTCAGTTTGAATGATAGCATCTTGTATTTATATGCTTCTAAAGCAGTGATAAAAGTGATGTAATTCTCGCTATCGAAATGCATTCGAAGTTTGTTGAACGCTAATATGATGTTCAATCTAGTCAGATGCTTGCAACTCACTATTTTACCAATGATCTCGTCTATCAACGATAGAGAATATCTATTTCTTTTAAAAATGACATTTAGCTTTCGATAGTTCACGCAAAATCGAAGATCTTCATTTGCTTTGAGAGCGAATAGAACGAAGAAGAAATAGAGAGCCTGACTAGAAGTGATGAATTTCTTCGACAGATTCTCGTTTAAGTACTTCTTTACTTTCAGAAGTTTGACAGAGAACATTCGATAAACTCGACAGCGAGAAGGCGTTGAATCACTGATGAGCTCAATTTTATGATCGTAGAAGCGATGAGAAAGTAGTTTATTCGATTGAGCTCGATCAAAAACATCTAGAAACTCATGATATTTCGATGACAGCTTTGCTTTAATATCTTTCAAATTCTGAGCCGTTTCATCGATTGAAGAGACGTTTAGAGCGTTCAAATCGCACTGAGTATTGTACGCGATTTCTCTATTGATGTTCGTCATGAATAGAGCAAAGACTTCGATCTTGTTTCTCTTTGAACGATTCAACAGTGTTTTGAACGAAGCTGCGTCTATGCTTCGAATCGAGAATGACTCTTTTCGAACGAGTCGTTTGAGCATCATAGAGATCTTAGTTTGAATGATTGAAGAGAGCGAAGATGATCGCGATCAACTTGAATGCTTTGAATTGAGAGAAATCGAAAAAATCGAAATAGAAGTATTCAATTGATTCGGAAAAACAATGACGTCGTTCCGCATATTCAATAATATTTCGTTTTTGTTCATTCAGAGCTTACTCAATATGACTTCATGATGATCGATATCAGCTATCAGCATTGATACAGTCAATTTCTTATGA
>JAABUV010002259.1_pt1 | contig 26493 bp, 31 predicted proteins | sample 5559971 | NCBI WGS metagenome assembly JAABUV01 (sample SAMN10711881, study PRJNA513362) | rock metagenome | isolation source: Antarctica rocks | place: Antarctica: Victoria Land, Knobhead nord | collected 2015-12-19
CTTCAGGACCGGGTTGCCGCAGTGGTGCACCGGTCGTCGCCATGGTGGGGCGTCGCCGTCGCCGCGGTGGCCCTCGGTGTCATCGAGGTGGTGTGCGCCTACCTCGGAGTGCGCGGACCCGCCGTGATGGTCGGCGGTGCTGATGCGGGCGTAGCCCAGGTTGTGTGCCACCGCCGCATTCTATCGAAACCCATGCCGCGCCGGGTGTTGCGTGGTGTTGATTGCGTTGCGGATTTTGTGAGGGTGTCAGAGCTGCGGGAGCACCGGTCGCTCGCCACGGCTGCGGGTCTCACGCAGACGTTAGTTTTTGCGACACGTGCACTAGCGCAGACGGTCGGTGCCGGGAAGTTGTGCGCCGACCCGTTGCGGCGCGGTACCGCAGGCCGGTTGCGGTCAGGACATCAGGCGTGTGCGGACCCGGGTGACGTCCAGGGCTGGGTCCGCGTTGGCGGTGACGTCGGGTAGGCCCACCGCGTTGGGGTAGGGCACTTGCGCGGCCGCTGCGGCCGCGATGGGTCGTGCCGGGTCCGGGCGGGGCCGTGGCGCCGGCGGTGGGGCCGAGTGTCGAGGCAGCCTCGCTCCGCAATCACCCACGTCACGCAGTGTGAACAGGCCAAGCAGTAACGACCGCGTCGTGCACCGCGTCGTCGATACGACGACGTTCGCCGGCGTCGACCCGCACCACGGGGGTTGCGCGGGCCGTCGCTTCTGCGGCGCCGGGGTTAGAAGTAGTGGGAGCGTCCGCCTACGGCGCGGCCCATGCGGCCCAGGACGATGAGGATTAGTCCGATGACGAGCAGGACGATGCCGATGGTGTAGAGGATCGGGATCTTGATGAGGAACCCGACGACGATGAGGATCACGCCGAGAGTGATCACAGGTGTGGCCTTTCGTTGGTGGACCGCGCCGCGGAGGTGGGGCGGGGAGCCTATGTCTACCGTGTTGAGGCGCGGTTTGGGAGGGCGGAGCGCCGCAGGGACACGGGGGGATCTTTGGGGGCTGGCGGCGACGTGCCGTCGCTGGTGGTCGGCCGGGCAGCAGGTGCGTTGCTGCCGCCGCGGGGCGCGGGTCGGCGGTGCTGGGCTCTCACCGTCCGGGGTGGGGTGCCCGTCAGCGGTGGGACCGCAGTCTGGTGGTTCGCGGGGTGGTGCCCCGCGGGGTGTGGTTACTGGCTGGGTTGGGGGACCTGGCAGTCAGCGACCTTCGGGTTGACGCCCAGGTAGTTGAGGGGCCCGGCGATGACGGTGATCGCGATGGTGCCGCCGGTGGCGCAGTTGGTGGGGGCGCTGTCGTAGTAGTGGCGTTGGCCCGCGGCCACCGCGCGCGGGCGGTGGTGGAGGCGGACCCCGTGCGGGAGCTGGTGGCCGACCCCGATGACGTGAGTCCCGGTGACCCCGCGACACTCCCCGGTCCTTAGCCTCAGGCGGGCGGTAGCTGCCGGTACCGCAGACGCGTGCGTTGCCGCACTCTTGGGCTCGTTTTGCCTGTGTGGGTGATCTGGCCACAGTGCCTGGGGTAGTCCGCGGCCCCTGTCAGGGCGACGGGTTCGTGGTGGATTCGGACTTCGGGGAGCGGTGATGGTTGCTCAGTCCACACGGCGGCGGGCGGCACGGGGGGGTTCCGGTGCGGCGTCCAGGTCGTAGACCTCGCGGTTCGCTCGGACCCGGTCCATCAGCGACCGATCCTTCGCGAGCGCCGCCAGGGCCTCCTCGCGAACGGGGTCGGGGACCAGCGGGTTCAGCCAGCGCAGCGCGTCACGTAGCCGGTAGGTCAGAACGACGTCGCGTCTGGAATCGCGGCCTAACGTGCCGGCGGGTCCGAAGGTCTCGCCGAACGCATCGATCACCGTCCACCCGAGTTGCGAGAGCAGCTTAAGGCTGGGCTGCTCCACCAGCCCGCCCTCGGTGTACGGCCCTGCCACCTACGCCACCGAGTCCTGAAGGAGCGCGTCGAGATCGAGCGACGAGACATCGACCTGGCCAGTCACGAGCTTGGGCAAAAGCGTGTCGCGCAGTGCACCCAGTGATTGCGCGCTGTCATTCAGATTGTCGATCTCGCTCAGAATCGGGTGTAAGGCCGAAGTAAAACTCTTACGTAGGCCCTCCGAGGGCCAAAGCAAAGAAGCGTCGGCGAGGTGCCTCGGGGACAAGTGCAGAACTGTGCGGGTCAGGTGAGGCCCCGCCCACGGCAGAAGCCAGCGTGCCGGGTTGCTGCGGGTGGGATGGCCCACCTGGGTGGGCCGCGGGTGGCGGGGGCCGTGACACTGCTGGGGTGAGCGCGCCGAGGATGTGCCCGTGCCGGTGCCGCCCGGTGGTGGCCGTGCTGGTGGTGGCCGTGCTGGTGGTGGCCGTGCTGGTGGTGGCCGTGCTGGTGGTGGCCGTGGACGTGGTGCTTGACTCCGGTTCCACCTCCCCGTCTCAGGAGGGGCTGCCCAACAACTGTCATGGTTGCGGGCGACCGCTTGTGCACGTGGGGTCAGTCGGGCAGGTCGGCGGTCGCTGGTACCACCAGGCCGAACACGTCCGTGATCGAGGCCAGGCTCGCCGCCTGCAGCGCCACGGCGGAGACCGTCTGCCCACCCGGGCCGGGCAGCGCGCGGGTGGCCGTGGCCCCCGAGACGACGGTCGGCCGGTAGCCGAGGCTGAACGCGCCGCGGGCCGTGGAGCTGATGCACATGTGCGTCATGAAGCCGGCCAGCACCAGGTCGCGTCCCGGTGAGGCCGAGAGCACCTCGAGCAGCTCGGTTTCGGTGAACGCGTTGGGGTAGCTCTTCACCACCACGGGCTCGTCATCCCGGGGTGCCACCCGGTTCACGATCGCGCCGATCTCGGCGGTCACGTCGTAGGGGGAGCCAAGGCCGGAGTCGTGCTGCACGTGTATCACGGGGATGCCGGCCGTGCGGGCCCGGTCGAGCAGTGCGGCGGCCTCGTCCAGCGCGGCCTGCACCCCCTCGAGCTCCATCACCCCGCGGGTGTAGGTGTTCTGCAGGTCCACCATCACCAGCGTCGACTCTGCTAACGACGCGGGTGCCGCGGGCAGTCCGGACAGCATGCGCAGCGTCGGGTTCTCGGGCATAAATGCTCCTCGTTGGGCGCGTGCTGCCCCTCGGTAGTGGCCTGCTCCCGATGGTAGGGAGATCATCGGCAGGGGAGCCTGTCCCCGAACTCAGGCAACAGCAGCTCGGTGACGTCGGCGCACCCGTGCTCGACCACCGTGGTGCTCGGTGTTGGGTGAACGGTCCTGGTGGGTGGGTACAGGGCCCACCTACCAAACACCCATGTCCTGAGCCCCACCCCCCAGTTCTACGCCACGACGTCCGGCGCGCCCGGGTCGAGCCGGGCTGACCTGGAGCCCCGCAGCCAGCACAACCAGCCCCCGCACCGCTGGCCGTTCAACACGATCGGCCAAAGTGCTGTGCAAGCGTCTAGCGGTGCCAGTAGCCCGGCCGCAGCGGTGCGTCTCGCTGCGTAAGACCAGCCTCTGCCTTAGCCGCGGGGTGGGTTCGGGTCGTTGCCGTAGGAGTTCTTTTCTCCGATGGTGCCGTCCTTCTTGTGGATGACGTGCTCGACGCCGTCCTTCTTGGCGGCGTCGCGGCCAGCGGCCTGTGCTTCTGCCTTGGTGTCGTGGGTGCTCGACGCCCGCTGTCCGCCCTCACGCTTGTTGGCCCAGCCGTCGTCTGTTGGCACGGTGTGCACGTTCTTCTTCTCGGCCAAGGGAACTCCCTTGCTGCATCGCGTCTTGGTCCGGCACCCGGGCAGAGATGCCGGGCTCAGGTCATCGTGCATGATCAGGGCGGAAAATGTCGGTGACCCGACGGGCGCTTTCACGCGACCCGGCCGAATCTTGACTCAAGCAGCGTTCGGCCGCTAGTACGAGGTCCTCGTGCCCGTAGCGCCGTGGACGCGGGTGGTGCGGGCCATCGGCTTCCTGCTCATCGGTGTAGGGCTTCTTGCGCTCGCCGGCGTCGTTGTGGGTCGCGCAACGGTTCTCGAATTCACCCAGGGGCAGGTTCGCACCTGGGCCGGCTTAGCTGCTCTGTCCGTGCTGGGCGGCGGAACGCTCGTCATCTTAATGGTGTTGATGCCCCTCGAGCTGCCTTCACGGGAGCGGTGAGTGCAGTGGCAGGCAGGGAGATCGTCCTTGTCGTGCTCGTCCCGGGAGCCGGGCTCGGGTCGTGCTGGGTGGCGGTCCTCAACCTGCGGGATGCGTGGGCGAATCGTGGTCGAGCGCCGCTGGCGGACATCACCGCGGCCCAGCTCCGAGCGCTGCCGGTCCTCAGCAAACAGCCCCGGCGATGGCCCGATCCCCACACCATCAGCGTTGAGCACCGCGCGGCCTACGCCCGGATGGCCCGAGAGAGGGCCGACGTTACGACCTCCGTGGCTGAGGTGGTTCTGCTCTTCGCGGGGGCCCTTGTCGGCAGCACCATCACCAGCTTTACCTCGAACTCGACCCCGTTCGCGATCGCGATCACCATCGGGGCTCTGGCCGTTGTCATTCGAGTGCGTCTAGTTCCGTGGTGGAACGCCGTGGCAAGCCACTATGACCAGAACGGGCTTGGACCCCGCCGACGTTGACGACGCTGGTCACGAAGCGCACGATAACTGCATTATCGCGTATTTTTCGGTTTTTGCGGGTCAGCAGCTGCTAAAGCCGGTGGAGCCGCCGAGCGTGTGCACCTCGTCGGCCAGTCCAACTATCCCGGGGCCACCGGGCTGCTAATCAGCGCGGACGGTGGCGGCTCCAACGGCTCCCGAACCAGGCAGTTCAAGACCGAGCTCGCCACCCTGGCCGCCCGCACCGGCCTGGCGATCACCGTGTGCCACCTGCCGCCGGGCACATCCAAGTGGAACAAGATTGAACACCGGCTGTTCTCCCACATCTCGATGAACTGGCGCGGGCGGCCGCTGACCAGCCACGACGTGATCGTGGCGACCATCGCCGCGACCACCACCAGCAGCGGCTTGGAGGTCCACGCCGAGCTGGACACCGCCGTCTATCCCACCGGTGTCAAGATCCCGGACCAGCAGATGAAAGCCCTGGAAACACAAGGCATTCTCGCCCGCCACGCCTTCCACGGCGAATGGAACTACACGCTCAACCCAGCCACCGACAACACGCCCGACTCAGGCAACCTTAAATAATCGCAGGCCCTAACTGACCGCGGCGCACCTGAGTCAGGCCCGGGCCCGGCGTGCCCGATAGTGCAGGCTGACCGGTTGTGCGACCACTGACCGGGTCGCGGTGGTCACCGGCGGGGCGAGCGGGATCGGTCTCGCGACCGTGCCCCGCTTTGCGGCGGAAGGCGCGCACGTCGTGATCGCCGATGTGGACCCCGTAAGCGGCACGGCGGCGGATGCGGTCGGGGGTACTTTCGTGCAGACCGACGTCACCGTCGAGGAGCAGGTGGCCGAGCTGTTCGCCGCCACCGGGCGCACCTACGGCGGCCTGGACATTGCCTTCCACAACGCCGGGATTTCGCCCCCGACGACGACTCCATCCTGACCACCGGACTCGATGCGTGGCGGCGGGTGCAGGAGGTGAATCTCACGTCGGTGTACTGTGCTGCAAGCACGCCATCCCGCACATGCAAGCCCGCGGAGGCGGCTCGATCATCAACACCGCGTCCTTCGTCGCGCGGATGGGCGCTGCGACCTCCCAGATCTCCTACACCGCCTCCAAGGGAGGTGTGCTGGCGATGACCCGCGAACTCGGGGTGCAGTTCGCGCGGGAGAACATCCGGGTGAACGCACTGTGCCCCGGCCCGGTCAACACCCCGCTGTTACAAGAGTTGTTCGCCAAGGACCCCGACCGTGCAGCGCGGCGGCTGGTGCATATCCCGATGGGCCGGTTCGCCGAAGCCGAGGAGATCGCTGCGGCGGTGGCCTTCCTGGCCTCCGATGACTCCTCGTTCATGACGGCGTCGGAGTTCCTCGTCGACGGCGGCCTGTGCGGGGCGTACGTCACGCCGCAGTGAGTCGGTGACCGTGACCCCCGTGGTGCGCACGGTCGACGTGGCGCTGCGGCCGTTGCGCAGCAACGCGTTCGAGGAGTGTGTGCACCGCCTGCTGCAGTTGGTGAAGCTGGGCCTCGTCGCACCGGGAGAGCGGCTGCCGCCCGAGCGGGAACTCGCTGCGCGGCTGGAAGTGAGCCGGGCGACGTTGCGATCGGCGCTGCACTCCCTTGCCGACGCCGGCTGGGTGCAATCCCGCCGGGGCCGCCACGGCGGAACATTCGTGCTGCCGCGACCCCAGGTGGCGACCCGGGCGCCGGCCGGTGACCTGCGAGGGCAGCTCGAGGACGTGCTGGTGCTGCGGGAGGTACTCGAGGTCGGCGCCGCCGGCGCGGCCGCCGCCTTCCCGGTCAGGGCCGACGCGGCCACTGACCTGCAACGGATGCTCGGCGAGTGCCGCAACGCGGGGCCCGACCGCTACCGAGCCCTGGACTCCCGTCTGCACCTGGCCATCGCGGCGCACGCCCGGTCCCCGTCGTTGTCGGCTGCAGTCGCCGACGTCCGGGTGCGCCTCAACGACCTGCTAGATCAGATCCCTCTGCTGAGCCGCAACATCGAGCACAGCAACGACCAGCACGACCGGGTCGTGCGAGCCGTCGTGCAGGGTCGACCGGAGGCGGCCCGGGAGGCGATGGCCGAACACCTTGCCGCCAGCGCGGCGTTGCTGCGCGGCTTCCTCGGCTGAACGCGATCGACGAACGCGGGCCGAGCAGCTCAGGGCCCGACGACCATCCACGACAACAAGCTGGTGCTCTGCAGGTACACGAGCAGCACTGCGCCGGCGAGGAAGACGATGCTCCACGGCAACACCTTGCGGAACAGTTCGCCCTCCCGACCGGCCAGGCCCACCGCGGACGCGCCGATCGCCAGGTTCTGCGGTGAGATCATCTTGCCGATCACCCCACCGGAACTGTTGCCCGCTGCCATCAAAATGGGGCTGAGGCCCGCATCCTTGGCTGCGGCGATCTGCAGGGCACCGAACAAGGAGTTCGACGACGTGTCGGAGCCGGTGACCGCCACGCCGAACCAGCCCAGGATCGGGGACAACAATGCGAAGAGGCTGCCGGCCCCGGCCATCCACTTGCCCAACGTCGTCGTCTCCCCCGACGCATTCATCACGTACGCCAGCGCGAGGACGGCCATCACGGTGAGGATGGCGAAGCCCAGCTGGCGCAGCGTGTCACCGTAGGCACGCACGGCGCGAGCCGGACTGAGTTTGAGCACCACCATGGTGACCAGGCCGGCGACAGCAGCGTGGTCCCCGCGGCGGGCAACCAGTTGAACACGAACGTGGCACTGGCCACCGGCTTACCCTGCGGTGTCAGCACATGCAGCCCCGGCCAGACGAACGATTCGACCGTCGAAGCGAACGCCTTCTTGATGACCGGTAGCTGGCCCAGCCCGAACAGGATGATGATGATGACGTAGGGCGCGTAGGCGCGGAAGATGTCGGCCTGAGTGTCGCGGACCTCGCCTGCACCCCGCCCGGTGCCCGGCGGTAGGTCACCGGCTCCACCGGCCCCCACCCGCACCGCCCGCGCTGGATCATCTGCGGCGACGGGGGCCAGCATCACGTGCTGGGGCTGCCAGAAGCGGAGCAGGACGACCACGGCTGCTGCGGACGCGAGGGCGGCGACGATGTCGGTCAGTGGGATCGAGATGAAGTTGGAAGTGAGGTACTGGAAGATCGCGAACACCACCCCGGCGGTCAAGGCCGCGGGCCAGACCTCACGCAGCGCGCGTCGCCCCCCGACGACACCGGCGAGGACGAACGGCACGAACAGCGCCAGGATCGGGGTCTGCCGCCCCACCATCGCGCCTAGCTGGCTGGCAGGTAGCCCAGTCACGGTGCTCAGGGTGGTGATCGGAACCGCGATCGCGCCGAAGGCTACCGGCGCGGTGTCGGCGATCAACGCCAAGCTCGCCGCCAGCAGGGGCGACATTCCCAAGGCAACCAGCATGACCGCGCAGATCGCCACCGGTGCGCCGAAGCCGGCGAGCGCCTCCAACAGCGACCCGAAGCAGAACGCGATGATGATCGCCTGGATCCGCTGGTCGGGACTGACCCCGGCGAACGAACGGCGCAGGACGTCGAAATGTCCGCTGGCCACCGTCAGGTTGTAGATCCAGATCGCGTTGATCACGATCCACATGATCGGGAAGAAGCCGAACGCGGCGCCCTCGGTGCCCGCCAGCACCGCTTGGTCGACACCCATGCCGTACACCGCGATCGCGGTGAGCAGAGCGACGAGCAACGCCGCGAGACTCGCCAGGTAGGCCTTGACCTTCAGGACACCCAACAGGATGAACAGCGTGACCAGTGGGAGTACCGCGACGATCGAGGAGAGTCCGAACGAGTGGCCAAGTGGGTCGAACACCTGGGTGTACGACGAGGCGAGCACCATCCGACAACCTTTCTATCGTCAACGGCGGAGGAAACCGTGGCCGCAATGTACGCCTTCCTTCGTCGGATCCACCCGTGAATCGCGGGCACGGAAGTCTGCCTGCCCAACCGTCGGGGCCAATTGCGCCCTATCGCCATTTTCACTAGCCAACGGGCGATTGCTTCCTCGTGTCCGGAAATCTGAGTGGGTCGGTTGAGGGCCTGCGGTGGGCAGGGTTCACCCCGCGGGCTGACGCCCTCTGGTTGTCAATGCGTCGAGCTGGCGAGACTGGCAACGAGGTTGACGGTGGCGGCCAGGATGAGCGAACCGAACAGGTACGACAGCAGTGCGTGCCGCAGTGCGCTGGCCCGGATGGTGTGCGTGGTCAGCTGGGTGTCGGAGACCTGGAAGGTCATCCCGATGGTGAACGCGAGGTACGCGAAGTCCGTGTATCTCGGGGGCGCTGTCTGGTTGAAGTCGACCCCACGGTCGTTGCCCGCGTAGTACAACAGTGCATAACGCAAGGTGAACAGGGTATGCAGCACTAGCCACGACACGACGATGCTCAGCACGCCCACCGCGGCGGCGAGGCCCCGGGCGCCCCCGTGCGCGGAGCTGGCCTGCACCAGTAGGTAACCAACCCCGAACAGGCTGGCGACACTAGCCCGAAGTTACGGCTTTGGTGACGCGTGAATCCCCTGCTGAGGTGGGGATTCACGTGTTTGTGGGGTGGTTGTTCTGGCTACGTCAGGGTGAGGGGAATGGTGGTGTGCAGGAGCTCGAAGGCCCGGCGTTGCGTGGTGGTGGCGACGGTGAGGGTGGGCACGGTGGGTAGGTTCGGGTCGGTGCCGTAGCGGATGTCGTTGCGGGTCAGGGTGGCCAGGTGGGTGAGCAGGGATTGGAAGGAACGCACGGGTTGACCCTCCGGGTCGGTTTGCCGGGATGCTTTGGAGTGCGCCGTGTGTGAGCGTTTGGCGGGGGCGACGGGGTCGGTGGGTTGGGGTCGGTGCTCGTCGGTGAAGGTCAGTGGCGCCCAGGCTTGGCGTAGGTGCCAGACGAGGTAGGCGGCGAGCATGCACAAGAACACGTGGGCGCGGACCCGGGTCTGGGTGTAGTGGTGGATCGGGCGCAGCGCGAGGTCGATGGCTTTGAGGCTGCGGAAGTCGCGCTCGACCCGGGCCAGGGACTTGTAGGTGGCCACGGCCCGGGCGGTGGGCAGCGTCTCGGCGGGCACGCAGGTGCGGACGACGTAGATGCCGTCGAGGGCGGCCTCGGCGTCGATGGCGGTGGGGTTGCGGTTGGCGGTGAACACCCCGTCGGCGATGTGCACGGTGAAGTGTTTGCCCATCTTATGGCGGCCGATGACTTTGCCGTAGCGGGTGCCGATCGCGGCGGCGTCCACCAGCCGCCCGGCGGTGACCGCGGCGGCGATCTTGGCCAGCTCGGTTTCGGTGGCCACCAGCAACGCCTCACGTTTGTGGGCGCGGTGGGTGGCCAGGGCGGGGTTGCGGCAGGCGATGAGGCGTTCGCCGGGGTAGTCGGGGTGGGTGATCTCGGCGAGGTTGGTCTCGTCGAACAGTGACATTTGCAGGGGCCCGGTGTCGGCGGCCAGCGCGGCGATCGCCGGGGCCCGCAACGCGGTGACCCAGCCCATCCCGCCGAGCTCCCGCAACGCCTCGATCCGGGCGGAGGTGATCATGCCCCGGTCCCCGACCATGACCATCTGGGTCAGCCCGAAGCGCTCGCGCACCGCGGTGACGGCCCCGATGAACGCGGTCGGGTCGGCGGTGTTGCCGGCCACGACCCGGACCGCGACGGGGCGCCCGTCGGGGTCGGTGAGCAGCCCGTACTCGATCTGGGGCAGTCCCTTCTTGCCGTCGCGGGAGTAGCCGCGGGCGGCCAGCGGGCAGTGTGTGCCGGTCACCCAGGAGGAGGACAGGTCGAACAACGCCAACCGAGCCGGGTTCACCCGCGTGTTCAGATGCTTCGCCGCCAAAGCCTTTTCGATGCTGTCTTGGCGTGCGGCGAGCCAGTCCATCGCTGCGTACACCTCGTCGGTGCCCGCCCCGGCCACCCCCAGATCCCCGGCCAGGGTGGTGTCGGCCCACCAGGAGGTGGTGGCCAGCTTCGAGCCGGGCTTGATGACCCGGGCGATGATCAGTGCGAACGCCACGTCCCGCATCCGCCCGGCCGGCCCCAACAGCGCGGGCAGACCCAGCGCCGTGGCCTGGGCGGCCACCGCGGCCACGTGCCCGTGCGGGTCACGTGCGCCGCGTCCCCGGCGGCCACCAGCGTCTGCCCGGCCAGGGATGCCCGCACCGCGTCCACGGTGGCCGGCGGTGCGGCGAGAGGTTCGCCAACGTCTCGTGCTTGACCTTGCCGCCGTCGCGGTAGGTCCGCCGCAGCAGGTACGAGACCGACTCACGCGGACCGGACCGCGTCACGTACTTCTTCGACACCTTGGCTACGTGCATCGCACTCGTAGTCCTGGACATACCCAGCACACTACGGGCCGGTGCCCAGCCCACCCGGAAGCGACACGAACTAATCTTGGCTACACACAGCGACCAAAAATCACCCACAACCGCAGGTCACACACGAAAACCGTCATCCGGACAGCCGTAACTTCGGACTAGTCACTGTCACGGCACCAGTCACCTGCCACCGAGGACGTCGGTCATGGGTATCGGTCAGTCCTGGGTTGTCCCGGTCCCTCGCGCACCCGTCGAAATTGCCGTAGGCGGGACCCGCCGGCAATCGGCCCGGCGACACTCGCCGCCGGGCTGTGCGACGCAACCCGGCATCCAGGTCGAAGTGCGAGGCCGTACTCAGAACCTGCCGGGCTCCTGAGTACGGGCGTTGTGCTCAGGCTGGGGCGCAGCTGCGTCACCGCTGCGCACTCGAATCGGGTCGATCCCGCGGATGGAGGCATCGATCAACTCGATCGGATGGAACAACGGAACGTCGCCGTCGAGATAACGGCGGATCTGCAGGAGGCAACCCGCGTTCGACGTGGCGATGGCGTCGGGTTCGGTGCGCGCGATGTTGGCCACCTTGCGACGGCCGAGTTCCTCGGCGGCCAGCGGCTGCACGAGGTTGTAGATGCCGGCCGACCCACAGCAGATCTCCGCCTCCGGGATGTCGGTGACCTCGAGTCCCGGAATGCTGCCGAGCACCTGCCGAGGCTGCCGGCGGACACCCTGTGCGTGCCCGAGGTGGCACGCGTCGTGATAGGCGACGCGGGCCCGGATCGGATGACGGGCCGCGACCGGCGTCAGTTCAGCGAGCAGTTCAGAGACGTCGCGCACCCTGGCGGAGAACCGCCGCGCCTTGTCGGCGTAGGCCGGGTCGTCGCGCAGCAGGTGGCCGTACTCCTTCATCGTGGAGCCGCAGCCGGCGACGTTGACCACGATGTCGTCGACCCCGGCGTCCTCGAAGACGTCGATCAGCCGCCGGGCCCGCGCCAAGCCCTCTGGCTCCCTCCCGGCATGGATGCTGAGCGCACCGCAGCACCGCTGCCCGCGCGGGGCGACGACCTCACAGCCCTCCGCCGCGAGCACCCGGCCGGTCGCTGCGTTGACGTCGGCGAAGAACACCCGTTGTATGCAGCCGGTCAGCAGTCCGACCCGGCGGCGCCTGGTGCCGAGCGCGGGTACCAAGGCGGGGTGCCGCACGACCGCGTTGCGCAGGCGCATGGGCGGTAGCAGGGATTCCATCGCAAGCAGCCGAGGTGGCAGCCGGTCGCGCAAGCCCAAGCTGCCGACCAGCCGACGGATGCCCGCCCGTTGGTAGAAGGTGCCGAACACCGCCGCGACCCGCAGCCGGCTCGGGTACGGGAATAGCGAGAAGATCGCCCGGCGGAAGGCCCGGTCGCGCCAGCCGCGGGCGTAGTTGCGCTCGATCTGCGGCCGGACTGCCTCGATCAGCTCGTCGTACTTCACTCCGGACGGGCAGGCGGTGACGCAGGCCATGCAGCCCAGGCAGGCGTCGAAGTGCTGGACGTAGGTGTCGTCCATCGGTACGACTCCCTCCTTGCCCAGCTTCATCAGGTAGATGCGGCCGCGCGGGGAGTCCATCTCCTCGCCCCACAGGGCGTACGTCGGGCAGGTCGGCAGGCAGAAGCCGCAGTGCACGCAGTCGGAGATCCGCTCGTCGGACGGCGGGTGCATCAGGTCGAAGACGCCGGCGCTTTCCTCCGGATCCGGGCCGCCGGTATCCACGGTGACGCGCTGGTTCTCCTCGTGTCGACCGGCAGCCGACGATCCGGCAGCAGTGTCAGTCATCGGCGTTTCCTCAGGCTCGACGTCAGTACCAGGGCCCGAAGCGCCCCGGCGCACATCGATCGTCCGGATCGAGCTGTCGCTTGATCCGGCGGAGCGGCTGCACTGCGGACGGCGGCGGACCGAGCGGATCGACGGCGGCGTCCACCTCCCTCCGCCGGCCGGTCGCGCAACAGCACCGTGCCGCCCATCGAGACCACCCTCCGCCGCCAGTCGTCGAAAGCGGTCACCACATCCGCTGGATTCCCGGTGAAGCGGGCGATATGCAGGCCGAGGGCAAGGTGAGACGTCAGCGTCGCGTGCACACCGGCGGTGTCCGCCGCCTTGGCCAGCTCCCGTTCAACGTCCGCGCTACGGCTGGGCAGCGTGCCGGCCGCTGCCACGGTGTCAGTGCCTCCTCCGGTCGCGGTGGCCACCTCGAGCCACAGCTTCTCCTCCTCGGCCGGCGCTAGCCGCTCCGGGCGCAGGCCGGACTCGGTGAGCAGGTCGTGCAGGCCGGCCAGCCGCGCCGTGACCCCCTCAGCGGACCCGTCCAGCCCGACGGCTAGCCGACCTCCCGACGGGTCCCCGCCGAGCCACTCGACGCAGGACGGCTCCAGCGGCGATGCCATCAGCGCGAGGGTCGCGGCAGTGGCCGCACGGGCGTCAGCGGGCGCGAGCACGGTGGCGGAGGTCTCCGGCCGCGGGTGCAGGCGCAGCACCACCTCACCGACCAGCGCCAGGGTGCCCAACGAGCCGTACATCAGCCGGGAGAGGTCGTAGCCTGCGACGTTCTTGATCACGTGCCCACCCGAGCGGGCGACCGTGCCGTCGGCCAGAACCAGCGTGACGCCGATGACCAGATCACGCATCGCGCCGTAGCGCAGCCGCCGCGGGCCGTAGTCGCCGCCGGTCAGCAGGCCACCGATAGTGGCACCGGCCGCCTCCGAAGGCGGGCCGATGGCCAGCCACTGCCCGGCCGCTGCGAGGGTCTCCTGCAGCCGGCGCAGCGGCATGCCGGCGCCCACGGCGGCAGTCATGTCACCGGGGTTGTGCTCGATCAGCCGGTCCAGGCCGGCGGTTTCAACGACCAGGTCCGGCGGCGCCGGGCGACCACCCCACTGGATGGCGGTCCCCCCACCGCGGAACAGCACCGGCCCGGCACTGTCGCGCAGCAGCTCTGCGGCGGTTGCCACGGTCGACGGGCGGTGCACCCGCGCAGTCGCCGTACCACTGGTCACCATCGTCTGATCACCGGTCACATCCGCTCGATCAGCCCGGCGGCCTCGTCAGGGTGCGCGCGGTAGGGGCCGGGCTTCTCCCCGCACAGTCGCGGTGTCGGCAGCACCTTGCCCGGGTTGCAGATGTTGTTGGGGTCGAAGGCGGCACGCACCCGCGCCATAACGGTCAGGTCGGCCTCGGAGAACATCTTGGGCATCGAGCACGCCTTATCGCTGCCGACCCCGTGCTCGCCGGTGATGGACCCGCCGTGCTCCACACACAGCACGACGATCGCCGTGGCGAACTCCTCCGCGGCCTCGGACTGGCCGGGCACCTTGGCGTCGTAGAGCACGAGCGGATGCAGGTTGCCGTCGCCGGCATGGAAGACGTTGGCGACTCGCAGCCCAGCCTCGTCGGCCAGCTCCGTGATACGGGTGAGAACCGCGCCGAGTTTGGTACGCGGGATCACCCCGTCCTGCACGAAGTAGTCGGGGCTGATCCGGCCCATCGCGGCGAAGGCGGCCTTGCGCCCTTTCCACACCAGCGCCCGGTCGGCCGGGTCGTTCGCGATCCGGATCTGGGTGGCACCGTTGTCCCGGCAGACCTGCTGCACCTGGTCGAAGCCGGCCTCGCACTCCGCGACCGGTCCGTCGAGCTCGACCACAAGGGCCGCCGGGGTGTCGAGCGAGTAGCCGGCGTGCACTGCCTTCTCGCAGGCCTCGATCGCCAGCGCGTCGAGCATCTCGACGGCGGCGGGCACGATGCCGGCGGCGACGAACCCGCTCACTGCGTTGCCGGCCTGCTCGGCGCTGGGGAAGTCGGCAACCAGCGTGCGGACCGCCTCGGGCGTGCGGAGCAGGCGCACGGTGATCTCGGTGACGATCCCGAGCGTCCCCTCCGAGCCGATGACCACGCCGCGCAGCTCGGGCCCGACCGCGTCAATGGAGTCACCGCCGAGCGTCACCACGCTGCCGTCGCTCGTCACGAGGGTCAGCGCGTGCACGTGGTTGGTGGTGAAGCCGTACTTCACACAGTGCGCGCCGCCGGAGTTCTCCGCGACGTTGCCGCCGATGGTGCACACCACCTGGCTCGACGGGTCGGGGGCGTAGTAGAGGTTGTGCTCGGCCACGGCCGCCGTGATCGAGGCGTTGGTGACCCCCGGCTCTACGACCGCCCGCTGGTTGACGACGTCGACCGACAGGATCTGGCGCATCCGGGCCAGCCCGATGACAATCCCGTCGGCGACCGGCAGCGCTCCGCCCGACAGCCCCGTCCCCGCCCCACGCGCGACGAAGGGGATGCGCTCCCGCGCGCACACCCGCACCACTGCCGCAACTTCCTCAGTGGACAGTGGCAGGACCACGAGGGCCGGCGTGACGCGATAGCCGGTGAGGCCGTCGCACTCGTAGGTGCGCAGCTGGGCCGGCTCGCTGATCAGCCCGCCCGGGCCGAGCAGGCCGGCGATCTCCGCCCGGACCGCGTCGGTGACCCGGCCGGTCTCCCGCTCGGCTGTCAGTTCGGCGTACGTCGCCATGGCTGCCCTAACCGGCCCCAGTTGGCTGCCGGTCGGGGTTGGTCTGGACGGGACCGGCGTCGGGGAACGGCTCGAACTCCTTGATGTCGGCGATCGACTGCCCCATCGCGGCGTTGGCCTCGCGCTCGACCATGATCTCCACCAGTGCCGGCACCTGCAGCCGCTCGGACTCCGCGCTGGCCCATTCCAGCGCCGCCCGGATCTGCTCCGGATCGGTAACCCGGCGGCCCGGACAGCCCATCGCTTCGGCGACCTTGACGTGGTCGATGCCGTGCTCACCGAAGTGCAGGTCCACTTCGAAGTTCATGTCGTACGGGATCTCCGCCTGGCGGATGAGGCCGAGGTACTCGTTGTTGACCATGACGATCACGAAGGGCACCTTGTACTGCGCTGCCACCGCCAGCTCCTCCACTAGGAACTGGAAGGAGTAGTCGCCGACCACTACGACCACCTGGCGGTCGGGCCGCGCCGTCTTGGCCCCGATCGCGGCCGAAATCTCCCAGCCCAGCGGGCCGGCCTGCCCGCACACCAGATAGCGCCGGGGGAGAAATGTCTCCTGGAACTGGCCGGACCAGATCTGATAGAGCCCGATGGCGGTGACGAAGGTGGTGTCGCGTTCGAAGAAGGCGTTGAGTTCGCCGAAGACGCGGGGCGGCTTGATCGGGATGTCCTTCTGATCGAGCGAGCGGGTCAAGCTGGTACGCAGTTCGGCCACGCGGGCCACCCAGGAGCGACGCCGCTCACGATCGACCCCGGTGTCCTTGGCCAGCTCGAGCAACGCGGCCAGGGTGGGCTTGGCGTGCCCCACGATGCCCAGGTCGGGTTCGAAGACCCTGCCGAGCTGCATCGGCTCGATGTCGATGTGCGCGAAGCGTCGCTCACCGCGAAAGGTCTCCAGATCACCGGTGTAGCGGTCACCGAAGCGAGCCCCGACGGCCACGATCATATCCGACTCCAGCAGCAGCGCGTTGCCCCACCGGGTCTGCGTCTGGATGCCCCCCATGCCGGCGTAGAGCGGGTGGTCCTCCGGGATCGCGCCCTTGCCCATCAGGGTGATCGTGACCGGCACCTGCAGGTGCTCGGCGAGCGCGACGAACTCCTCGGCCGCATCCGCGCCGATGACCCCGCCCCCGGCGAGCAGCAGCGGCCGCTCGGCACTCTCGATCATCTGCAGCAGCGCGCGCAGCGCTCGCTCGGGGGGCTGCGGCCGGTGCACCGGGAACGGAGCGTCCAGCTCGGGGTCGTAGGTGATCTCCTCCTGGCTGAGATCCACCGGAAGGTCGATGAGGACCGGGCCGGGTCGGCCGGAGCGGGCGATCCGGAAGGCCTCGCGGAAGATCCACGGCGCCTGCGCGGCCTCCTTGAGCTGCACAGACCACTTGGTGACCGGGCGGGCGATCTCGCAGATGTCGACGGCCTGGAACGCCTCCTGGTGCAGCTTGGCCCTCGGTGCCTGACCGGTGACGGCGATGATCGGGATGGAGTCGGCCAGCGCCGTGTAGAGTCCGGTGATCATGTTGGTGCCGGCCGGGCCGGACGTGCCCAGGCATACGCCGACGTTGCCGGTGACCCGCGCCCATCCGTCGGCGGCGTGCGTGCCGCCCTCCTCGTGGCGGACCAGGAGGTGCCGGATCGAGCTGCCGCGCAGTGCGTTGTACAGCGGAAGGATCGCGGCGCCGGGCACCCCGAAGATGGTGTCGACACCTTCGCTCTCCAGCACCGACACGACGGCCTGCATTGCCGGACGCTTCATCCGAGTCACCTCCCCCGGCCGGACAGGTCCTCGATCAGGGTCAGCACGGCGGTGTGGTCCAGGCCGCCGCGGCCCATGGCCCGCAGGGCGATGAGCAGCTGGGCGACGACGGCGGTTACGGGTACGGCGACGCCCAGGTCGCGGGCAGCTGCCAGCGCGTTGGTGAGGTCCTTGTGGTGTAGGTCGATGCGGAAGCCCGGGTCGAACTCGTGGGCCAGCATGCCGGCGGCCTTCTTGTCCAGGATCGCGTTGCCGGCCAGCCCACCGGCCAGCACCTGCACCGCAGCCGCCATGTCCACCCCGCTGGCCTCGAGCAGAACGAAGGCCTCGCTGACCAGCTCGATGATGCCGCCGACCAGCATCTGGTTGGCCAGCTTGACCGTCTGCCCGGCCCCCGGGGGGCCGACGTGGATCACGGTCTTGCCGAGCACGTCGAGCAGCGGCTTGGCAGTGTCGAAGTCGGCTGCCTCGCCGCCGACCATGATCGACAGCGTGCCGTCGATGGCACCCTGCTCGCCGCCACTGACCGGCGCGTCCAAGAAGCGGACCCCCCGCTCGCGGGCCTGCTCGGCGACCGAGGCGGCGCTCGCCGGGGCGATGCTGCTCAGGTCGATGACCAGCTGGCCATCGGTGGCCGCGCTGAGCACCCCGTCCTCGCCGAGCATCACCTCCGCGACCTGCGGGGAGTCCGGCACCATGATCATGACCACTTCGGCCTGGCCGGCCACCTCCGCCGGGTTGCCAGCCGCCTCAGCGCCGCGGCCGACGAGCTCTTCGACCGCGGCCGGACTGGGGTTGTAGACAACCAGGTCGTGGCCCGCCTCAAGCAGGTTGCCGGCCATCGGGCGGCCCATCACGCCCAAGCCGATGAAACCGATGCTCGTCATGCTCATCCCTCCCTGATCGGTGAGACGCGGCCACTGCGATGCTCCTGGGGCAGCCAGCCGAAGCTGGCCGCGCTGGTGGTGGACGGCTTGTACTCTAGCCCGACGTACCCGGTGTAGGCGGCTTCGTGCAGCGCGGCGAACAGCGCGGGGAAGTCCAGCTCGCCGGTGCCGGGCTCATGGCGCTCGGGGCTGTCAGCGATCTGTACGTGAACGATCCGGTCGGCGTACCGCGCGATGACGGCGGGCAGGTCCTCCCCCATCCGGGCCAAGTGGTACAGGTCGCAGAGGTAGCCGAGGCGACCAGACCCGGGGGGTACCCGGTCAAGGACCGCCACGGCGTCCGCAGCGCTGAGCAGCGGATATCGCGGGGCCTCGTAGGAGTTCAGGCTCTCGACCACGACCGTGGCGCCGATTCGCGCGGCGGCGGCAGCGGCCAGACTGAGATTCTCGGTACCGAGCTCGTCCTGCTCGGCCGGGTCGACGCCGTCCTGCCGGTTGCCGTACAGCGCGTTGAGTACCCGGCAGCCGGTGCGCTCGGCAAGACCCACGGCGACGTCGACGTTGTCCCGGAACCGCTGGGACTGCGACGGCAGGGACAGCAGTCCCCGGTCGCCGCCGGGCATGTCACCGGCGTCGAAGTTGAGGCCGACGAGCTGCGTGCCGGCGTCGCGGAGCGCCCGCTCCAGCGCGTCCAACTCATCGTCGGCCGGAGTGGGCGCGGAGAAGGGCCACCACAATTCAACTGCGTCGAAGCCGGCCGCCGCAGCCGCTGCGGGGCGCTCCAGCAGCGGCAGCTCGGTGAACAGGATCGACAGATTGACGTCGAATGGCGGAAGTGGAGCGTCCATGGCCGGCACCGTTGCGCAGTCCTAGGCGATCGCACACGGCCGGAGGTCGGCGACCAGGGCAGCCGACACGAGGGCCTGCGGCCGGGTGCCGTCACGGGTGTGCGACTCGGTGAGCACCGCACCGTCGTCGTGCACGCGGGAGACCAAATATCTGCAGTGATGATGCACCAACACCTCGATCTCCACCTCCCGGCGGGGCAGCCGGCTCGCGATCGCCTCCCGCAGCGAGTCTATGCCCTCGCCGGTGACCACGGAAACGAAGCAGGCGCCCCCACCGATGATGCGGGCCTACCGCGAAGGTGCACAACGACGTCACGCTGACCAACGACAAACGGGTGACGCGGCAGCTCGTCGAGCAGATCATCGACGATGAGCTAGCCAAGCTCGGCTCAGCAGAGGAGTATGCGGACGCCCACCAGCTCTTCGGCGAGGTGGTACTCGCCAACGACTTTCGCCGACCTCCTCACGCTGCCTGCATACGCACGGATGCCGTAAATGTCCACGGACGACGCCCGCGGGCACTTCTGCGAAGGGTGAAACCATGTACAAGCAGGTGCTCGACCCGGTCAGTGGCTCGTTGTTCTACAGCGCTTTGGTGGCCGCCATCCCGCTGGTCACGCTGTTCGTCCTCCTCGGCGGATTGCGACTCCGCGCCTGGGTTGCCGCCGTGATCGCGTTGGCCGTCGCCTTGGTCGTCGCGGTGGCGGTGTACTCGATGCCGGTGGGCCAGGCCATGCTGGCGGGCTCCGAAGGCGCGGCGTTCGGCCTCTTCCCCATCATGTGGATCGTCGTCAACGCGATCTGGATCTACAACATGACGGTCCGGACGGGGCACTTCGACGTGCTGCGGCGCTCCTTCTCCAGGGTCAGCGACGACCAGCGAATTTAGGCGATCATCATCGCCTTCTGTTTCGGGGCACTCCTCGAAGCGCTGGCCGGCTTCGGGACGCCGGTGGCCATCACGGCCGTCATGTTGATCGCCCTGGGGTTCAAGCCGATCAAGGCGGCCACCATCGCTCTGGTGGCCAACACCGCGCCACCGCGCCGGTCGCCTTTGGTGCGCTAGGCGTGCCCTGTCGCCGCTGTTCTGGACCCACGTCCGCCCGTACGGCACCTTCCAGCTGCACCTGGACCGCCACCTCGACCTCGACCCGCACCCGGTCAGCGCGTGACCACGTCAGCGGCCACACCGGGTCAGCGGCGCACGCCGCCGAAACGCAAAGCGCGCCAGCTGGCCAAACACCTGCGTGACGAGCGGCCCGACTACGCCTACCTGAAGGCCGTGTTCCGAGCGCTGCGCGATGAACTCGACGTCCAGGTTGAACGCGAGCCGAAGACGCTGCCCTACGTTCCTAGCGAGGACGAGATCCGCCGCTACTACCAGACCGTCTGGCAAGCACGCCGAAGCGGCGACATGATCCTTATCAAAACCCTGCTCTACACCGGCGTCCGCGTCGCCGAACTCGTCGCCATCCGCATCGACGATGTCGACCTGGACGCGTGCCGAATCCGGATCACCCTCGGCAAGGGCGGCAAGGACCGGGTCGTGCCGTTCCCGCAGACCTTCCGCGAGACGCTCGCGCTGCACATCGCCGATCGGCACAAGACCGGCGGCAGTTACCTGTTCGAGTCCTCCTGGAAGAAGCCCTACTCCACCCGCGGCGTCCGCGCGCTGCTCGCCCGCTACGCGACCATCGCCGGTTTGCCGCACAACATGCCGCCGCACCGGCTGCGGCACTTCCTGTTCACCTGGCTCAAGACCCAAGGTATCGATGACGCCCTGATTCAGCCCTACAGCGGCCATGCGAGCCGCCAGTCACTCGAGATCTACAGCCGTCTCGCCCTCACCGACGCCCAGGCCAGCTACGACCAAGCCATCGGCCGATTCCCCGTCTGAAGATCATCCCAGTTTGCGGCTCGCGACACGCTCAGGAGTTCTGGGCCTATAAAACGGCGCATGGTCGCCCGTTTTCGATCGCGTCCACCGTCAGGTCGGCGACCGACTGAAGGCCGTTATGGCCTGGTGTTGGTGCCGTTGTGGACCAGGTCGGACCATTCGGAGCGGAGGTCGCCCAGATGCAGCGGGTGGCCGGCGAGCTCGGCCATGAGGTCGTCGACCGACCAGGTGGTGACGTGTCCGTAGCGGGCTTGGTAGAGGCTGATGGTATCGATGTGGTGGGTGTCGTCGGCGTCGTGCAGGACGTAGCTGAGGACCTGAAGCAGGGTGGCCAGGGTGAGAGTGCACTCGCGGGTGCCGTCCGCCTTCTTCTGCCCCTGGTTGGTTTTGAGCTCGTAGAGGGTGGTGCCGAGCAGCAGGTCGGCGTCGGCGTTCATCCGGGCACTGAGGGGGAAGGTGGGGCCGAGGACAGCGGTAGTTGGGCGGTGCCGTAACGGGCCGAGCAGCTGGTGCTCCGCGAGGTCGGTGATGTCGCGCAGGGCCCCTATCTGGGAGGCGGTGGGCAGGGAAAGCAGGTCGATGCGCCGCCGCCACCGGGGGTTGATCGTGGACAGGGGTGAGCCGGCGCTGAGACCGCCGCGATAGACCTCGACGAACAGGGCGAGGACCCATGCGGTGCGTAGCAGCTGTTCGGCTGGCACCGGGGCGGTGGTCCAAGGCCAGGTGGCGCGGCCGTTCGGGGCCGTGGGTTGGGGGGCGAGGGTGTTGAGTAGAGCGGTCAGGGTCCGGCCCAGCAGGGCTGAGGTGAACTCGGCGCCGATCTGCGCGAGGTCGAGCGGGGGCCGGGGTGTGAGCTGGAGCTGCACCCACAGGTCGAAGGCGGTGCCCACGGTGCCGCCGTTGACGCCGGGGGTTGCGGGCAGCAGAAGGGGGCCGGTGGTGGTGCGGTAGTGGTGCTGGACCGCTCGCCGGTTGGGCTTGGGGAAGTAGTCTTCGAAGAAGTCCCGGATCGGGCTGGTGGGGTCGGTCAGCTCGCGGGTCAGGTTGCGCCACCGCGGTAGTCCGGCTGCGCTGTCGGGGACGCTCACGGGACGGAGTCTGCTCCAGGCATGTGCGGCCGCTACGCCTCGACCTGGCACGGTGACTGTCACTGATGGCACCACGGGGGGACCCACCTGCACTACCGGGGCCCTGGACGCCTCCGGTAACGCCTCCTGCACCCTGACCGAGACCACTCCTGGCACCTACGCTCACCGCGACTTACACCGGTGACACCAACTTCACCGGCTCGACCGGCACCACGACCGACATGGTGGGCCAGGCCGCCTCAGCCACCACGGTGTCGGTGACCCCGTCCCCGGTGGTGGTCGGGCAGCCGGTGACCGTCAAGGTGCACGTGGCCGCGACCGCACCTGGTGCGGGATCTCCTACCGGCACGGTGACTGTCACTGATGGCACCACGGGGGGACCCACCTGCACTACCGGGGCCCTGGACGCCTCCGGTAACGCCTCCTGCACCCTGACCGAGACCACTCCTGGCACCTACACGCTCACCGCGACTTACACCGGTGACACCAACTTCACCGGCTCCACCGCCACCACGACCGAGACCGTGAGCCCGGCGCCGACCACCACAACCCCGCTGACAACCCCGCCGACCACCCCACCGGCCAACACGGTGCCGGTCACCGCGGTGCCCGTCGCCCAGGCCGACGTGGTCTCTCAGACGTCCACCGGTGGTCTCGCCTACACCGGCGTCAACGTCGTCCCGCTCGTCGTCGGTGGCCTGACCCTCGTCGGGGCCGGCGCGGCCGCCATCGCGGGCAGCCGCCGCCGCCGGGGGCGCTGACCCCTCCCGCACCAAACCTGATCCCCTGCGGCCGGGTCCGCCGAGACCGGGACCCGGCCGCAGGGGCGTTGGGGGTGGGGCCCCGGCACGGGCACCGGCTGATGACTCTGCGGGTCGTGTTTGGGGTGGGGTGACCGGTTTCCCGCCCCATCTGACCCTTGGCGTGTGGCTGTCTGCCTCTTCTGCCGCTCGTTCCCTGTGGTTACAGTGCGCGCGTGAGCAGCACTGGACGTCTGCCGGTTCCGGACCAGGCGCGCCGAAGGTCGCAGCGACGGTTGTTGCGGGTGGGAGCGTGTGTCACAACCGTTCGTATTTGAGACACCGAACTTGTGACACACGACGTGCGGTCGCCCCGAGACGGTCAGGGCAGCGTGGGGTGCCCGCGGCGGCGCCGAGCTTCGGTGTGGAACGTGATGGGACAGTTGTTGAGGACGCGGTCGATCATGGCCGTGAAGAAGGCGCCGGGGGAGAGCTGGTCGGGGACCAGGTCCAGGCGGAGCGCGACTTCGCGTAGTGCGCCGAGACGTTCGTCGAGCTCGCTGCGGGGGAGGTTGAGGGCTATCTGCTCGGTCTGTGTCTCGTCCTCGATTTCGATGCCGGCGGCGACGAGGGGGTTGTCCGAGTCGTCCTCGTCCTCGTTGGTGGGGCTGGTGTCGGGCCAGTCGGGGATGAGTAGTGCGACAGCGTCGTAGGCGTCGTCCTCGCGGCCCAGCTTGCCGAGCAGGTCGATGATCCAGGCGGCGGTGGGGGCGGCGGTGTCGAAGGCGGTGGAGCGCAGGCCGTAGACGAAGCCGAGGGCGGCTTGGGGGTGGCGGCTGCGGAGGTTTTTGGCGTCGCCGTAGCTTTCCTCGACCCGGTTGGCGGCGTTCTTGCCGAAGGAGGAATCCATCCGTTTGGTCGAGATCATGATCTCGGGGCCGGTGTTCCAGGCGGACATGACCACGTCGACCTGCTTGACGTAGTTCTTGCCCAAGATGTTGGCGCTGGCCCCGGTTTCACCGCCGTAGGTCTTGCCGGAGGCGAGCATGTCCTGCAACGCCGCCCGCTGGGTCTTGGTGGCACCGGCGCGCATCGCGACCAGGGTCGACGGGAGGATGCGGGGGGCGCGGGAGCGGGGCCACACCAGGTCGGGTTCGAACCCGGCGCGGCGCAGCTCGTACGCCACCCACACGTCCAGGGCGAGAGCGGGCACCCCGGACTGGGAGGTGGCCCCGAGGAGCAGGGGGACCCCGAGCAGCTTGCCGAGGGTGGAGAAGTCCGGCTGGTAGGCCATGGCGCCGTCTGTGGTGGGCGCCCAGGGGTTGGTGTAGTCGGGGGTGGCCGCACGGTCGACGAGCTCGTCGTAGAGGGCCCAGGCCTCGGCCTTGAGCGTCGTCGCGGTCACAACCGGGGGACCGTGCTGGCGGCGGTGGCGCCGCGGGCGGTGCGGCGGGCGGTGAGGTCGGTGTGGGCGTCGCGCACCGCGGCGAGCTGGTTGCGGGGCACCCCGAGGTGCCCGGTGAGCAGCACGTCGTCGACGAGGGCGACGGCGTCGAGTAGCCGTCCGCCGCGGAGGTGGCGGGCGACGGCGGGGCGCACCCGGGTCAGGTCCGCCGCGGCGGCCTGGAGGAGGTCGGGGGTGGGGACGGGGAGGAGGTCGGCTTCGCCGGGTTCGAGCTTGAGCATCCCGCCGCCGTAGGCGCGGCCCACGGTCTCCGCGCCGAGCAGGGTCATCGAGGTCAGCGACCCGAGGGGGAGCAGGCGTCGGCCGGTGTCGCGGAGCTCGTCGCGCAGGTACACCCCGTGCACGGAGTTCAAGTGGTGGGCGTGGGCGTGGTTGGTGCTCAACCGGGGGGTGTCGGCGTTCATGTAGGTGAGCAGCAGGTCGGCGGGGCGCACCAGCGGCACCCGCCACCACGTCTTGCGGACGCGGCACTTGTAGGCGAGCGGGACCCCGGCGGTGTCACCGGCGTCGATGTATTCCCATGCCGCGGGGGAAGGCTCACCCGCGGGCCGGAACAACCAGGTGGGGGAGCCGGCCTCACCCAGGTCGGCGAGCCCCGCGGTGCTCAGCGACAACCCGCGGAGGTGCCGGCTGCCCGGGGGGGACAGCTTCACCAGGTCGGTGGGGGCGAGCCCGAGCTCGGTGGCGCGGGCGGGGGAGAGGGCGAAGTACTTGTTGTTGCCGGTGACCATGCCCAGGGTGGTCTCACCCCAGGTGTGCAGGTCGGTGAACCCGGCCCCGGTGAGGAGGTCGCTGTAGGCGGTGAGGGCCGCGGTGGGCAGCAGGGACGCCGTCCACTTGTCCTGCGGCCGCCGTGGTGTCCAAGTGCGGCCGGCGGGGACCTGGGTGAGGTCAGCGGCGTTGTGGACTTGGTAGATGTTGGCGTGGTCGGTGGGGCCCTGCTGGTAGCCGTCGGCCATGAGTAGGACGACTTCTTCGAGGACCCCAGGGAAGACCCGTTCGGTGAACATGACCAGGTCCACCGTGTTGAAGCGTTCCAGGAGGAAGCGGCGGACCTGTGCGGCGTAGTTGACGCTGAGCAGCTCGGCGGGCAGGACGAGCCCGAGCCGGCCCCCGGGCTTGAGGAACAGGGCGGAGTGCACGGTGAACGCCGCCCACGACGACGCCAACCCGGTCAGGGTCACCCCGGCGCGCAGCGCAGCGGCCCGGGACCGGCTGCGGGCCGGACCGGTGAAGTCCTGGTACCGCACGTAGGGGGGGTTGCCAATCACTGCGTCGTAGGAGCCCGTGGGGGTCACGGTGAAGAAGTCACCGACCTTGACCCGGGCCTCGACACCCGCCTCGGCGAGCAGCCGCGTCGCGGCGACCGCCGACTCCTGGTGGAGCTCGACGCCGTCGACCGCACCGCCGTCAGAGGCGGGGGGCAGAGTGGCCAGCCGATCGACAACGGCCAGGAGAAACGCTGCCTCACCGCAGGACGGCTCCAGGACGTGGTCCGAGCCTGAGCGCAGCGCCCAGTCGGTCACGAACCGGGCCACCGGCTCCGGGGTGAAGAACGCTCCACGGGCCTTGCGGAGCTGCGAGGTGTCGAACCTCGACGACAGGGGAACAACCACCCCCGCAGTCTTGCCTACCGGCGGTGGCCGGCCGCGCAGAACCACCGGAGTCCGCACGCTGTAGCCGACAGCCTCCGGTGCGCCTGATGACCGGCGGTCCTCATTCGTTGCCGAGCTGCGGGCGGTAGTGGTGGACCTGCTGGGCAAGCGGTGGAACCGGAGCAGGTTTCCCACGAGCTGCAGGGACGGTTCCCCGAGCAGCCTGCCCGCTGCCTGTGCGTCGAGTCGATTGACCAGGTGATCTACAACCCTGACGCGCCCATGGACCGCCTAGCCAAGTGCCACGCCGACGCCGGCGGCATCGCGTTCGAGGCATTGAACGACGCGGCTGCCTGACCGCGATGACGATGTCCGCCGACCGGCCTCATTACAAAGCGAAGGCTCGGTCCTCGCGGTACTGATGGAACGAAGGGCTCGCCGAGGTAGTACCGGCGACACCGCGGCTTAGCTCCACCGCGACGAGTCCCTCGCCGGGATTCGCAGGACTGAGTTCAAGCGCCAGGTACTCGAACAGGGGACGTTCGTGCACGGCGATGACCACACGCCGCCCGTGATCGCGGGTGAGCGTCCGCAACAGTGCCGCGAACTGCGAGATGTGAACCTCGTCCATTGACTGCACCGGGTCATCCAGGAAGATCCACGGCAGTTTTGGCTTCACTGAAAGTGGAGTTTCGCACTGTTGTTGATTCGTCAGGCGGCCTCCGCGAGCGTGTTGAGCAGGGCGTCGGTGATTTTCGCGGGGAGCCGTGCGTGAGCCGATATGGCTGTAATTCGTTGCTGCCACAGGG
>JAABUV010002260.1_pt1 | contig 26491 bp, 18 predicted proteins | sample 5559971 | NCBI WGS metagenome assembly JAABUV01 (sample SAMN10711881, study PRJNA513362) | rock metagenome | isolation source: Antarctica rocks | place: Antarctica: Victoria Land, Knobhead nord | collected 2015-12-19
GTTCTTCATTCAATGATGTATCTGATTCTTCTCTTTCTGATACAGATGAATCTGAGTCAAATGATGAAGAAACAACTGTTACAGAAAGAAGAAAGAATGATTCTTCAAGTTCAGAGTCTGATTCATTAAATGATGATTCAAATACAAACTTTGATAAGAAACTTCTGTCTTATAAGTTAAACAAAGCACAGTCTTTACTTCTTGAACTCTTCATTTCATTACTGCAACAAAACATTGAATTCAACAAGTTTGACAGTTGTATTAACAGCTTCTTCACTTGTTATTCTGTTAATGTTTGCACGAAATCTTTGAAAGATTCTGCTCAAATGTCTCAATCTTATTCTGCATTTATATATTGTACACAGTTACTTACTCTTGAGCATTGTACACAACAATACTTGCAGAAAAAAAATGAACAGATAGACTGCAGTCTTTTGACAAAATTATCTTTCTTTATGAATACATTCTTTCATAACACAGCTGTTACTGCACTTGCAGAAATTCTCAATCTGCAAGCATATGCTTTTAAAGTCAACAAGAACAGCAGTTTTGCATTGAATCAAATTATTATTCATAACAATGAATTGATTTCTTGCAAAGATATTACTGTTTCTTTGTCTGACATGAAAGATTTATTCAAACAACTGACTTTGAAAATATATGAAATATTGTTTTCAGAACTGTTGTTTAATGCAAATGTAACAGACTTTTCTGCTTTGACTTTATCTGCACTTGCAGCAACAGAAAATCTTGCAGATAACACAGCACACACTTATTTCTTTTCTTATAATACAACTCTTTCACATTTCTCTTCTTATTTGCAGAAGAAAGTACTTGCAAACAGAACTCTGAGAGAACAAATGTTCTTTATGAAGAGAAATAAATTGATGTTTAAAACTAAATCAGTTTCAAACTATATAAAAAGTTTGAAGCAATTTCTATTACATCTTCAACTGTTAATGCATTTTACTGCAAGTGTTTCTGCTTGAGCAACAGAATTAAGTACATTGATGTACTGCAACTCAATTACTTCTGCACAAAGAACTTAGTTATTTAATAAATTTGCATGTTTATTTATGTTAAAACTATGATACATAAAGAACTTTCATACAACTGAGCAAGAAACATCTGCAGTTAAATATCTTTATGCTGCTGTTTCTCATATTACTGCTTTATATATTGTACTTGATTTGTCATTCAAGCATTTCATTGAAGTTGAGTACTTTAATTGAACAGTCACTTATTCTGCATTGCTTTTTGAACATAAAAATATTGCTTTCAATACATGACAGCTTTCTTTATTAATGCGAAGCTGCAGCTTACAGTTTATTCAGCAACAATTAACTGTATCAAAGTATTGACATTTGATTCTTGCGTTCATTAAATACAGCATATGTAAAAAGCTTTTCTTTGATGAAGAAAATAATCTAAATAAGTTATCTTTACAAATGTCTGATGCTGACATCACTGCAGCAAATATGCATCATTCTCGAAAAACAGCTGAATCGCAGTATACTCATCAGATAAATGCAATTCAGAATGTTCAAACAGATAAGTAACAGCAATTTCTTTCATTCAGTCTGCATTATCACACTTTCTTTGACTTGCATAAGATTTCTTTATCTTCTTTTTCAATTAATCAACATACAAGCACAATCTCTCTTCAACAATCACATAAACATGCACTTTTTTCGTTGAATTATGAAGCACAAACTCAGTCAAGAAAGTCTGTTAAATTATGAGATTTACAACAAGCTTTATTTGCAAATAATAATGTTTCTTCTGATTATTTACTTGCATTATTGAAAGAATTTCTTCAAGATGATTCTGCAATGTTTAAATCAGAAGAACAGAAAGAAGCTTTAAAACTGATCTTGAAGAAAACTTCATGTTTAACAGTTATGCTTGCAACTTCAAGCGGTAAAAGTTTCTTATATCTGCTATTTGCTTCATTAAGTACAGCTGAAACTATGATTATAATCATATCTTTGACTGCTTTGAAATCAGATTTTTTGTGAAAAGCAAAAGAAATGAAGATTTCTGCTTCAATATATGAAGAAAAAAAGTCTGCAGATAAACTTGTTCTTGTTTCAATAAAGACTGCAGTTTCATTAAGCTTTCAATTATTCTTAATATCTTTGCATACAGAAAACAAACTTGATAGAATCATTTTTGATGAATGTCATTTAATTGTGACTGCTGCAAACTACAAATATTCAATGCATAATTTGAAAAAGTTACGATTTATTACTACACAGTTCTAGACTGATCGCGTTGAGTTGAGTCATCAAGATCGAGCCGAGTTTTCAGCTCATTAAGACTCGATTTGAGTCAGAATTCTTGATCTGAGTATTCAAGTTGAGTTGAAATGTTCGATTCAAGTAATTGAGTTGAGTCAAAAGAATGAAATTGAGTATCGATTTGAAATATTCAATTCAACTCATCAAGACATGAAGATAAATCAGCTTTTCTTCATGACTTTTCTTTCTATCATGAATTTCTATCATGACTTTTCATCAAACAGTCTTCATGTTTTCTCGTCATGATTTTCTATCAAATGATCTTCATGTTTCTCTATCATAGCTCTTTATCATGACTTTCTATCATGACTTTTCATCAAATGATCTTCATGTTTTTCTATCATAGTTCTTTATCAAAGCTTTCTATCAAAGCTTTCTATCAAATAATCTTCATGTTTTTCTTCATGACTTTCTATCAAAAAGATAATGCAGAAAGATAATGCAAAAGCGAAAATCAAAGAAAAATCGGAAAAAATTCTATATTTAGCTCTCTTGATGTCATATTCAATTGCTTAATGAGTCGAGTCGAGTCAGCGAGTTCTGACTCGACTCGAAATCAATATCAAGTTGAGTCATGATGTTTGACTTGAGTAATTGAGTCGAGTCGAGATGTTTGACTTAAGTAATTGAGTCGAATCAGAATGTAAATATGAAAACTCAACTTAATGATCAGTTTACACAGTTCATTTTTCTTTCTGCAACTTTATCTGTTTCTGTCTTACAAGAAATGAACAAGATGTTATTTCTATCAAACAATGTTGTTCTTCAAACATCAACTGCATGACATAACATTGCATATTCAGTCAAATGTATGACATCTTCTTTACTTGAGAATCAATTCTCAGAAGTGCTTGATTTTTTGATTGAAGAGAAAAATTAATATACAAAAGAAGACAGAATTTTGATATATATTATAAGTATTAAACTTGCAGACAAACTCAGTAAATTCTTGAACTGTTTAATCTTACATTGAGATGTTGAAGATAAAGAGTCTGTTATAACGAAATTTCATTCACAGAACAGTACAGTTCTTGTTTGCACATCTGTATTAAGCGCAAATTTTGACTATAGTTTTGTATGAGCTGTCATTCACTTTCAAAGTGACTGACAATGAGATTCATCTGTACATGATGTCGACTACGAATCTTTTGATTCTATTCTGTTTCGAATAGAAGTCAAAAGAGTCAAGAGATCTCAATTCGACGCAGTTCGAACGATGTTAGAACGTTGCGTGATCAGAAAAGTCATCATGCAGAGTTTTCATTCATGCAACAACACTCTTTTCTAACAGTCACAATTGATCTACGAAGAAGATTAATGACATGTCGATGTCAGTAAGAGATGAAAAGATACTACTAGTAGAATAGTTGACTCAGATGAAGAATCTGAGAGTCGTGATTACAAGTGATCGAAGAAATTTGCGACTCGTCGACTGCGTCGATATTGAAACGTCTTCATCATATCGACAGTGTCGTCGAGTAATTAATGAAAAGATATCAGATAGAATAGATGAATCAGATGATGAGTCTTGAGTTTGTGACTACATGTGCTTGAAGAAGTAGTGACTCGTCGATCACGCTGATATACTGAGAGAGCTTGAGTTCATCTTCTTTACTTGACGTCAAGTCATACATCTATCTACGTGAAAAATTGAGAGCACATGAGAACGATCAGAACGCATCTCTACTATCGATCAGCTAAGCATCGAACGATTGCAATCGCACGTCTATACTAACAATCTATTCAATGTCTACGTGACACAAGTCAAATCAAGAGAAGAAAAGAATTATTCAGTACAATCACACTCTATCTTCTCACCATGCACGTCTCTCTTTCATCACACATTTCTCTGCTCAATGAATGACAATCATTGAGCAAGAGAACACAGTTTCTGCGTTACAATCATGAGCATCACGAGTGCAAAGAAACGTCTTTCATCTTCGAGTCGAGAATCGAATCGAAACATCATTGTATAGAATATCGTCAATGAAGAGCAGAGCAAAGACGATGCATTACAACAAACAGCACAGACACTCGTAAGAGTTTACTTGAGCGTCACGCGCTGAATAGAAGCTATAGATTCATTATTGATAACACAGTGTCAATTTTATTGTTTCGACGATGTGAAGTCGTTGTGTAGTCGACGAGCGATTTTCTCTCTCAGAGAGTTTTGTTCATTCGATACACATAGCATAGTTTTTCTCATGAATCGAGTCTAAATCAATGTCACAAGAATGTATGAAATCAAATCAAATCAAATCAAATCAAAAAAATCAAATCAAATAACTTAATACAATTCATTCTTCAAACACAGTTTAATAATAATTATAAGACAATAAATACTAAGAATTATAATATAGATATTTAATATAATAAAAATATACTTGTAGAAAAATTATACTTAAGTAGTACAAGTTTATATTTATATAATATATTTAAAGTAGTAATATTAATACTATCATTTAATGAAAAATTAAAATATTAATAATAAGTTTAAACTTATTTTAAAAAGATCTGTTTATTTCAATAATTAAGTAGTTGACTTGTATAAATTAATCTGATTTATTATGATATTTGAAATGATTAATAAATAAAATACATTTTAATTTATATCATTCAATGCAATCATTGAAAATTAATGTAATTAACATATTAAATATATATAAGTTCAGTCATTAATATAAAATATTTAAAAGTTTGTGATGATAAGAATATATAGTAAATAATGTAATAATAATAATAATAATAATAATAAATTCATACATTCTTGTGACATCGATTAGATCGACTCATGAGAAACTTTATGCTACTTGTATCGAGTGAACAAAACTTTCTGAGATAGAAAATCACTCGCAGTTTATACAACTGTTTCACGCAGTCGAAACAGTGAGTTTTAAGACTATGTATCAAATTTGTTCGCGTTGATCGCACGTTAGAGAATGAGTGTTCTAGTCACTCTAAATTGCTTCAAGAGCTTCGTTTTCATCATCATCTTCGCTACTGCTCTGAGACTTTTCGTGATGATGACGATTATTCAATAGTTCAAGAAGTCAGCATCTTGTAGCATTCTTGATCGCAGATGCGATCAGATCGAGCAGTGCATGAGTATATGCTTCATCGTCTGATGACTTCATTCGCAGTCACATCGCAAGCTATTCATGTCTGAAACGTTTTTAAAGTGCAGATAAGCATTCAGATCTATGCGTTCAATTCTGATGTGCATTGAAAGAATGCTTTCTGCTTTCTGAAGATCATCACGCATCTTTATCATCTTATTGCTCAGATGCGACCTTTGTGCTGAGATTACGTTGACATCTGCGACGCGTTCTCTGTACTTTTCTCATCGTTGATTTCATTGATCTTTGTGATACTGCGCTATTGCGATACTATCGCTTGTTGAAATCGTGAAGAAGAGAAAGCGTCGTCTGCATCTTGACTGTATCTTTGTACTCTGTTGAATGAAAACATTCAGAAGTACTATTTTCTTGATGACGAGTAAGCGAGAAATGACGCGATTAACTCTCGTCAAACGAGCGCGTATTAGCTCGCATGCTTGTCTGATCTCTTGCATTCGATCGTTGATTCAACTGTGTAGCGTGATCTTGTTCTGTAGCATGTTCAGATGAACATGTAGCGAGCTTGTGTATATTTCTGTCTCTAGAGTTTCGATGCTTACTCTTTTGAATACTTTCGCTACGTGATGCAGAGTCTGAATCTGAAGTGTTTCTAGTCTGCATTCTTTGCTCGACAGTTTATCTTTCTTGTCGCGCTGATGTCAGACTGACGCTTCGAATGTGATTTCTGATCTCACTACTGCTGAGTATACTTGTCTCGCTTTTGTGAAGATAGCTTCTCATGTGAAGACTTCAAGATGACTAAGTGTCAGCATTCTTGTGACGTGATTCGTCTCTATTTGTTGAAGATGCGCGTCTCATCGCAGTTTCATGTTCAGTTACATCTTTAGAACTCATACGTCTGATTTTGATTTGATAATTGAGTTTTCTATTTGTATGCTAGTCATCATGTTGAATCTCTTCAATTTTCTAGTGAAGTGTGTAAGCTCATACTTTTCTGATGCAAACGTTGCGTCATGAGTGCAAGCTCATTTCGCGCAGACGTCGTGTGCTTTGCTCAGTGTTCTGCAGATTTCTTCAGTGAATCTATCGTAGATTAGAATGTTAATGTCATTTACGAAGTCAAGCACTTCAATTTTAATTCTCAGTGCTTTGCATTTTTCGATTAAACTTGCGTTGAAGAATAGAAAGAGAATCGATGAAATGAAGAATCTCTGCGATATGCCTGCGTTCATCTTGCGCATGTTGCTCGTTTGTTCATCGAATATTAGCGATGTCTCTTGATTCTTTAGAAAGCTGCGTGTTCATTCAATTATGTAGCTCGATGTTCTTTTCATTTTCAGCATGTGCAAAAGTCTGACGTGTGAGACTCGATTGAACGCTTCAACGACGTCTAAGCTTAGCATGAAGATCACATATTTGATTTCACAGTCTCACACTGTGTGAACTTGATCTATTAGTAAATCTAACGTCAAGATCACGAATCGCTTGCGTCTTGCTCTCATTTGAGCATTTGATAGCATGCAATGAGTCTCGACTATGTCACTCAGTCTTTTGATCATGATCGACTTCAGCGCTTTGCTCATGATATCGAGCAAAGCAATGAGTCGATACGTCTTCGAATCGATATAGTCGCTTTTCTTCGATTTGCGTAGTACTATTGTCTGAGTCTTTTTGAACTGCTTTGAATGATACTTGTGTGTTACACATGCGTTGAATAAACTCGTCAATACTGAAATCAGTTCTGCAAGACTCGCTTGAAGCGCTCTGTTTGAAATATCTGAAGCGTCTGACGCTTTGTCTGCTTTTACTCGTCTGATTATCTGCTTCACTTCATCTTCTGTGATGCGTGCATTGAATGAGACTGTCAGAGATATGAATGATTCTGCGATGTCGCTGACATTCGCTTGAAAAGATGAGAGAAAGAACTTTTCTCGCAGTATCTCGATTTTTTTCTCGTACGTCGTTGTCATATGATCGACGTCGCTTCACTTCAGTGATGAAAACTGAAAAAGCTTTTTAGATAGCTGACTTTCGATTCTAGCTCATTTTGCAAATCGTCATATCGATTTGAATGTTTCGCTCAGCTTATGCATTTGTGATCTGAAGTGTGCGCATTTCGTTTGTCGAATGATCTTGTTTTTATGATCGTTGTGCTTCAGATATTCATTTCACGCTTCTAATGTGTCTTGCATTTTTCATGTGATTCGCAGTCATCTTGATTTCATTACTACTTTGAAGCAGCTTTGATTTCAAAAGTCTCTTGCTCAATTTGATGACTTTGTCAAGAAGATAGATTTCTTGATGATCTTTTGTAGCACTCTGATAATCTTGCACACTCTGTCATTCATCATAGTCTTGTCGTCTAGAGAGCGTTTCGAAGATAGATGTATTCGCAGATAAGCACTCAATGCTTCTGTATTCATTTTTTTTCAAAGTCATCGAATCGAGAATTGCACTGAGATTGTTTGTAAACATAGCTCTGTGACGATCGAAAGATGATTCGATCTCTGATGCAGATCGATTCGTATCTTGCACTTACGTGTCATGAACTGTATTTTCTCGCTGCTAAAGACTAGATCAATCATCGTAAATTGATTGTGAGCTTCGCGAGTAATAGTGTTTGATTTCAGCAATAATTTCAGCCTTGCGTTTGTAATGACGTTTAGTAGAATATCAATCATCGTATGTTGAGTGAAGCATCTTCATCTCTCTCAGTGTGAATGATGTAGATTGAAGTCTTCTACGACTAATTGTTTGCAGTCATTCTTGAGTAGTTCATTCAAGCGAGAAATAGTTGAGAATTTCTCTGTGAATGTGATGAATAGTGAGCTTGAGTTGTAGACGTTTAGAAGTCTTAGCGCCTGCGTTTCGTCGTCTGTGTTGCGAGTTAATATTCTGATTGAGCAGATGTCTGACTCAACTGTCTTTACTGTACACTGATCGAGTCTTAAGCATTTGTTAACATATATGCATGTTCTTGATTGAGATGACGAGTTTTTCACTAGATGAAAGAAGTTGTGAGCTGAGCTAAATGATTGTGAATCATTGATGTTGCGTTCTTGCTTCTGTATTATTACTATGTCGAATTTGCGAACTTCCCTGTCGATCAAGAACGATTCTTGAATCTTCAATGACTTTCTGATGTTGTACTATAGAATTCGTAGAAAGAATTGTTTCATCATAGAGTTATTTGTAGCTGTTGTTGACTCTGCGCTGAGAAGACTCTTTGTATGCTTTCGATCACTGAGAGTCTTTCGCGCTTTCTGATTGAGCGTTTCTGAGTCTACTCAGATGTCGTCTCATCTGAGTCGCTAGTCGCGCATGAAAAGAGGTCAATTCGTCTCTTCTTGATCTCTATCGCCTGTCATGTTGACTCAACGTCTCGATTACGTGTTTTCAACACGATGATTGCTGAGCTCGAAGAATTCGTTGAATCTGCAGAGTCTGTTGAGCTCAACGAATTGATTGAGCTTAGAGAGTTCAGAAACAGCGAGAGAGATGTGCAATTGTATTTCGATGCTTTCGAATATCTGATCGATCTGTTTCTGTAGATTTCTGATGTCTGTTTCATCTGCTGTCATCATTTGAAACAGATGCATCTTCAGAATTCATGATCTTCGTTGCAGTTGATGCAACGTCTTCTATTCGAAGACATCACGCACTCTTTGATGTGATGTTTGTCTGCGCATTTAGCGCAGCGTTGTTTCTTCTTGCAGAATCTGATCATATGATCAAATTCGAAGCATCTGTAGCACTGAGTGATGTGACAGTTCTTTTCAAACAGCTTGCATGAGCATTCTTGATACGAGTCTAGCATGCTCTCGTTCATTAGTCGATTCGTCATCGCTTCGATTGCGATCTCTACAATGAGCGACGAGTGAGTTTTCTCACTTTCAACTACTTTCTTGAGTCAGACTATTCTTAGAATCTCTAGATTCTCATGAAGTCTTGCGTTGTCTTTTATCAGTCTTTTAATGATCACTTTCTGATTGCTTGTGTCTATTGTGATGTGTATTTCATATGCTAGCACAGCAAAGGTTCGACGCACTATACGCGTCAAGTTCGCGATTTCTTTTGCTCATGTCTGAAATCTTTTCAGATTTGCTTGAACTTCTGAACTCACTGCGTGAAGTGTGATGTCTTCGCTTTCAAGCTTGCAAAGAGACACAATTAGATTTCTTTGAACTGTCAACACGTTTGTGATTTCTTGAAGAATCTGTTCGATAGATTTCTTTTGTATCTTCTTTATTTTCTTTCTTTCTGCTATCTTCATCATGACTTCTCATTTCTTGCGAAGCGATGACAATTCGTCTCTGAGACGTTGCTTCTTCGTTGTTACTTCTTTTCTTGTCACGTTCGCTCATGACGTGATTTTCGATGAGAAGCATGTGCTATCTTGTGTTTGCGTGCTATCTGATGTTTGTAGCTGCTTGCTAAGCAGTTGTACAAATGTCTTCAGTTTCTGTACATTCTTCGCAATAAACGCGTTCTGATTCTCGTTTTTTTCTTCTGAATCATTTCAAAGACGTCACATCAGCTTCACTGCTACTTCTTTTCACGAATGATCTTTGCTCTTCTTTTTCTTTAACGTTGATGTCTGTATTAAAAGATCAATAATGTTAGCAACATACTTCTCATCGTTGCATAAGCTTTTCGACTTCACGTTGCTGTTTCTTCGCGACGAGTCAACGTCGCTCGCAATCGTCTCTGAATCAGCATTGCTGCAATTCATGCAATTCATCGTCGTTTATTCATCTTCTAGATTCATTCTGTCTTGATTGTATTGCTCTTTTCAAAAATTTGCTTTGCGTGCGTTGTGATTGTTTTTAGTAAATAATGTAGTTAATAACATAATAAATGATGTAATAAATAGTAAGTAATGTAATAAGTAATAAAGTTAGTAGTATAATGAATAGTGTAGTAAGTAATGTTTTTGATTTGATTTGATTTGATTTCATACATTCTTGTGACATCGATTTAAACTCGATTCATGAGAAAAACTATGCTATGTGTATCGAATGAACAAAATTCTCTGAGAAAGAAAATCACTCGTCGACTACACAACGACTTCACATCGTCGAAACAATAAAATTGACACTGTGTTATCAATAATGAATCTATAGCTTCTATTCAGCGCATGACGCTCGAGTAAACTCTTACGAGTGTCTGTGCTGTTTGTTGTAATGCATCGTCTTTGCTCTGCTCTTCATTGATGATATTCTATACAACGATGTTTCGATTCAATTCTCGACTCGAAGATGAAAGATGTTTCTTTGCATTCGTGATGCTCATGATTGTAACGCAGAAACTGTGTTCTCTTGCTCAATGATTGTCATTCATTGAGCAGAGAAACATGTGATGAAAGAGAGATGTGCATGATGAAAAGATAGAGTGTGATTGTATTGAATAACTCTTTTCTTCTCTTGATTTGACTTGTGTCACGTAAACGTTGAATAGATTGTTAGTATAAACGTGCAATCACAATCGTTTGATGCTTAGCTGATCGATAGTAGAGATGCGTTCTGATCGTTCTCATGCACTCTCAATTTTTCACGTAGATAGATGTATGACTTGACATCAAGTAAAGAAGATGAGTTCAAGCTTTCTCAGTATATCAGCATGATTGATGAGTCACTACTTCTTCAAACACTGTAGTTACAACTTTCAGACTCATCATTTGAAATGATTATTTTATCTGATATCTTTTCATCAATTACTTGATAACATTGTCAATGTGATAAAGACGTTTCAATATCAATGCAGTCAATGAATCATAAATTCTTCAATTACTTGTAATCACAACTCTCAGACTCTTCATCTGAATTGTTTATTTCATTAATAGTATCTTTTCATTTCTTACTGACATTAACATGTCATTAATCTTCTTTGTAGATTGATTTTCATGTAAATAGATGTATGACTTGATGTCAAGTAAAGAAAATGAACTCAAGTTTTTTCAGTATATCAGCATGATCGACGAGTTACTACTTCTTCAAGCACTGTAATTATGATTCTCAAACTCATCATCTGAAATGACTATTTTATCTGATATCTTTTCATCAATTATTCAGTAATACTGTTGATGTGATGAAAATGTTTCAATATTGATGCAGTTAATGAATTGCAAATTCTTCAATTACTTGTAATCACAACTTGCAGATTCTTCATTTGAATTGTCTATTTCACTAGTAGTATCTTTTCATTTCTTATCAACATCAACATGTCATTAAATTTCTTTATAAATTAATTGTGACTGTTAGAAGAAATGTTATCACGTAGATGAAAATTCTGCATGATGACTTTTCTGATCACGCAACATTCTAACATTATTTGAACTGCATTGAATTGAGATTTCTTGATTCTTCTGACTTTTATTCAAACATAAAATAAAATCAAAAGCTTCATAATTAACATCATGTACAGATGAATCTTGTCATCAATCAAGTAAAATAATGAGTAATGTAGTAAGTAATATAGTAAATAATATAGTTAATAGTATAATAAATTATGTAATCAATAATAAGTAATGTAGTAAGTAATAAAGTTAATAGTATAATAAGTAATGTAGTAAGCAATGTATATTGACAAATTTCATCAAGTATTTAATCATGTAATTAAATGATAAATTAAATGATTTATCATTTTAATTGATTTCTCTTCTTACAAAATCACTTTGACATGATTAGTTGCAGATGCATGTTTAATAGCTTAAATGATATGAATCATTAATATAACATGAATCATTAAAATAATACTGCTGACATTAATTATTCTGATTCTATATGCTTAATTTTATATGTTTAAATGCATGTAAAAGCAAGATATTAAATTAATGAATTTATTATTTAACTAGTTATTTAATCATTTATTTGAATGAATTGTTGACTATGTAGAATATTTGATAGAAAATTATAAAGAAAATTATGAAGAATGCTTAATAGAAAATCATGAAGACTGTTTGATAGAAAAACATGAAGAGTGCTTGATAGAAAAACATGAAGAGTGCTTGATAGAAAAATATGAAGAATGCTTGATAGAAAATCATGAAGAATGTTTAATAGAAAATTATGAAGATTATTTGATAGAGAAACATGAAAGAAGTCATGTAGAAAACATTGTTCAATTCATGTTATACACTTAATCAATGAATAATTTGAAGCATGTAAAAAGTTTGATAAAAAGTTTAATAAAAAGTTCAATTGAAAGATTGATTGAAAGTTCAGTAGAAAGTTCATTAGAAAGTTCATTAAAAAGATCAGTAGAAAGTTCAGTAGAAAAAGTAGTAAAAAGTTCAATAGAAAGTTCAGTAGAAAGCTTAGTAGAAAGTTCAGTAAAAAGCTCAGTAGAAAGTTCAGTAGTAAAAAGCTTAATAGAAAGATCAGTAGAAAGCTTGATTGAAAAATCAGTAGAAAGATCAATAGAAAGATTAGTAGAAAATTTGATAGAAAGTTCAATATTGAGTCATGAAGAATGTATTTTATTGAGTTAATTAACATTGTTGATTATTGATTATAATTCATACATTCTTGTGACATTGATTTTAAGCTCAATTCATGAAAGAAACTATGTTATTTATATTGAATAAACAAAATTCTCTGAGAGAGAAAATCGCTTGTCGATTACATAATGACTTTACATCATTAAAACAATAAATTTGAAACAATAATATCAATAATGAATTTATAGCTTCTATTCAACGCATGATGCTTGAGTAAATTCTTGATGAAAGTATCTGTGCTGTTTATCTGCAATTCATCATTCTTGCTTTGCTCTTCATTGATGACATTCTATACAATGATGTTTCAATCTTCGATCACAAAGATGAATTCTTTGCACTCGTGATGCTTGTGATTGTAATGCAGAAAACTGTGTTCTTCTGCTTGATGATTATCATTCATCGAGCAGAGAAATATATGATGAAAAAGAGACGTGAACGATGAGAAGATAAAGTATGATTGTATTAAGTAATTCTTTTCTTCTTTTGATTTGACTTATGTCACGTAAACATTGAATAAATTGTTAATATAGATGTGCAATCACAATCATTCAATACATGATTCTGATCAATAATAGAGAATGCGTTCTGATCATTCTCATGAACTCTCAATTTTTCACGTAGATAGATGTATGACTTGACGTCAAGTAAAGAAGATGAATTCAAGTCTTCTCAATATATCAGCATGATTGACGAGTCACTACTTCTTTAAACACTGTAATCACGACTTTCAAACTCATCATCTGAAATGACTATTTTATCTGATATCTTTTCATCAATTACTTGATGATATTGTTGATGTGATGAAGACGTTCTAATATCAACGCAGTTGACGAGTCATGAATTCTTCAATCACTTATAATCACAACTCTCAGACTCTTCATCTGAATTGTCTATTTCACTAGTAGTATCTCTTCATTTCTTACTGACATCAACATGTCATTAGTCTTCTTTGTAGATTGTAGATAAATGTATGACTTGATGTCAAGTAAAGAAAATGAGTTCAAGCTTTCTCAGTATATCAGCGTGATCAATGAGTCACTACTTCTTCAAACACTGTAATCACGATTCTTAAACTCATCATCTGAAACAACTATTTTATCTGATATCTTTTCATCAATTACTTGATGATACTATTGATGTATTAAAGACGCTTCAATATCGACGCAGTTGACAAGTTGTAAATTCTTTGATTACTTGTAATCACAATTCACAGACTCTTCATCTGAGTTGTTTATTTCACTAACAGTATCTTTTCATCTTTTACTGACATTGACATGTCATTAAACTTCTTCATAGATTGATTGTGACTGTTAAAAGAGATGTTGTCGCGTAAATGAAAATTCTGCATGATGACTTCTCTGATAATGCAACGTTTTAACATCATATGAACTGCATTGAATTGAGATTTCTTGATTCTTCTGACTTCTATTTGAACACAGAATAGAATCAAAAGATTCGTAGTCAACATCATGTACAGATGAATTTCATCATCAATCTTAATTAACATTGTTAAAATATGATTGTTGTTATTTTAAAAAGTAGAATTATAAAAAAAGAAAGAAGTAAGAAGAAGTAAATATTTTGAATCTTCTGAATTTTCTAGCGTTAATCTTTGACTGAAAGTGAAGATTACTAATCACAAAGATAACAGTACTGTTTTCAAGTCATGTAGAAAGCATTGTTTGAAACATTGTTTAATTCATATTATGCATTCATAATTTGAAGTTTGATAGAAAGTTTGATAGAAAGTTTGATAGAGAATTTGATAGAGAATTCAATAAAGTATTCAATAAAAAGTTCAGTAGAAAGCTTGATAGAAAGTTCAATGAAAAGCTTAATAGAAAGTTCAATAGAAAATTTGATAAAGTGTTTAATCAAGAGTTTAATAGAAAATTTGATAGAAAGTTTATATCATGATGTCAGATCATCATCTCAATTTAAAACATAAATCATTGATATTTTAAATAATCTCGATTCATTGAATCTGTTTTGCAGTTCAATGAATCAAGTCATCAATTTAATCATCATCATTTTAATTTAATCACAGCAATTCTGTTTTAATCATACTTGTCATATGCATGAACTTCTGCAATCTTAAATCAATAAAACTACTGTTTAATCTTGATTCTGCTCAATTCATATTATCATAAAATGAAGTTTTACTTCTTGATGATTCATGAAACAGCATTGATTCAATTACATTTAAAATTCATGAAGATATTAGCTATTATTAATAAAAGTTTCTTAAGCATGACTTAGTTACATCTTTAGAGTTCATGAGAACATTAATTACTATTGATAGAGATTTTTCAAGCATGACTCAGTTGCATCTTCAAAATTCATGAGAATATTGACTATTATTTATAAAGATTTCTTGAGCGAAGTTTTCTTCTTCATCTTTTTACTCATATTTTCATCTCTTTTTTAAGCGAGAACATTTATATAGAAACATATCTATCTATTTATTTATTTATTTAATCATCTGTATTTAGTTTATCTTTTAAATCTATTTATCTACTAAATCAATCATTGCATGTATTCATGCTCACTCTGTTGATTTCGAAGCTTTTTATATTGCATCTGTACTTTATTTCTTGACATTGAAGTTCAACATGAAAATATCATTTTCATGATATTGAGTAGAACAATGACAAAATAACAGAAAGTGACATGTTCATTTCTGTAACAATGAATGCATTGATGAACAGCTTAAGTGAGATGAGCATGAACACATTGATGATTTTTGATCAAATGATGATCTTGTCTTTAAGAATTTACAGACAGATTCTTCAGACTCTGCATTCTGATGATTGATTCATTGTTCAGACATTAAAGTTTCAGTTCAATCAGCTTGAGAAGTTATTAAAGAAGCAAAAGACTGAATTGCATAAACATTAATAAATTATGTTTGAAGAACTGAATCAAAAGAAAGCTTAAGCTCAAGAGAAAGTTCAGACTCAAGAGAAAGTTCAAACGCAAAAGAAAGCTTAAGTTAAAGAGATAATTCAAGAAAAAACTGAGCATTCAAAGTTATTCAATGATGATGATGATTTGAATAAAATACATTGAATGTACAAGCGAAAAATGACTTGACAGCAGACTTGAAAGCTTGTTTAATCTGAATAATTTAATTCAACTTCATCTGCTTCATCTGTTCAAGAAACTTGAGAATTCGTTCAATTATCAGCTTGAAAGCACATCATTTTTCTCTTTTATTCTTTATTTAAATTCTTGACTTCATCATCTGCAAGCTCATTTTTTCACTCGTCATTTGCTTGAAATTTGCAACGATTCTTCACTCAAATTGCTTCTTCTTTCTTAATCTCTTCGATTTTCACTTCAATCTCTGTCTCATCTGCTCAATTATCTGCTTGAAATGCTAGAAATTTACGTCGAAAATTCATACAAAGACTTTCTGTTTCTTCATCTTATTTCTCGTCATCTCATGATTCATTTTGTAACTCATCTCGCTACTCATCTGCTTGAAATTCTCATTGAACACTCACTTGAAATGTCTTTATTTTCTCGTTTAAATCATCTGCTTGAATTTTCTCTTGTAATTTCTCTACTTTCTCATTCTCTATCTTCTTATCTTGTGATACATCTGCAAGAATTTCTTCTAGTGACTCATTTTATAACTTATTTCATCATTCATCTGCTAAAAATTCTTGTTGAACACTCACTTGAAATATCTTTGTTTTCTTGTCAAGATCATTTACTTGAACTTTTTTTCATGATTCTTTTAATGATTCATTTTGAAGTTCTTTCTCTTGTAACTTATTTATTAAATCATGTTTATTCGTGAAGAATTTATACATCATGTTTCATAAACTCAGCAAAGAAAAACACATATTGCAAAGTCAAAGACAGCATGTTTTTCTTCAACTTACATATTACTTTTCTGTTGAAATTTCAATTTCGCTCTTTATTTTTATCTCATCATTATGTTTTCTAAAGCAATTTCTTCAAAGATCAAAGATGAAACTATTTTTTTAAATTCAATAAATTCAGTCAATCAGAATTTTACAGACTCAGATCTGTCAAATGCAAAGATCATGTGTTTGAACTTTAATATTGTTCATTATTATTTTCATTTTTAATATATAAGAAATAAGATTTGATTTGATTTGAATTCATACATTCTTGTGACATCAATTTAAGTTCAACTCATGAGAGAAACTATGTTATTTATATTGAATGAACAAAATTCTTTGAAAAAGAAAATCACTCATCGACTACACAACAACTTTGCATCATTGAAACAATAAATTTGAAGTAATAATATCAGTAATGAATCTATAACTTTTATTCAATGCATGATGCTTAAGTAAACTCTTGTTGAAAGTGTCTGTGCTGTTTATCTGCAATTCATTGTTCTTGCTCTGCTCTTCATTGATGATATTTTATACAATGATGTTTTAATCTTTGATCGCGAAGATGAATTCTTTGCACTCATGATGTTCATGATTGTAACGCAGAAAACTGTGTTCTTCTGTTTAATGATTATCATTCATTGAGCAGAGAAATATATGATGAAAGAGAGATGTAAATGATGAGAAGATAAAGTGTGATTATATTAAATAATTCTTTTCTTTTCTTGATTTGACTTATGTCATGTAAACATTAAATAAATTGTTAGTATAAATGTGCAATTGCAATCACTTGATGCATGATTCTGATCAATAGTAAAGAATGTGTTCTGATCATTCTCATGAACTTTCAATTTTTCACATAAATAAATGTATGACTTGATGTTAAGTAAAGAAGATGAACTTAAGTTTTTTCAATATATTAATATGATCAATAAGTCATTACTTTCTTGAATACTGTAGTCTTGATTCTCAAATTCATCATCTGAAATGATTATTTTATCTGATATCTTTTCATCAATTACTTAATGATACTGTTAATGTAATAAAGATGTTTCAATATTGATATAATCAACAAGTCATGAATTTTTCAATCACTTATAATCACAACTTTCAGACTCTTCATTTGAATTGTTTATAATAATAATAATAAATTCATACATTCTTGTGACATCGATTAAATCGACTCATGAGAAACTTTATGCTATTTGTATCGAGTGAACAAAACTCTCTGAAGTAGAAAATCACTCGCAGTCTATACGACTGCTTTACGCAGTCGAAACAGTGAGTTTTGAGACTATGTATCAAATTTGTTCGCGTTGATTGCACGTTAAAAAATGAGTGTTCTAGTCACTCTAAATTGCTTCAAGAGCTTCGTTTTCATCATCATTTTCGCTACTGCTCTGAGACTCTTCATGATGATGACGATTATTCAATAGTTCAAGAAGTCAGCATTTTGTAACATTCTTGATCGCAGATGCAATCAGTTCAAGCAGTGTCTATCGAAAATATGTTGTATATGTTGCATGCAACATACATAGAGCACGATTTCTATGCTGATTTTCTTCTTAGACTCGAGAGATTACTCAAAGAGTTTTCTTGCGACAGATTCACAGTTCAAGATGAACGAGATCTTTCACTGTTCAGATTTTGACAGTTTACTTCTTAAGCATGAGTCGCAGACGTTTCGTCTGCAATACGCATGCATATCACAGTCGATTTCTTCTTTAATCACATCAACATACGTTACTGTTCTTTCAAACTATACAGACGATGTTTTCGACTAGAGATTGATTCTATCATCAAGACATTCAAGAGTCAGAGCTCAGTGAAGAGATGAAATTCTCAAGATCGACAGTCGTCATCATTGTATATCACGTCTCGCAGACGCTCGCTTCGCTTGTAAAGCGTGCAACTCATCTGTTTCATGTTATCTGTAGAGATCTTTCTTGTGCAGATCGATCATGTCTTGCAGAAATGTTCATATGCTACACTTCTAATCAGACAGCGTAGTTCGATCATTTTCTACTAACTCGCTTGTGTTTCTCTTCTCTTAACGAAGTCTTCTCGTCAGCGTATCATCTACGTATAGAATGTCTGTGTCTGAATGTCTGTTAAACGATATTAACGAGACTCTTGAGTTTGTCTGTGTTGAACTTAACGAGGCTCGTGAGTTGCTTATGTCGTAGTAACAGGCACGCAGTCTTAACAAGATCTATACGTAGTTAGCACGTAAATCTAAAGAATGTTCGTGATTCAAGTTCTTTCTGCTAATCATTCTCAACTGATCAAACGTAAGAATGTTCTGTCTCAATTCTCATCATCACGACGACGAGATGCTGAATCGAATGATTTTCATAAGCGATTTCCCTCGTAGTTCTGCATTCTATTTGACTTTCTCATCTGCATGCAGATTGCTTTTGTAACATGCGCATTGAGATTATCGAAGTCTGCGCGATCGCGAAAACTCTGCACGCAATCAATGCACAGCACTTCATCATCACGCAGCATCTCGATGTCATTCAAACTTTTGATAATCTCTAGACTCTACTGTAGCTAAACAGTAGGTTCGTAGTCAGCATCGCATACAGATGAGTTTCATCGCTGATCTTGAATTGTTTATTTCATTAATAGTATCTTTTCATTTTTTATTAACATCAACATGTCATTAATCTTCTTCATAAATCAACTTTCATGTAAATAGATGTATGACTTGACATCAAGTAAAAAAGATGAGTTCAAACTCTCTCAATATATCAGCATGATTGATGAATCACTACTTTCTTGAACATTGTAATCTTGATTCTCAGATTCATCATTTAAAATGATTATTCTATCTGATATCTTTTCATCAATTACTTAATAATATTGTCGATGTGATGAAGATATTTTGATATTGATGCAGTCAACAAGTTGCAAATTCTTCAATCATTTGTAATTATAATTCATAAACTCTTTATCTGAATTGTTTATTTTACTAACAGTATCTTTTCATTTCTTACTGACATCAACATGTCATTAAACTTCTTCGTAAATCAATTGTGATTGTTAGAAGAAATGTTATCACATAAATGAAAATTCTGCATAATGATTTTTCTGATCACGCAATGTTCTAACATTATATGAACTGTGTCAAATTGAAATTTCTTAATTCTTTTAACTTCTATTTAAACACAGAATAAAATCAAAAGATTCATAATTAACATCATGTATAAATGAATCTCATCATCAATTTATAAGAAATAAGAAAGAAATAATAAATAATAAAAAAGAAAATGATTTTGTAAAAAAAATAAGAAAATAAGAAACTGTATTATTGAATTCAATGACAGAGTAGTTCATTTACTATCTTGTAAAATCATGCAATCATCTCTACATTTCATTATTTTCATATATTTCATTATTCTCAATTTATCATCGATTTAATGACTATTATCTCATCTGATCAAAGCTTACTTTAATTATTACACAATGAACTCACTAAAGTTCATGAAGATATTAGCTACAATTGATAGAAGTTTTTCAAGCATGACTCAGTTGCATCTTCAGAATTCATGAAAATATTGACTATCATTTATAGAAATTTCTTAAGCGAAGTTTTCTTCTTCATTTTTTTACTCATTTTTTCACCTCTTTTCTAAGCGAGAACATTTACATAGAAATTTATTTATTTATTTATTTATTTATTTATTTATTTATTTATTTATTTATTTATTTATTTATTTATTTATTTATTTATTTATTTATTTATTTATTTATTTATTAATTTATTTAATCATCTATATTTAATTTATTTTCTAAATTTATTTATTTACTAAGTTGATTATTGCAACTGACAACGAAATTCATCTGTACGTAATGTCAACTATGAATCTTTTGATTCTATTCTGTTTCGAATAGAAGTCAGAAGAGTCAAGAGATCTCAATTCGACACAGTTCGAACGATGTTAAAACATTGCGTGATCAGAAAAGTCATCATGCAGAGTTTTCATTCATGCAACAACATTTCTCTCTAACAGTCACAATCAATCTACGAAGAAGATTAATGACATGTCGATGTCAGTAAGAGATGAAAAGATACTACTAGTAGAATAATCGATTCATATGAAGAGTTTGAGAGTCGTGATTACAAGTGATCGAAGAGATTTGCGATTCGTCAACTGCGTCGATATTGAAACGTCTTCATCACATCAACAATGTCATCAAGTAATTGATGAAAAGATATCAGATAGAATAGATGAATCAGATGATGAGTCTTGAGTTTGTGACTACATGTGTTCGAAGAAGTAGTGACTCGTCGATCACGCTGATATACTGAAGAAACTTAAGCTCATCTTCTTTACTTGACGTCAAGTCATACATCTATCTACGTGAAAAATCGAGAGTGCATGAGAACTATCAGAATGCATCTCTACTATCGATCAGCTAAGCATCGAACGATTGCGATCGCACGTTTATACTAACAATCTATTCAACGTCTACATGACACAAGTCAAATCAAGAGAAGAAAAGAGTTATTCAGTACAATCACACTTTATCTTCTCATCGTGCGCATCTCTCTTTCATCACATGTTTCTCTGCTCAATGAATAACAATCATTGAGCAAGAGAACACAGTTTCTGCGTTACAATCATGAGCATCACGAATGCAAAGAAACATCTTTCATCTTCGAGTCGAGAATTGAATCGAAACATCGTTGTATAGAATATCGTCAATGAAGAGCAAAGCAAAGACGATGCATTACAACAAACAGCACAGACACTCGTAAGAGTTTACTTGAGCGTCACGCGCTGAATAGAAGCTATAGATTCATTATTAATAACACAGTGTCAATTTTATTGTTTCGACGACGTGAAGTCATTGTGTAGTCGATGAGCGATTTTCTCTCTCAGAGAATTTTGTTCATTCGATACACATAGCATAGTTTCTCTCATGAGTTGAGTCTAAATCAATGTCACAAGAATGTATGAAATTAAATCAAATTAAATTAAATTAAATCAAATCTTTAGTTTAACTCAGTTTCTAACAGTTTGATAGAAAGTTTAATATTGAGTCATGAAAAACATGTTTTATTGAGTTAATTAATATGTAGATCTATTGTTGAGTTTAAATTGCTTAACTCAATTTAAGTTAAGTTTCAGAGTTGAATTAAGTTGAGAAGAGTCAACTCAACTCAATCGAGTTGAGTCAGACTTTTGATTCAACTCAATCAACTCAATGAATTGACTTGAATTCAATTTCAGATCTAGAAAAAGAGATTAAAGAGCTTTTCAAGCATATCAACATGTTTAAATGTCAATTCATCATTTTACTCATCATTCTACTCATCATTTTACTCATCACTTTACTCATCATTTTACTTACTACTTTACTCATCATTCTACTCATCATTCTACTCATCACTTTACTCATCACTCTATTTACTCATCTATTTACATGTTCAGCTATCAACTCAGCTACTTACTCATCTATCAAATTTTCTATCAAATTTCTCATTAAACTCTTTATCAAACTTCTCAACAAATCTTTCATCAAACTTTCTATCAAATTTCTCATCAAATTTTCTATTAAACTCACATGCTCATTACTTTATTAAAATTGATTGCAAAAAAATTTGAAAAAAAATTAAGAAAGTTATACTATTTTTAATACATAGTATACTATATTTAATATATAGAAATTGAGTTCAAGCAACTCAATTTGATTTCAAATTGAGTTCAAGTTGAGAAAGATCAACTCAATCTTAATTTGAACTCAGAATTGAGTTAAATTAATCTTTTTCAACTCAACTCAATTCTAACTCGATGACAAATTTATTAATATATGTTATGAAGTATGTATAAAATCTGTATAAAGCATATTATGAAGTAAATCATAAAGTGAATAATGTGTATTTAAACACATCACATGAAACATATTTTAAAATGAGCAAACTAATTCATATGAAATAAAGTTTAAAGATTATCAAAAGTTTGAACGACATCAAAATGCTGCATGATGATGAAGCATTGTGTATCTAGTTAATTGCATGCAGAGTTTTCATGATTATGCAGACTTTGATAATTTCAATGCGCATGCTATAAAGCAATCTGCATACAGATGAGAAAGTTAAATAAAACGCAGAACTATGAGAAAAATTGTTTATGAAAATCATTTGATTCAGCATTTTGTCATCATAATGATAAAAATTGAAACAAAACATTCTCATGTTTGATTTGTTGAAAATGATTAGCAGAAAGAATTCAAATCATGAACATTCTTTAAATTTATATGTTAACTACATATAAATCTTGTTAAGATTGCATGCCTGTTACTACAACATGAACAACTTATGAGTTTCATTAAATTTGACATGAATAAACTTGAGAATCTTGTTAATATCATTTAACAAATGTTCAGATACAAACATTTTATACATAAATGATATGCTGATGAGAAAACTTCATTAAGAGAAGAGAAACATAAGTGAGTTAATAAAAAATGATCAAATTATGCTGTCTGATTAAAAGTGTAACATATGAACATTTCTGCAAAATATGATTGATCTGCATGAGAAAGATTTCTACAGATAATATGAAACAAATGAATTGCATGCTTTACAAGCAAAGTGAGCATCTGCAAAGCATGATATACAATGATGATGACTGTTGATCTTGAGAATCTCATCTCTTCACTGAGTTCTGACTCTTGAATGTCTTGATGATAGAATCAATTTTTAGTTAAAGACATCATCTGTATAATTCAAGAAAACAGTAATGTATGTTGATGTGATTAAAGAAGAAATCGACTGCAATACACATATGTATTGCTGACGAAACATCTGTGATTCATGCTTAAGAAGTAAACTGTCGATATCTGAGCAGTAAGAGATTTTGCTCGCCTTGAACTGTGAATCTGCTGCAAGAAACTATTTCTCGCTAAGAAGAAAATCAGCATAGAGATCATGTCTTATGTATATTGCATGCAACATATGCAACATATTTTCAATAAATGAAAAATTGAAAGTTCATGAAAATGATCAGAATGCATTCTCTACTATTGATTAAAATCATGTATCGAATGATTGTGATTACATGTTTATACTAACAATTTATTCAATGTTTACATGATATAAATTAAATCAAAAAAAGAAAAGAGTTATTCAATACAATCATACTTTATCTTCTCATCATTTGCATCTTTCTTTCATCATATATTTCTCTGCTCGATGAATGACAATCATCAAGCAGAAGAATACAGTTTTCTGCGTTACAATCATAAGCATTATAAATGCAAAGAATTCATCTTCATGATTGAAGATTAAAACATCATTGTATAAAATATCATCAATGAAGAGCAGAGCAAGAATAATGAATTGCAGATAAATAGCACAGACACTTTCATCAAGAGTTTACTTAAGCATCATGCGCTGAATAGAAGTTATAAATTCATTATTGATATTATTATTTCAAATTTATTGTTTTGATGATGCAAAGTCATCATGTAATCAATGAGCAATTTTCTTTCTTAAAGAATTTTGTTCATTTGACATAAATAACATAGTTTCTTTCATGAATTGAGCTTAAAATCAATGTCACAAGAATGTATGAATTACAATCATAATCACAATGAGCAAACTGATGAATAAATTAACAAGTAAACTAATGAATAAATAAAATGATGAGCATGTAAAATGATGAGCATGTAAAATGATGAACATGTAAAATGATGAGTAAAATGATGAGCATATAAAGTGATGAGTAAAATGATGAGCATGTAGAATGATGAGTAGAATAATAAGCATGTAAAATAATGAGTAAAATAATGAGCATGAAGAATGCAAAGAACAAAGATTTTATCAATTTATTTCATATGAATAATGATTTTCAAGACAGAAAATCATTAATTTTGATGAGAAAATTAAGCGAGAATCTGAAAGCAGAAAACTGAAAATCATTTTACTTTCTGAGTTGATTTTCTTCAAAATTTCAGATTTTATTCATTTCAGTCAATTGTATTCTTGATTGCAATATTAAACTTAATGACATCAATTTGCATTTTTAGAAAATTGTGCAACATTGAGATTTTAAAGACTTTTGCTAGCGCGAATCTTTTTGAACATCAAAATCATCAATTTTTCTCACTTGAATCAATACATGCATATTGACTACTTGATATACTTTGAAAGACATAATTGTAGCTTTGAATTAACTGAGTTTAATGCTTTCAAAATTATTGAAAAATATTGAGATTTGAATTTGTAATCGAGATTGAGAAGATTCATTGCATTGAATGATCAATCATTTATTTAGTAGTAACTCTTTTCTCACTTGAATCAACATATGCACATTGATTACATAATATACATTGAAAGACTTGATTGTAACTCTGAATTAGCTGAATTCAATGCTTTCAAAATAATTAAAAAATATTGAGATTTAATTTAGTAATTGAGATTGAAGAGATTCATTGCGCTGAGTGAGCACTCACTCAGTAGTAATTCTTTTCTCGCTTGAATCAACATATGCACACTGACTATCTTACATACTTTGAAAGACATAATTGTAGCTTTGACTGAGCTAAATTCAATGCTTCAGAAATAATTGAATTCTGTCAAGATTTAATTTAGTAAATGAGATTGAGAAGATTCATTGCGCTGAATAATTATTAGACTGATCGTCGAGTCGAGTTTTCATACCTACATTCTGACTCGATTCAATTACTCAAGTCGAACATCTCGATTCGATTCAATTACTTGAGTCAAACATTCTGATTCGACTTGATATCAATCTCAAGTCAGAGTTCGATTCGAGTTCTCGATTCAACTCGTCAAGCAATCGAAAATGACGTCAAAAGAACTAAATATAGAAATTTTTCCGGTTTTTCGCCTTTGAATTACCTTTTTGCATTATCTTTTTGGTAGAAAGTCATAAAGAGAAACATGAAGAGAAACATGAAGAAAAACATGAAGGGAAACATGAAGGGAAACATGAAGAGAAACATGAAGATCGTTTGGTAGAAAGCTTTGATAGAGAACTATGATAGAGAGCTATGAAGAAAAGCTATGAAGAGAAGTCATGAAGAGAAGTCATGAAGAGAAGCTATGATAGGAAAACATGAAGGTTATTTAGTAGAGAGTCATGATAGAAAGTCATAATAGAGAGTTATAATAGAATATCTATCTATCTATCTTCATGTCTTGACGAGCCGAGTCGAATATTTCAAGTCGATACTCGATTTCATTCTTCTGACTCGACTCGATTACTCGAATCGAACATCTCGATTCGACTCAAATACTCAAGTCAAGAATTCTGACTCGAATCGAGTCTTGACGAGTCGAAAACTCGACTCGATCTCGATGACTCGACTCGACGCGATCAGTCTAATGATCATTCATTTAGTAGTAACTCTTTTCTCACTCGAATCAATTTCTGCGCGCTGACTATTTCATATACTTTGAAAGATATAATTGTAGCTCTGATTGAGCTGAATTCAATGCTTCAGAAATAATCAAAAAATATTAAGGTTTGATTTAGCAGTTGAGATTGGGAATATTTCGATGCGCTGAGCGATCGAATTTCCCGCATAGCAACAATTTCTCGATGAGTACTGAACTTCATGCATACACTATGTGATAAAATTTTCTAAAACATACTTGTAGCTCTGAATCAGCTGAATTCACATCTTTAAAAATAATTGAATAATATTAATGTTTGACATAACAGTCAATATTGAAAGTATTGTGAATGTTAAAGTTCAACATTCAAC
>JAABUV010002261.1_pt1 | contig 26486 bp, 41 predicted proteins | sample 5559971 | NCBI WGS metagenome assembly JAABUV01 (sample SAMN10711881, study PRJNA513362) | rock metagenome | isolation source: Antarctica rocks | place: Antarctica: Victoria Land, Knobhead nord | collected 2015-12-19
ACCCAGTGCACGGGACACGCTGCACAGCGGGGTGCCAGCCGCTGGCGTACTCTGTGCAGCTTGACCGGGTCTTCGTGTCAAACTGATATGTCACACCATCCCTATTCCGTGCAACGGCTGCCGTTGGGAATAAAATCGGGACAGCGAGTGAGTAAGGGCGCAAAGGCGCCATTGCGCAAAGCCCGGACGGCTCGAGCAGCCCGGCCCGCACCGCAAAGCCCTGGAAGGCAAAGAAGGTGCCGTAGTACAGCGCGGCCATCGCCGCCAGGATGAGCGCAGCCTTTACGTAGAAGGACACCGAGCTGCGCGGGTCGATCTGCGCGCCCCAGGCATGGAGCGTACGCTGCTGGTGTGACCAGGGACCCAATGCTGATGGGGAAAGGCGATATTGCCCCAGCCGGCCACAGCGCGGCAGCACGACACGCGTCCAGCGACCTAGGGACGGCGCCTGGCGCGCTCCAGCGCTGGCGGTGAGCGGCACGCATTCAGCGACCGGGTATCGCATGCGAGGCAGGCTGCCGGAGGCGCCGGGAGGCAGGCCGCGCGGGCGCGGCTGGGTGGCGCCGCGCGCGCGCGCGCCTGGTTGCCGCGGAAGTACTTCTCGACGCGCTTCTTCAGCACCGCGAAGAACTGGCCGTCCTCCAGGTCCTCCTCGTACGCCACCACGCGCTCGCCCGCCTCCAGGCTGCCGACGCACAGCTTGTCCAGCACGCGCCTGCGCGCCGGGGCGGTGCGCACAAGTTCAGGTGCAGGAGCCACAGCTGGCAGCAGCGCTCGAGACTCGCAGGCTACCTGCCACGGGTCGCCGCTGCTGACTGACCAGGCTGTGCGCTGGTGGGCTGGTGCAGCCATTGGCGCTCGCCCAAAAGAGCTACAAGCGTGTGCACGCCCCCTTTTGTGTGCCCATTGCTGTACCGCAGGTCTGCGATGCTCGGGTGCAGAAGGGGGTCCGCACGAGCTCCCACCGGCCCCCCTTTCCGATCCCGCCACCCGCTTGGCGCGCAGGCGCCACCGCAGACCTCCCAAAAGCCAGAAGCGAGCCTCCGCGCGGCGCGTCACTCTGCAAGTACCTGTGTGCCCCTCCGGGGCCGGTGCCCCAACACTGCACCAGCGCCGTGCGCTGGCCTGACTGTCGAGCGCTGAACCACATTGACCGGACGCAGCAGGCCGGGGGGCGAGAGCGTCGAGGGGAGCACGCTCGGGTTGAGGTCCGCGCCTGGCGCTGAGCGGGTGGTATGAGTCAAACAGCTGCGTGCACTCGCCGCCCGCCTTGACGAAAATCAGCGCCCCGCCCGGGTGCTGCGCAGCCCAGCCAGTGACGTCGTACACCTTGCCGCGCACGATGAGCCAGCAGTCATCGGGCGTGGCGTGCTGTGCGACGCTTGCCAGCGTATGCCGCTTCTGATGCACGGCCGCCGCCCGAGGGGCGGGCACCACCGGAGCACACATCCTCGCTGCGCAACGATGGCTGCCGGACCCTTCAAGGCGCGTGTTGTGCAGGCGGGGCCCTCGAAAGGTGAAGAGAAGGAGGTTTATACAGAGACCTAGCCTGACCAGCTTGCTGTCGAGGCAGAGCTCTCGGAGTGTCAAGGGCAGGCCACCCGCTGTGTGGTTGCACCGAATACATAAGGCGAGACCACATCCTCGGCGTGGATTGGTGCGGCAAGCGCGCTGATGGGCGGGATCTGCGGGGGCTGCGGCGCGCTGTAGGTGGCTGCTGCTGAGCGCAGCGCGGTGGTGCCCCGGCGGGCGCCGGGTCTGATGGTGCTGCGGCTGCCCCTGCTGCTGCTCGGGGCGGCTGGACTGCTGCTGGCGCTCGCGGCGCCGGCGCGCGGGGATGGCAGCGACCACCGGTATAAGCTGCACGAGGAGATTCCGCTGGCCGCGAACAAGGCCGGCCCCTTCAACAACCCCAGGCGCGTGCGAGCCATCCAATGCGCACTTCCGCGCTTGCTTGGACCGGCACCCGATGTGCCAATGTGTTGCAGGGCAGCGACAGGCAGGAGTGTCAGCGGATGTCAGACTGTCCTGTTCCTCTGCTGTGCGGAGGAAGTCACAGCCTCCTCCATCTTGCTGGGCATTTTGCTGCATACAAAGCCACAGCCAGCTTGCTGCTGTATCAAGCACCGTGCTTACCTGCGCTGTACCACCTGCATAGGAGGCACGGAAAGCAGCTTGCATTTCTCCGCTCTTGGTCCACTTATTACTATGTGCGGCAGCCTGGGGGTTGGCAATGCGCGGAGGAAAGGCCAGCGCCCAGCAGCAGTGCATCTTATTACAGGCCTCCAGCAGCTCCGCCTTGCTGGCACCACCTCAAGCAACCCTCCTGTCGTTCAGAAAGGCAGCTGCTCGGGCCGCGCATGCAAGCTGCCCCGCGCCACGGCCCACTTGTTTTGCAGCCAGCCCTACGGCTGGCTCAGAGCAAAACTAGGGACCCTCCTTGCAGCGGCGGCGCGCGGGTCCGCTCTCCCAGGCGGCCCAGAACGTAGCAGCGCTGGAGGTGGAGGTGGAGGATCTGCGTGTGGCCTCGAGAGAGGGCGGCCCTAACCCTAACCGCGCCCAGCCATCCCTTCTGAGCGCCGCGCGGCTGTCCTGCGCCCGCGGCGGCGCGGTGACCGGCGGGCCGCCGGCGCGGGGGCGGCGCAGCGTGACGTACCAGTACCTCAGCCTGCCCCTCTGCACGCCCAAGGCGAAGCAGCACAAGGCGGCGCTGACAGCCGCAGCGCGGGGGCGCGGCGCAGCGTGACGTACCAGTACTTCACGCTGCCCTTCTGCACGCCCAAGGAGAAGCAGTACAAGGTGGAGGGCCTGGGCGAGGTGCTGGAGGGCGACCGCCTGGTCAACACGCCCTACGCCATCCGCTTCCGCGTGGACAAGGAGGCCGACGTGCTGTGCAGCATCGAGCTGCACCCCAAGGACCTGCAGAAGTTCCGCACCGCCGTCAAGAACGACTACTACTTCCAGGCGCGCTCCCATGGAGCAAGCGATAGTTTGGATAGATACGTCCATGACAAGAGACAGTAGACACGTCCATGACAAGATAGAGACTGTTTCTGGGCTGTTGGCCAGTCTAACTCCTCATAGCATGCGAGCAGTTGCTGCCCAGGTTCAAAGCCCGCGCCCCGGCAGCTGCAGGAGCCGCGCGCCGCGGGCGGGTCGCGTTCGGCAGCGCAGGACAGCCCGCGCATGAGAGGGCCGCACGGGCGCGCGCGCCCCGCGTGCGCCACGCGGGAGCGGGCGCAGCGGGCGATGCATGACCAAGGAATCGCCAGAGCATGAACAAGGCGCCGCCGCAGGCGCCGCCGGCCGCGGGTGTGACAGCGCGGGCGGGCGGCGCGCAGATGTTCTTCGACGACCTGCCCATCTGGGGCTTCATCGGCAAGGTGGAGAAGCTGCTGCGGCCCGGCGAGAAGCCCGAGCTGCGCTTCTACCTCTTCACGCACATCCACTTCGACATCCACTACAATGAGGACCGCGTGATCGAGGCGCGCGGCGCGCCCGGCGGCCCCGGGGCCGTGTGCTCTCCAAATGCAGAGGCGCCGCGCATCGAATCAGTCGGCACCGGTCGTGTCAGCCCGCACGCGGTTTCCGCCCCAGGACGCCGAAGGCGTGTTGTGCTGCCTGCGCTGCGGGGCCGGCGCATGGCGCGCGGGCGCCTCTTGCCAGTGCAGGGGGAGGCAGCGGCGCCAAGCGGCCCAGTGAGGATGGGGTGGTTGGCAGTAGCATGTAGGTAGTCCCAGCTCATGCCCTCGGACGAGGAGCGCGCAAACCTGGCGCCGGCTCCTCACCCGGACGAGGAGCGCGCGCACACGCTCTGCTGTGGCCGCTTAGGTGAACGTGTCCACCGACCCGGCGCGCACGGTGGACATCACGGAGGGCGAGAGCGTGATCGTGGACTTCACGTACGCGGTCAAGTGGCGCGAGACGGCCGTGCCCTTTGAGCGCCGCATGGACAAGTACTCGCGCTACTCCTTCCTGCCGCAGCACCTGGAGGCGCGCCCTTTCTCTGTGTTACTGGTAGCCTCAGCTGCATGCGACAGCTCGGCCGCGGCGCCGACCGGCGGCACAGGCGGGCGCCAGCGCGCGGGTCATGGTGGGCTGACGCGCCTGCGCAGCGACCCGGGGCGTGCTCGCCGCCGCCGCGCGGCCTCGGCCGCTTGCCAGGCTCGCGGGTAGCTGGGGCGCATGTCGCGCGTGCCGGGATGCTGACTGTGCCGGCGGGCAAGGCGCCTGCCGGCTGGGCTCGGCGCCCCAGCATGAGTAGGGACAGCAGCAGGGCGCGTTTTGGGAGAAAGCGCGATTTCCAGGAATAGCGCGCAGAGAGCGCGCTTTCTGCCTGAGCTGGCACGCACCACAAGCAGATTGCGGTCGCTGCGCCTGCACTGCTGCCCGGGCAACAGCGTGGGCAACAGCGTGGGGGCGTCAAACCGAGCCGGAAGCCACCAAAGCAGCGCGGCGCGCGGGCGCGGCGCTCCCTGGCCCGGCGTCACCGCCGCGCGGCGCGCGCGCGCGCAGATCCACTGGTTCTCCATCATCAACAGCTGCGTGACGGTGCTGCTGCTGACGGGGTTCCTGGCCACCATCCTCATGCGCGTGCTCAAGAACGACTTTGTGCGCTTTGGCAGCGACGAGGAGGCCGGTGCGCGGCGGCCCCTTCCCCCGGGGTGCTTGTATACACAGCATCAGCATGTCTCCCCGACTCCATGCAACTGCCAGTCGCATGTCAGCGGGCGCGCCCTGCCAGCCGCGCGCCCTGCCAGCGCCGCGCCCTGCCACATCAGCATCAAGAGGGTGGCTGGCGCCCGGCGAGCCGCCGCGCCGCGCGCGCGCAGCCGAGGAGGCGGAGGAGACCGGCTGGAAGTACATCCACGGGGACGTGTTCCGGCCGCCGCGGCACCTGTCGCTGTTCTGCGCGTGCGTGGGCACCGGCACGCAGATGCTGGCCATGGCCGCGTGCATCTGCGCGCTCGCGCTCGCTGGCGTCTTCTTCCCGTACAACCGCGGCGCGCTGCTCACCGCGTGCGTGGTGCGCGGCGCGCCGCGACGCGCTCCGCCGCCCCGTGCCCGCCCGAGCGCCTGCGCGCCTGCCTTGCGCCAACATGCGGCTGCCGGCCCTCGCGGCCTGCACACATCTTCCCCCTCTGGCGTCCTCCTCTCCTGTAGCCAGGGCCGGCCGGCGCGGCCATGCGCGAGGCTCACATAGCACGCGACGCGCCCGCGGCCTCCGTGGGCCGGCTGGCGCTCTGCAGCCCGCGCGTGAGCGCGCGCCGGCCCTGCGCCGCCCCCAGGTGCTGTACGCGCTGACGGCGGGCGTGGCCGGGAGAGTGTCGTACCCGGCCTACCCTACGCTGACCCCGCGCCGCGCGCCAGGTGCTGTACGCGCTGACGGCGGGCGTGGCCGGGTACGTGTCGGCGGTGAGCTATAAGATGCTGGGCGGCGACTCCTGGGTGCGCAACGTGCTGCTGACGACGGCGCTGTTCTGCGGGCCGCTGCTGGCCACGTTCTCGTTCCTGAACACGGTCGCGATCGTGTACCGCACGACGACCGCGCTGCCGTTCGGCACGATCGTCATCATCCTGGTCATCTGGGCGCTCATCACGTTCCCGCTCACCGTGCTGGGCGGCATCGCCGGCAAGAACTCCAAGGCGCGCGGCCACAGATGTATTGCATCGCGAACCTCCGTACCCTAAACCCCCAAAGTGTAGAGCGTGGCTGCTGCCCACTTACTTGAGCGCGCACAGACGGGAGCATGCTGGCAGCGCTGGCGGCGTGCCCAGAAGCTGCCCCGGGCGGGTGGGCAGACGCCGGCAAGGCGGGTGAGAGCGCGGGGGGCGCGCGGCCGCGCGCAGACGGAGTTCAACGCGCCGTGCCGGACGACCAAGTACCCGCGCGAGGTGCCGCCGCTGCCCTGGTTCCGCCAGGCGCTGCCGCAGATGGCCATGGCGGGTGCGCGCGCGTGCTGGCCGGCCGCGCCGCTGCCGCTGCGGCAGAAGGCACTTGATGCTCCATTAGGTGGCTGTCGAGCCCGGCATGTACCGCCTCCTGGCATGCGCCGCACCGGCATGGCGGCGAGCCGGATGTCGCAGGTCGGAGCCAGATGTCGCAGGTCGGCAGGCCGCCTCGCGCAGCGTGCGGCAGCATGCGCGCGTCCGCCGAGCGCGCTGGTGTGCGCCGCGCGCAGGCTTCCTGCCGTTCAGCGCCATCTACATCGAGCTGCACTACATCTTCAGCAGCATCTGGGGGCACAAGGCGCGCCGCGGCCCTCCGGGCAGCGCCCGGTTGCCACCTTGCGCGCACAGGCGGCCACTGTGTGCGGAGAGCGATGGGTTATCCATACCCTACCATAACCCTAGTATAATCCTACCCTACCATAATTCTATAATCGTACCCTTACTCTAGCCATACGTGCGCGCGCAGGTGTACACAATCTACTCGATCCTGTCCATAGTGTTTGTCATCCTGCTGGTAGTCACCGCGTTCATCTGCGTCGCAATGACCTACTTCCAGCTGGCCGTGGAGGACCACCGCTGGTGGTGGCGCTCCTTCCTGTGCGGCGGCTCCACCGGTGCGGCGCCCGCGCGCGCGCGCGCCCGTGCCGCGCGGCCGCCGGCGCCCGCCGGCGGCCCGGCCCGGAGCCCCACAACGGGCGCGCCTGCGCCGCGCCGCCCACGGCGCCCGTTGGTGGCCCGGAGCCTAGATTGGCGCGCGCGCGCGCAGGCCTGTTCATCTTCGGCTACTGCTTCTACTACTACTTTGCGCGCAGCGAGATGAGCGGCTTCATGCAGACCGCGTTCTACTTTGGCTACATGCTGATGGTGCGCGCGCGCCCACCGCCCACCACGCACTTCGCGCGGAGCCCTGCTCGGTTTGCTCGTGTGGGTCTGTCACGGTGGGTAAGGGTAATGCATGATAAGCTGGCTGCGCCCGGCATGTTGAGTCGCCCGAGCTCTTGACATGCGCGCGGCGGCCCGGGTGCCCGCGGGCGGCCTGCCAGCAGCCTGCTCCGCGCCCTGGGTGCGCACCCTGCCCAGGAGCGGCCCGGCCGCGCGCGCAGGTGTGCTATGCCTTCTTCCTCATGCTGGGCACTGTGGGCTACCGGGCGTCGCTGCTGTTCGTCCGGCATATCTACCGGTGCGCCGCAGCCTGCTGACGGCTGCCCGGTCTTGCAGCGCGGCGGCGCGCCAGGCGCCCGAGCTGTCGGTGTCCGGGCAGCCCTGCTTGGGTGGGTCTTGGACCTGCCATGCGTGCGCCGCTGGGACAGGCAGCAGCTGGCACAACACGCATGCTGTGGCCCTCGGCAGTGTCCCGCTGATAAGCTACCTGCTTGCCAGGTGAGCCTTAATATGAGCTAAGCATGCGGCCCCCTGGGCAGGGCAATCAAGTGCGAGTAGTCGGAGTATGGGCCACGGAGCGCGCTGCAGCGGCGGCCTGCATTTGCGCAGCCGGCGCAGTCGGGCGGGGATGAACGCGCACATGTAGCCGCGCCGCCTCCAGAGCGCTGCCTCTAGAGCGTTGCTGCATGGGCAGGTTTTACCCTGTTGTGCGGCGTGCGCCCCGCATGACGAGCCATTTTTGTTTGGAAGTGCGGGGCTGGGCAGCACCCTGCTGCCATGTTGCAGGAGGGCTGTTGAAGTTGAGCAGCGCAGAGGCGCGTTGTACTGGCTCATGAGCAGGTCTGAAGCCAAAGAGACACGTTGTAATGACACGAAGTCTGCATCAGCAACTGAGAGCGCAGCTGGGCTGGGTGCACCGTCATGACATGCATGGCATGCGAGTCACTGCTTCAACGCTCTCCGCAGCTGGCTGCGCACGTCCTGACCAAATTTAGGCAGCTGCCGCTCGTACTCGACTGCGCACTCCGCATAGCACCCCGCGAGCCGGCCCTGCCGCGCACCACACGCCGTATCACAGCCGTGCTCGCGTGCCACACCACACCGGTGACAAGGGTGCGGGCGGCCCGGGTGCACCTGTGCTTTGCGTATGTCGCTTTCGCTCGGACTCACCGCCGGCATCTCGTCCTTAGCCTGTTTGCCAGGCATTGCATAAGCTTTCACTTGCCACTACAGGAGTGTCCAGCGCTGTTGCAACAGGCATGCATGCGGCGGGTATGCATACCTTGTCTTGGCAGCGCACAAGACACCTCTGCATCCTTCCCTGCAGCACACAAGGCACACGCTTCACTCTGTGCTTGCTCAGACGGAGGACAAGGTGTACCGCATGTGCAGCTAGTCGTCGCTTCGCAGTTTGCTTTGCCTAGCACGACAACTCACGTGAAAGTCGTTGATAGCCGTGTCCACAAAAGTCCGCGCGCCGTCCGCCGGCGCCTGGCATCTGTCGATACTGCTCACAGCCCGCTTCAGGTCGCAGGTGCACCCGCATACGTCAGGAGGGACAGCGCAGCCGGGGCGCGAGGGGCAGACCAGGCCTGCATCGTCTCTGGCGTCTGGCTATCGCAGCACCGCGCCGCGCACAGAAAGCCCTCCTTGAAGAGCGGGGTCAGCTCCGAGCGCTGTATGTCGGACACTAGCGCGACTAGTGCCTTCTGGTACCGCTCAGCCTTCTCTTCCGGCCCTGCCATGGTGCGAGCTAGGCTCTCACAGTCCAAGGCCAACGATGGCTTGTCTTCCTTTTCCTTTAGTTAGTTGGCTGCCTCCAAGCCACCGCGCACGTGCGACCTTCAGGTTGTGCGAGGGCTTGCAAGTGGGCAGCCTTGAAAGCGAGAGTTGATAGTTGCACCCGGTGTGTACACATTGGACCTACGTGTCTTGAAAAGCTGCTTTGGAAGCTTTGCGCGTGTTCACAGCCTCTCAATTTTCAACGCACTGCCCTGCGGCGCTTTGCCAGGCTGCCCCTTCTGTGCGGACGCACGCCACTGCGCAGCCCAGCGCCACTCCAGGAGGATAGGCTTCGAGCATAAAGCGTGCCAGACCTACAACTGCTTTTGCGACGTGCTTGTGTGAGAGAAAGCGCTGGTCTGGCAGCAGCTTTGCAGACACTGGCTTCTTCTGCAGGCTGGCTAGGGAAAGCCGGGCCCCGCTCCTGCCTGGGCAGGCGTGGAGCGCAGCGGCAGGCCGCTGATGGACGACAAAGGCGGCCTTGCCGACTCGCAGCGCACCCGCCTACTGGTCGGCATTGCTCTGCTGCCGTCCAAGGTAGGCTGGGCGTCCGCACGCCGTGCTCACAGGGCGTCCTTGGGTGGCGCCATTGCCGGCGCTGTCGGGTGCAGCGTTGTTCTGCACTGCGAGCGCCACACTCCCAGCACTAGCATTGCGTGCTTGTGAGCGTGCAGGCAGAGATTGCTGCCATCTCTGCTGCGCTCACTCTGTGGCAGTGCCGAGCTCGTGCAGTCGCTGAGCCCGAGCGCCGCGCCATGTCAGGCGAAGAAGCACCTGCGACCCAAGCTGCTGGCGACAGCGGCGGCGGCGGGCGTGACCATAAAGGTCGTGAACTTTGGACAGCCGCTGGCGGACCAGGGGCCCTTTGACGTGCTGCTGCACAAAATCCGGAGGAAAGGTGTGCCTAGAGAATATGTCACGTGGAAAGGCTCTTGCCACTGGCAGTGCCTGCTGCATCATGCATTCCTGCATTTTCCCAGCACAAGTTCCTGGGCGTTTGCTCGCGTCGCATCACAAGGGTCCTCCTGCAATAATGCTGCATCATGTGACCTGCCGGTTGGTACAGACTAGCACATTAGTGAAACCTGACACTGCCTGCCCCTCTTGCGCGCTGCTTGGTCCTGCCGGTCTTGGCGCGGCGCTGAGCCAGGGCGCGCGCAGAGTGGGAGGAGGAGCTGGCGGAGTACCAGAAGGCGCACCCGCGGCTGCGCGTCATCGACACGTTTGACGCCATCCGGCCGATCATGTCGCGCGCCACCATGCTGGCGCCCCTGGAGCCTGATGGCATCGCCCTGCGGGTACGGAGGCAGCTGTGCCGCTGCTGTGTGTCACGGCCATGCTGTTGACGTCGCCTGTGCGTGGACTGTTTGCGCCCCTCCAGCCCTCACTCCTCGCATCTGCATGCAGCATGCATGTAACCCTGGCCTTTCCTGCATCAACATGCAGATTGTAACTCAGCGGGAAACCAGTTGCACAGTGTGCAATACCCTTGCACAAACCATTACTGCAACCCGGCGGCTGATGAGCAAGCATGCACGGTGACCTGCACTTTGGGACAGGATGCGATCATGATGACGTTACAGCTGTCGTGTGTGACGCCAAGTCAGTGGGGCTCACAGCGCCTGGGGTGCAGCGCCCGAGCTCCGGCGAGGCGCAGACGGCCGAGACCGTCACCGTCTGTGCGCCGCAGCAGGTCTCCATACCGGAGGGTGCGCGTCCCCTGCTGGCGCCGTGCGGTGCACAGCCCGGCCTGCACATAACCGTAAGAGCCCGCGCGTGCGCGGCATGCATGTCACAGCGTGCTTCGCAGCAAGGTGCTCAGGCTGCAGCGTCCACCGGATGCATGCATGCCAGATAGGGCGTCCGGGCGTCAGGCGAGTGTGGAGCGGGCGGGCACTCAACCGGCTGCCCCTCCGTGTTCGCACGCCTGCGCATGGCTGCAGTTGAGGGGCGCGTAGGACATCGTTCAGGGGCTCACACCTCAAGGAGGGGCCTGAGCCGCCGCGCGGCTGCCGCGCGGCAGGCTGCAGCCCGGCGGAGGCGGCGAACGCGGTGGCGCAGGCGCGCATGCGGCCGCCCTTCCTGGCCAAGCCGCTGTGGGCGGACGGGCGGGACGGCGCGCACGGGCTGGCGGTGGTCCACGACGAGGCCGGCCTGGCGCAGCTGGTCGGCGGCCGCGGGCCGCGCGGCTTCTGCCTGCCCGTGATGCTGCAGCAGTATGTAGAGCACGGCGGGTGCCTGTTCAAGGCGCGCAGGCCCCCCGCCCTGGTGTGCAGCTCGGGCAGCGTGCAGGACGTTGTCATGGGTGGGGTCATGTTGCCATGGGCTGGATCGCAATGTTGGTGCAGCTACTGCTGTTGCGCAGCTCCAGGGCTGTCATTCAGGCAGTACTCTGCACGTTTGCCTGCCTCCACGTCGCGGGCAGATGCTGGGCACGGGCCAACGCCATCATGGGCCAACGCCGCGCGCGCCCCAGCGGCTTTGGAGGGCGCTGCGGGCCGCGAGTGGGGCGCGCGCGCCGGCGCGCAGATCTTTGTCATGGGCCCGATCGTGGTGCTGGTGCGGCGGCCGTCGCTGCGCATCCCTGTGGACCCGGAGGACGTGACGCAGGAGGTGGGCGCGGTGCAGATGATCGCGCGCATCTCGTCCTTCGCGTCCGAGATGCCCTGCGACGTGACGCTCAAGGGCGACCCGCCGCAGTGGGTGGTGCAGGCGCGCGCCCGGCGCGCCCGGATGGCGCCTGCCGCGGCAGGCGGCTGCCGGGCTTGAGTGGGGGGCAAACGCTCGGCCCGGTTGCTGTGGATGGGTGGGTGCAGCGGGCGGCGCATTAATCGAGATGCGGAGCAGCCCTGCACAGCGGGGCAAAGGCCGCTACACATCAGCCCCTGCATGATGGCGACTGTATGTTTGACCTTCGCCTCTGAAGCCCGTGCAGTAAGTACTAGGGGGTCACGATGAACAGCTGAGATGCCGTTCAAGGCTCCGGCTAGCGCCACGAACAAGCATGGAGCTGGGCCAGCAGCCTGCCAGGCCAGTGCGTTTGCCTGCCTACTATCACCTCGGCATCCATAGAATGGGCTACTGCGAGCTGCGGCGCAACTCATGGGGCAGCCTGCGCTGGCAGGGCCTGGCGCAGGAGCTGCGGCGGCGGCTAGGCCTGGACCTCTTCAACTTCGACCTGCTGCACCCCAGCGCCGACCAGCCAGGTGCGTGCGCAGCGCGAGGCGCTCTGCGCTGCGCGTCTGGCCGCGCGACGTGCCTGCATGCACGGCGTGCTGACGCCGCCCTGCCGCTGCAGGCTCGCTGCGTTTGTGCTCGCGGTGTGAGCAGGCCCGCGCCTGGCACTAGCTTGGCGATAGGGTTAGGTTTAGGGTAGGTTGCGCGCGCGCAGGCCGCGTGCCTGCCAGCGCGGACTTCCTGGTCATCGACATCAACTACTTCCCGGGCTACGAGAAGCTGCCGCACTACGAGGACCTGATGGCGCAGTACCTGGCCACGCTGTCGCCGCAGGCGGCGCCCGCCGCGCGCGCGCTGCGCACCTTTGTGTCCTTCTCGCAGAAGCCGCTCGCGCGCGTGCACTCGCAGTAGGCCCGGGCCGCGCGCCCGGCGGCCCCGGCGCAGTCGCCGCCGGGCGGCTTGAGTGGCTGCTGAGCGCGTGCGTCTGCAGCTGCGAGCGGCGCGCAGCGGGCGGAGCAGCGCCGCGCCGCGCGCGCGTTGTGCTCGGGCGCGCGCGTGCAGTGCTGCGCGCGTGCGGTAGGGCGGCCTGCCGCGCTTCGAGACGCGGCTTACAGGGCGGCGTCGTGGGGGCACCACCGCCGCTGGCGCTGGTCTGCGCTTGCGGACGGAGGGCGCGGGCAAGTTCAGCGGGTGGACTGTGCTCCGCCTGGCCGCCCTGCTAAATGCATGCCCGGCATACCTGCTCCCCGCCTGCACAGCGAACGTTTGCGCGTGTGCCGCACGCTACGCGAACAGATAGCTAGCTTATGATGACACCCCTCCATTGTCCACCCGCCCCGCAGAGCGTACTCCCCGGTGCACAGTGAATATGGGAGCTTGTTGCACATGATATGGGGAGGACTAGCTGGCCTTAGCATAACGCCCTTGCCCCGTGCACCTGCCCCCAATGTGCATGTTGATAAGCTGGACCACTGACGGAGTGCTGGCGCTTGGACGGAGGGCGACGGCCCTGCACTTAATAGCGCCAGGAGTTGCCGTCGTTGCACCTGACGTAAAGAAGCTGCATGCCCGTCGTTACACACAACTGTCCGCTTCCCCTATGGACACCAAGAAACCGCATGAACAGACCCATATGAAGCCCGACAGCCATTGTCAGGCAATGGTACGAGTTTCACGACCGCGCCACACTCCAGAGAGACGCCGCGTGCTAAACCAATCCGCTTGAGCGCATGTGTTAGCGCACAAGTTGCCAGTGGCACACAACCTGGAAAGGGAAACGGAAAGGCGCTCGCGTGACTCGAGAGTGAGAGAGCCGTTGGTACCGCCGACCCGGCGGTCGACCCTTCGGTCAGCGCTGAGTAAACCGGGTTGCGAGGGCTTTCGTGGAGACATGAGCCAGCCTGGACGCTTGCTTTCTTTCGGGGGCTGGCCAAGGTACTTGGCCCGGTGCAATTGAATGGCAACATGGGGAATCAGCTGCTGACCAGGGGGCCTACTTCGCACACCGCGCGCTGGCTGTGGCGCAGCCAGCTGGACTGCTAGTTTTTACTCCGCAGCTCTGGTCTCACTGTTCACGGCGTTGCGAGGGCTGCTTGGGCTCCAGGTCTGCCCCCGGCTGTCCTGCTTTACCCAGGAGACTCTGCTGATGATCAATCAGGCCACCTCGCTCATGCTGCCTCTGGCCGTTCGCCCTTGAGCCCGGGCAGGTCCACGTTGAGGTCTGGACTATCCTGCACTGCACGGCGACCTCACCGGCGAGCTGGGGTGCTGGGACGCAGACCTGCTGCCAGCGCAAACTCGGGCCGCTAGCGGGCAGGTCGATGGCCCGCGACCTAGCCGTGAGCCTTGCCTGGCTGGCCGCTTTGCTGGTCAGCCGGGCGTCCGGAGCGCCCCTGGTCGGTGGGGTGGAGCGGCCTTACTATGGGCTGCAGGCTCCAGCGGCGAGCGATTGCTCGGCAACCGGGCCGCGCATCAACTGCGGTGAGCCCTACGTGCAGCAGCTCACAATCTCCTGTACTGCTGCCCGCTGGCGGCGCTTCTGTGCCGCCGCACCTTCCCTGCGGTACCTTCCCTGCTGTGTGTCAGCAACATGCGTCAGGGCGCTGCCGGCTGCCCCTAACAAGCACTTGGCACAGCGGCCTGGCGGCGCTGGAGCCCAGCGCGTGGTGCGGAGCGGCGGCTGGTGGCACCGGCGGATCGTGCGCGCTTAGGTGGCCGGACGCGCGCTCCGCACGCGTGCTGGGTTGAGCGCTGACAAAGGAGCGCTGCGCAGGTTGGAACGGCGTGACCGAGGGCCAGTGCAACGCACGGGGTTGCTGCTTCGCGCCGATGCCTGACACGGTCGGCGGCCTGGGCGCACCGCTGTCCATCCCGTCGTGCTTCCTGCCCAACGCTGGCGCGAGCGCATACAACCTGGCTGGCGGTTTCACGCCTTCAGGTGCGCAGTGCGCGCGGCCGTTTTTCGAACAGGCCGACGCGCGGCAGCTACCGCCGCCCCTGCACCCGCACCAGCAGGTGGCGCCGCAGCTGTGACGCCCGTGCGCGTTTGCGCAGACAACGGGCTGATGGGGGCCCTGACGCTGCGCGGCAACGGCTCCCAGCCGGAGCTGGGCGCCGACGTGCGCAACCTGACGCTGACGGTCGAGAACATCACGCCGCTGATCCTGCGCACCAAGATCAGCGCCCCCGGGCGCTGGGAGGTGCCCCGCTCGCTGCTCAACGCACCCAACCTGACCGGTGCGCGCCGCCGCTTCCTGGCAGCGAACCCAAGCCCGACCGCGCGCCCGGCGGTGGTGCTGTCCAGAAGCTGCCTCCCTGTGCTCCCTGCTGGGCTGCGCCGCGCTGGTCTGCGCGGCGGGCGTGTCAAGAGCCCAGTGATTCGCGCTGTAACTCTCGCGTGGGAAAATTCTGGCTCGGCGCTGCGGTGCCTGCCCTGCGGAGCTGCCGTGCGGCGCCGGGCGCACAGCCAGGACCGACCTGGGGGTGCCGCCCGCGCAGCATCCGGCGGCCCGGCGACGTACACGTTCAACTACAGCGCGGCGCCGTTCAGCTTTGCCATCTCGCGCAGCAGCAGCAACGCGGCGCCGGTCTTCAACACGGCGGGCACGCGCCTAGTGTTCAAGGCGCGCCGCGCGGCCCGCCCGAGCCCCTGCGCCTGTCTGCAAGTGTGGGTAGACCGATGAGTTGATCGAGGGCCGTAGTGACAAGGCCTGCGCAGCTGGCTTGGGTGTGGAGCGCAGGTCACAGGGCAGCAGGCATGCAGGGCGTGCGGTCGCATGCGCTGGTTGCCGCGCCGGCCCCTGACGCAAGCCGCGCTGCCGCAGGAGCAATACCTCGAGTTCTCCACCACGGTGCCGGCCTCGTCCGCGCTGTACGGCCTGGGCGAGCGCACCTCGTCGACCGGGATCGAGCTGCGGCGCGACGGCATCCCGCTCGCGCTGTGGAACCGCGACTCGCCGGCCGCCGCCCCGGACCAGAACGTGTACGGCTCGCACCCCATCCTGCTCGAGATCCGCGAGGGTGCGCCCCCAGCGCCCGGACAGACCCTGGCCTGCGGCTGCTCCTGGCCGCGCCCACGCGGCAGGCCGCAGCGGGGGCGCCGGCGCCGCGGCTGATCTTCGTGGCATGCGGCTGCTCTCGGCCGCGCCCGTGCGGCAGGCCGCGACCGGGGGTCGCCGTGCCGCGGCTGATCCGCGGCGACGGCGCGCGCGCAGACGGCACGGCGCACGGGATTGCGCTGCTGAACAGCAACGGCATGGACGTGACGCTGACGCAGACGCGCGTCACGTGGCACGTGACCGGCGGCGTCATCGACCTCTACTTCCTCATGGGCCCGACGCCGATGGACGTGCTGGACCAGCTGACGCAGATTATCGGGCGGCCCATGATGCCGCCCTTCTGGAGCCTGGGACTCATGAACTCCAAGTGCGCGCCCTTCGGTTGCACGCGGCGCCCTGTTGCAGTCGAGCGGTCTGCATGCCCTGTGGCCGCGCAAGCGGGCCGCCCGTGCGTCTGGTTGCGGCCCTGCGTGGCTCTGCGGCGGTCGTGCGTGTAAGGGGAGCGGGCTCTGGTGCGGCGGCCGGGCGCGCGAGCGAGCCGCGAGCGCGCGCCGCAGGTGAAAGGCGCGCGCGCTATAGGGTAGGGGTAGGGTATCCTGACTTGCGGCGCGCGCGCGCAGGTACGGCTACGGCTCGGCCGAATTTTACTACCAGATCCTGGAGGGTTACGCCAACGCGAGCATTCCGCTGGACACGTTTGTGAGCGACAGCCAGTACATGGACCACGACCAGGACTTCACGCTCGGCGCCACCTTCCCGCTCGACCAGATGAAGGCGCGCCCAGCCTCCGCGCCTGCGCCTCGAGTGCGTGGCGTGGCGCGCTGGTCGCGCCGTGCTGCATGCTCGCCTCGTCGCTTGCATGTGCACTTAGCGCGAGCTCACCTGTACGAGCGCAAGCTCACCTGTGCAAACAGGCGCGCCTGCGGCCACTGCGCACGCTGGCCATGTTGGTCACGGTGTAGTTGCTGCTTGACGTACCCACCTGCCCATCGCGCCTGGCACATGGCCTGCACCGTCTGCTGCAGCTGATCAAGGGCGGGGTGCGCACGGCAGGCGTTCCTGGCGATGCTGAAGCGGCAGAACCAGCGGTGGGTGCCGATCCTGGACCCCTGCATTCATATCCACCCGGGGTACGCGGCGTATGACTCCGGCATCAAGAACGACGTGTTTGTGAAGGACATCAGCGGCCGGCCGTATGTTGGCCAGGCGCGCACCGCGCCCCTCTCGCAAGTCTTCTGACAGCGCGCTTTGGCCAGGCCCTTAAAGTAGGCTTTTAGGCCTCTTTTGCGCTTTAGCAGCCCTCGAGCACCAGCAGGGGCTGACGCGGGGTCTGCGGCGTGCGGCAGCTGTGGCCGGGCGCATCGCACTGGCCGGACTTCATCAACCCTGTCACCGTCAAGTGGTGGGGCGACCAGATCGAGGTGCGCCGCAACTGCGGCAGGGCGCGAGCGTGTCTGCAGCATGCTGCCCTCAAGGACTCATGCAGGGGTTTGGATGATGTGCGTGCGGCAGTGCCCTGCAGCGCATGAGCTTAGTAAGAGAGCGTGCCCTGAGGCTGTTTCGCCCGGGCGCAGGGCGTGTTCAAGGATCTGCCCATGGATGGTGCGCGGCCTGCTTGCCTAGTGCCCTGCGAGACCGGCGAGAAAGAAACTGCCCCATTTGCATTACACGCTTGATTGTTTTGATGCGAGCGTGATGCGTGTATGGGATCCGCTTGCTGCAGCAGGAGGGAGCACACGCCCTCATGCAAGCAGCGGAACAGAGAGGGCGCCGGCCGGGCGGAGTGCGTTATGCGTGCGCGGCGGGGCGGCAGGGATCTGGCTGGACATGAACGAGATCAGCAACTACTGCACCGGCGACGTGTGCTCGGATCCGGGTGCGCCGCTTCCTCGCCATCTAAGCCTCGCGCAGGCGCTCGGCGAATGCGTGCGCGCGTACGCGCCAACGTTTTTTTTGCCATCAGGCAGGCGGGGCGTGCGCTGCAGTGGCTGCGCACAGGGGGGCGCCGCGGCGGCTGACGCGCGGCCGCGCGCAGGGGGCGTGTACGCGCGCAACGACTTTGTGTGCATGCTCAACTGCGACATGGGCCCGGACGCGGGCCGCAACACCACGCGCCCTGCCAACCTGACGCTGCCGGCTGCCGGCATCTTCAACCCGCCCTACGCCATCAACAGCGGCAACCGTGAGGTGCGCGCCGCGCGCCGCGACATGGCCCAGGCCCACAAACGCACCGTCAGAGTATGTGCGTCAGGCAGCGGAGCAAAGCATGGTCTTATGCGCTGGCGCTGCCGCGCCCGTCCACAGGCACTGCACGCCCGCAGGTATTGGGTGGTGTTGGTGATGAGCGTGTTTTGATGCTGCGGTCAGCACCCTCGTGTCTACGCAAGTAGGCCCAAGCTGGAGGCTCAGTCGCCCTAGTCACCTTAAGGCGCTGGGCGCGCGGCGAAGATGTCATCGTTGGGTGTTGCGGAACGCTGACGCGGCGCTCCGTTGCTACCAGCAAGCACTGCCAGCGCCGACGTGGCGCGCGCCCCGCCAGGTCGACCTCAGCTACAAGACGCTGCCGGTGACCGCATCGCACTTTGACGGCACGCTGGAGTACAACGCGCACAACCTGTACTCGCTGTACGAGGTGGTCGCGACCGCGGCCGCGCTGCAGCGCCTGCGCAACCGGCGCCAATTCATCCTGACCAGGTGCGCGCGCCTGCCCGCTCGACGCGCGCGCGCTGCGGGCCGGGCGCCCGGCGCGCTGGAGGCTGCGCGTGCTGGACCGCCGCGGCGCGCGTGCCTTGCATAGCTGCTGCCTGCATGCGCAGCATGTCAGGAGTTGTTCGGCAAAGCGTTGCGCATGACCACACGGGAGGGCACCGGTGTCATGGTTGGCTGGCAGCGCATTCGCGTCGTGTTGGCCATGCTTCAAGCCAGCTCGCTAGTCTAGCGGCGGGACGGAAAAACTCGCGGCGCGCTTATTGTCAAGGAGCACCGTGGCACAGACTGGTGCTCGTTGCTGAGTGCCTTGTCGGCCATCCCACGACCGCCGGCCGCGTCACTGCCGGCCGCCGGCCAGGCAGGCGCAAGCGTGCGGCCGGCGCTGCGCAGCGCCGCGCGAGCAGCGCCGCGGGCGTAATCCTGCAGCGCGCCTGGCGCCCGTGAACCAACGGGGTGCAGCAGCTAGAGCGTCACGCCGCGCCGCCGCCGTCGCCCACCCGATCGCCCGCCCGCTCGCCCAGCCGCCCGCCGCACGCCCAAGGAGCCCCGCGCCCCACTCCCTGCCCCCGCGCATCGCACCTCCCCGTCCGTCCAGCCTCGCCCGGCGCCGCCCTGTCCCCCGCGTCCCCGCCGCCCGAGCCCTGAGCCACGCCCGAGCCCGGAGCCCGCCCCCAGCCCCGCCCGGCCCCCGGTCGCCGCGCGCAGGTCCACGTTCCTGGGCTCGGGCTCGTACGCGGCGCACTGGACGGGCGACACCAACTCGGAGTGGACCGACATGCGCATGAGCATCTCCACCATCCTCAACAACGGCCTGGCCGGGTGCGGGCCCTAAATCTACCCTTTTCAGGGCCCCAAGACGTGCGGCCCGCGCCCTGGCCCTAGGCTTACCATATATTCTACCGTGGCGAAGGCCGCGCACGCCCGATGCGCCTCGTGGCTCTTGCACGGGCAGCGCATCGGCTGATGGAACGCGTTGGGTGATCGAGCTGTGCCCAGCGTGTTGATGATGGCGCTCACCACCCTCAGCGAGGCAGTAAGTGTGCCTGGCTACCATCCTGCCAACAAACATGGAGCGCGCTGTGGACAGCCGCAGTGCCGGCGCCGGCGGTTGCCACCCGGCAGCTGACAACCGCGGCCGAGCACCCCTGCGGCGGTCTAAGGCGCGCGCGTGTGCCGCAGGATCTCATTCTCTGGCGCCGACATCTGCGGCTTCATGATGCACGCGGACGACGAGCTGTGCGCGCGCTGGATTGCGATCGGCGCCTGGTACCCCTTTGCGCGCGACCACCATGCAGACGGCTTCCAGGAGCTGTTCAGGCGCGCCCTAACCCTAAGCCCTAGAGCCAAATGATGGCGGACACATGCGCCGTTACGCGCGCACGTGCAGGCACAGGAGGGAAGCGTGCTGTAGGCCGCTGAGAAAGCGTGCTCAAATTATGACTGCTGGACCAACGCCAGACGAGGCGAGCGGCGCGCTGCGTGACGCCCTCTTGCGGACCCTGTGCGCGAGGCGGCAGGCGTGCGCGTGCTGCTGGTGGGCATGCTCGCCGACCGGCTGAACCCACGTTTACTCTGTCACGCGAGGGTGATGACGGGCGCGGACGCGCCGCGCAGGTGGCAGCGCGTGGCGGAGGTGAGCCGCAAGGTGCTCGGCATGCGCTACCGGTCCATGCCGTACCTGTACACGCAGCACTTCAACGCGCACACGAGCGGCTGCCCGGCCGCGCGGCCGCTCACGTTCACGTTCCCGGCTGACAACGCCACGCGCAACGTGAGCGACCAGTGGATGCTGGGCGACGCGCTGATGGTGTCGCCGATCATCTACCAGGCGCGCCGCTGGGCGCCGCCCTGCAATCTGTCTCATGCGCTGTAGAAGTGATGTTTGCATGTGCCAGCAGGCAGACATCTCAGCGCCAGCTGAGTGGTCTGGCGAGGGCCGTAATGCGGTCCCGAACAGCGTGCATGCTGTGCAGCGCGAGCAAAGGGCGTCATAGCTTTTATGTGAAGAGCTGCACATCAGGGTTAGCACACAAGGGTCCGGACGGCAACTGCGTGCACGCAAGACACAGCGTAACCGAAACCCAGGAGGGAAGCAACCGCTCATGACTCAGCATATTCCATATCGTCGGCCCTTGTCAGCACTGCTGCCAGCTCAGCAGTACCGCAGCTGCATCCTGCAGCCTACGCGTCGAGGTGGGTTTCGTGGCTGGGTGCGTGAGGGTTGCACTCTGGCCGATAAGGACTGCTGCGGTGCGGCAGGGCGTGACGATGCGCGGCGCCTACTTCCCGCGCGGCCTGTGGTACAGCCCGTACGACGGCGCGCTTGCGGTGGACGCCACCGACGGCGGCCGCTATGTCAACCTCACGGTGCGCGCATCTCCTGGCTTCAGTGGATGGTGTTGGACCCTGCCATGAATCTGCGGCTGCGGCAAGTGAGCCCCGTATATCCTCCAGAGAGGCGTCGATGACGTGCGGGAAGCGCGAAGACTACTGCGCCTGCGACGTGCGTGAACGGGATGTAACAGGCAGACAGGCGGCTGTCTGTGGCAAGGACGTGGCGAGGAAGTGTTGAGCCTGAGCCTAGGTGGCAGGCGTGCGCAACAGAGGGCTGTGTGCTGCGCGCGCAGGCCAGCTACATTTGTCTCTCATTCTCCTGGGTCTGAGAGTGAAATGCGCCCGCCTGCGCCAGGCCGGCGTCACGGACGACGTGCCGCTGCACCTGCTGGCCGGCAACGTGCTGCCGATGGCCAAGGGGCACCACATGACGACCGTGGACGTGCGCAACAGCAGCCTGGTGCTGGTCGTGGCGGTGCCCAAGGACAACGCGGCCTTCCCGGCGGTGCGCGCAGGGCCGCAGGCCCGCCTGCTGTCACCGGCGGCACCCCTCCCTCACGGCACGCAAGTTTGTGCAACCTAGTGTGATGTGCTCTGTGAAGCCAAGTGCTGCTTGTATCTGTGCGGATAAGCTGCATTCCACTGTAATTGCGTGCATGTCTGAATGCCCTACTTGTGGCCGGCATCGCTCAGTAATGGCATGATGTCAGCATCAGCTCTGTGATGGTCCATCCTCAAGCAGCTCTGCTCGTCGTGCTGGGCTGGGCTGGCACACAGCCTCCATGTGCTGACTGCGCCGGGCGCGAGCGCAGGCGCGCTGCAGCGGCGCATGCGGCGGGCCGCCGCAGAGCGGCGTGCTCAACGCGTGCGGCGGCATGTACTGGGACGGCGGCGAGGACCTGCACGTCGGCCGCGCGCTGGACAACTACGTGTCCTTCACCGCGCAGCTGACCTGGCAGGCGCCGGTGCGGCGCCCGCGGCCTGCCCAGCCCCAGCCGCGGCGCAAACACGGCGGCGGGCCTGCAATGGGCGACAGCCAGTGCTGACGCGCTGTGCACACATGCTGACGCATCTCCCACCCACCGCGCCAGGCTCGAGGCAGATTAGTCTCATGCTGCTGTGGAGCCCTACCCTATACCCGATGTCCTAATCTTACCCTGCTATATGGCTCGCTGCCATGCACGCGCTGATGGGGGCCGGCTCGCTGCACCGTCAGGCGCGCGCGTACAACGGCCTGCTGACGGTCGCGTACACGGGCACGCCGGGCGGCGCCGCGGACGCAGCGTGCACGGGCGGCGTGCAGTGGCCGGTGCTGGACAACATCGAGGTGCTGGGCGTGGGCGCCATCAACCTCAGCAGCGTGGCGGTCACGGTGCGCGCGCCGCGCCTCAGACTGCCGCTTGGTCATGGACCCTGCTGAAGCAGGGCCTGCACAGGCAGTGCTGTCCCCGCTGCACAGCGATGCGCAGGATCGGCTGTGTCTGTACCACGGACTGCCTCTGGCACCATGCAATGACCTGGTGATGCCAGGTCTGGGTTATGCTTACTGAGACCGTGAGCTGCGCCCACCCCGTCCTTTGTGTAAAAGCCGCTGAGTTGTCACTGAGAGGAGCCCTCATGCGCGCCCCGTTTGGGGCCCCAGGAGCCTCCATGGCTGATTAGGCCGGCTCTGGGATGCGCGCAGGGCACAGCGCCGCCCGTGGCGGCGCGCCCGGGCGAGGTGCGCACTTCGTCGGCGCTCGCGCCGGCGCCGCTGACGCCCGGCAATGTCACCTACAACGCCACCACCGGCCGGCTGAGCGTCATGGGGCTGAACTACCAGCTGGCGTGCCCCAACATGCTGACGCTGAGCTGGGTGTCGGGCCCGGTCGCGTACGCCAACGCGAGCGCGGCGCCGGGGCAGCTGCCGGCCGCGGCGGCGGGCGGCCAGATCGGCGCGGGCGCGCCCTGGCCGGCCAACCAGTCGGAGCTCAACCCGGTCGCGACGGTGCTGATCCAGGACCGGATCGCGCGCTGGCGCCGCACCAATGGCATCGCGCCGCCGCCGGATGAGGCGCCGCTGCACATCGCGGCCGCGGGCGGCATCGCGCCCTCCGCGGGCGGCGCGCCCAGCGCGCCGAGCGACCAGCAGGGCGGCGGGTCGGGGTATGGCGGCCAGCAGTACGGCGGGCAGCAGGGCCAGGGCGGCAGCGGGCAGGGCCAGGGGCAGGGTGGCCAGCAGAGCAGTAGCGGACAGAGCGGCCAGGGCGGCCAGGGGGGCCAGCAGTATGGCGGGCAACAAGGCGGGGGCGGCGGCAGCGGGCAGGGCCAGGGGTCGTCGGACGACGCGCGGTCGCGCGCGACGCCGTCGCCCAGCGGCCAGTCGGGCGGCGGCGGGGGCGGCGGCAGCGGGCAGCAGTACTCCTCGCAGGGCGGCGGGAGCGGCTATAACAGCTCGCCGATGACCTCGGGCGTGTCTGCGCAGTCTGCACCTTAGGCACAGGCGCCAAACGCTGCGCGCAGGCCCTGCTCCAGCGGCTAGCTGCGCCGCAGCGGCAGCGGCCAGGGGCGAGCGGTTTGTTCCGGTGCAGGCCAGCGGGCTGTGGTGCCGCCGCATGCCCGCGCGTGTACGGGTTGCTCCCGCTGAGCGCACTGCATATGCTCTGGGGCCATTTCATGCCCAGTGTGCGCCATGCGCGTCCCAGCGGCCAGTCATGCAGCGGCGGTTGCAGCGGCGCCGGCGGGCAGCATGTTTCTCGCCGCGCTTGGCAGCGACGACGCTGCTGCGCCTGCGGTGCAAGCGATGACTCCTCGATGGCGTGCCTGCGCAGCCTGTGCTGCGGCGCTGGCAGAACTGTGGCCCAGGCGTCCCTCCAAACTTGTAAGCCTGTGTGAAGCATGGTGCTAGGGAAGTGTCGGGGCATTATTGGTGGCGGGTAGGAGCGGCCGACGCAGGCGCATGCGTCGCGCATTTCCGCCGAGGTGGCTTGGGACGGGGCGGGGACAGGGGCGCGGCGGCGCGTTGTCGGCATGTTTTTGCTAGTGAGTGGTGGTGCCCAGGGCGCGTGCGGCGAGTGCCGGCCTGGCGTAGCAGGACAGGCTTTTTGGCCGCAGCCGCCGTTGCGCTCACAGCGAGGGAGGTAGGCAGAAGGGCGGGAGGCGGGCTGCAGCACTGTGTGTTGGAAGGCTGCGGGGGCTGATTGGGGCGCTGTCCAGCAGCAGCAGAGAACAGCGTCATCTGGGCTGGGAGACAGTTGGCAAGAGCAGTGCTGTTGGGAGCCGTGCTCAGACGAGGAACGGATAGATGGCTTAGCAACTCCAGCATGCAAGGAATCAGAGTTTTGGTCGCCAGCGTCGCTCTCACGTGGGGAATACCGGGGTGCGAGCCAGGGGCAGCACTGCTGACGGGTCTCTTGCCCGGCAGCGTGCGGCAGGCGCACGTCCCTCCTCTTGGGTAAAATTGCATATTTCAGCCTGTGCAGGCGCCCCAGCGTCCTCAGCACCGCCTGCGGCTGTGCGACGCTGGGGGCAGCTGCGGGCCGCTGAGTCGAATAATGGCCGCGCCGGCCAGCCCTCGTGTATGGGGCGGTGGTGGCCCGGAACCCCCTGCTGCCTGCCACAGCCTATATAGCAAATAGCTAGGAGCTCCTCCTACTGCTTGCCGCTGGAATGCCGCTGGGAACTCTGCTTGAATCGGGCGGTAGCGGCGGCAGGCGAAAGGTCAAACATCCTATCCAGGCACCCTCTTTTTCATTTGGTCGGCGCCCTGCTCTTAGGAGCCACCGTGCTCTTAGGAGCTGTACGCTGCACTGTGCTGCAGTGCGTTATGCTCGTGGCACAGCATTGCTCCATGTCCATGAGCATGAAGTGCAAGTGTCAAGCATTGTACCATGTAAAACTCGGGCTGCGCAGTGCAACGGGCCTCTAGCACGACCTCACTTGCAACCGCTTGTGGCTGTGACAAGGCATTGGTTCTTTTGCAAGGTCGTTTCTAAGAGCAAGCAGTTGCTTCAACTGCAGCCGGCATGTAATTGCTGCACAGCAAAGCAATGTCGGGCTTGGTCGCGCGGCACGACCCGATCTGACTACTGCAAGCCGATTGCAATGCTCTGCATGCCCAGAGCTTATGCTACCAGCGCATGCGCAGAGGTCGCGCAGCGCATGGTGCTTGCCGACGCCAGCGCCATCTGCGGGCCCAGCCAGCAAGCGCAACACGCATGCTCGGCTCGCCATTAGCACAGGGTGCCTGCTCTGCCGCGGCGGCCGCCACGGCCCCCACGTCTGTGCACGCCGGCGCATCCGCAGGCGTTGGGACCCCGCGAGCGCGGCGCGTCAGGGCGCGGGCTGGCTCCGCTGCGCCAGCTGGTAGCGGATGTGCTGGAACAGGATGTCGATCGCGGCCGTGTTCTCCGCGCCGCGTGGGACCTGCACGCCGCAGCGCGCCGCATCACTCGCCGGACCCGCGCCGTGCGCGCGGGCTGCAGCGCGCCCCACACCAGCGAGCCTTGACGTAATTTTTGGCGGGCCTCCATCACATGCGCTCGAGCACCCTTTGCTAAATTTTGCATCACCTGCGGATGTGCACTGTGCATGACCGCGCGCAGGTGCTGACATGCCGACGCAACGCTCCCTGGCACTGGCGCAGCCAGGCGCAGGCGCGCGGCTCTGCTGCGCATGCACACAGCCTGCTACCCTTGTGGTAGCAGGGCAGTCTGCGCAGCACTGGCACTCTGAGCGGGGGGCCGCACGATGATGTCCGCAAACTTCCGCGTGGGCAGGATCCACTCCTCGAACGACGGCTTGACGGTGCGCTCGTACTGCGCGAGCACTGCCAGCACGTCCCGGCCGCGCTCCGTGATGTCGCGGCGCACCCTGCGCGGGGCGCAGCCCGCGGCTCACGGCCGGGCGCCATGCCTGAAGCCTAACCCGTGAGCACGGCAGCCCGCACGAGCACATCATGGCAAAAGGTGCGGTAATGTGGCACAGACGCTTGCATTCTGCAGCTCGGCCCATGCGCATCGTTTGCGGCCCCACGTGCATGTGAGTGAAATGATGCACCAGCAGCGGCAGGGGGGCAGGAATGCGACTGACACGCAAGGGCGGATGCCAAGCGGCGCACCGTCTTGCCAGGCGAGTGTCCGCGTCTGTGTCGACGAACACCTTGAGGTCAAACAGGCGCCGCACCTCTGCGGGCCGCCAGACCGATCAGCACCAGGCTGTGCACTTGTCTCAGCTCGCTGGGAGCCGGGCCAGCAGGCGGCAGGAAGTGCAGCAGAAGCAGAGCCACGGGCTTACCCGGGTCATGTAGGGCAAGGATGCCATCAAACTGCCGCACACGCAGCAGTCAGTGACTGAGTTAAATAGCGCATCCCTGGCTCACCTAACAGCTCCACATACTTGAGCCTTGTGTCACAATTGGTCTTCGAGGCCACACCCGGGACAATCATCTCAACAAGCGGGCACAACCACAGCTTGGGACACTCTGAGGCTGGGCGCTTGAGAAGCACGCACTAGCACAACGCCCGCGTTGCCCACCACGGTCCCGCTGCCAACCCGAGAGCTGGTCACAAAGTCATAGTGCGGGATAGTTGCAGGACGGCCACTCTTCAGTGCTAGCAGCGTCGAGCTAATCTCGTCAAACGCAAATGCCTGCGCCGGCACCGCACGTCAGCCGCTGTCAGACCTGCGGCGCAGCGCGTGCAGCGCACTGGCTCTCACGGGGCGCACTGAGGGGCAGTCAAAATTGAAGGCACCAATGTTCCTTGCCTCTTCCGCCGACAGGTCGCGATAGAAGCTGTCCTGGGCGACATGCAGCAGGCCGTTGTACCCCTGCGCGGGCGTGTGCAACCCAGTCAAGCAGCCAAGCTCCTGATTTCGCGTGCGTGTGTCAAGTAAAGCATGTTGCAAACATGCTTTGCATTTCAACAGCGTACGTGTAAGCTATACTCCCAAAACAGTCACCAGAGGAGACAAAGGAGTCCGTGGCGGCGCACCTGGCCCCCTGCCTTCAGCTTGGCTATGAGCTTGTTGCAGACGCTTGTTTTCCCGCTGGCCGTGCCACCGGTCACCCCAATCAGGAACGGTGCACGCACTATGGTCGCCATCCAGCCGGCA
>JAABUV010002262.1_pt1 | contig 26486 bp, 24 predicted proteins | sample 5559971 | NCBI WGS metagenome assembly JAABUV01 (sample SAMN10711881, study PRJNA513362) | rock metagenome | isolation source: Antarctica rocks | place: Antarctica: Victoria Land, Knobhead nord | collected 2015-12-19
CCCTACCCTACCCTACCCTATACCCTAACCCTAACCCTACCCTACCCTGCCCTAACCCTAACCCCTACCTACCCTACCTACCCCTACCTACCCTAACCCTAACCCTACCTAACCCTAACCCTATCCAGCCCTCCTGGGCGGCGCTCAGGCGCGCCGCGCTGAAGTCGAGCGCCAGCGGCAGCGGCTGCGCGCGCAGCAGCGCGCGCACGCGGCGGCACACGGACGCCAGGCCGGCCGCGGCGCGCACCTCCTCCGCTGCAGGGCGCGCCGGCCTGTCTGCCCAGGCGCGCAGCAGGATGCCGCGCAGCAGCTCGTCGGGCAGCGCGATGAAAGGCGCCTGCGCGGCCGGCAGCGCGCCTGAGCGCGACAACCGCGCTCGGGGCAGCGGCACCTGGCGTTCTGCCTGCAGTGCACTGCCGCACGTTCTACCTACGGCAACAACAGTTTGCTGAGCGTGACTTGACACAAGCTGCTCGCACCACGGCGCCTCGAGCCCCTGCTCCAGGATACGCCATGCCAATATGTACCTGCAGCGCGAAGATGGCCTTGGGTGAAGGCATCATGCGCGGCCCCTGTACCTCCAACCAGTGTCACACTGCCGCACTCTAGCCAGTCCTTCTATGAACGCACAGCGATATGCGCGCAAATGACGCCAGCCACTTTGTTTGCAGCAGCTCGGTTCACAAAGACCAGCTCTGGCCACCTGACAATAGGATTAAGCAACAAGGCAGCTCACGTGCAACCGCGGCGGAGGAGCCCGGTGCGCGCCTGCTCAGTATGCGCGCACAGCGCGCGCAGCGTGCTCTCCTGTGCCTTACTATCCACCACCTTCAGCAGCTTGCCGCTGGGCCTATCAAAAGCAGCGCGCAAGCTGCTGCGGTCTGCGCAGCGTGCAGATGTGCGTCGCAGAGGAATTACTTTACGCCTGGCACTGAGAGAGCACGCCCGTGCGCTGGTGCATCCTCTGCGCTCTTGGATAGAAGTGCCTAAGCTGCGCAAGAGCATCGCCTGGCATTACGCTTCCCGGTAGGTGGCCTGGTGAGCTGCAATGGCGTGCCAAATCTTCTGGAACCTTGTTTGCGCACGGTTATGCAGACAGGCCCTGGTGTGCCGGGAGTGAATGGGAGCGGGCAGACAGCGGGAGCAGCGCACCCCTGGTTGCGAAGAGGCCGCAGGGGCAGGCGCGTCAGAAGAACAGGCGTAGAATAGCGTTGTTGTCGCGTGGCTTGTCGGCATGTTCATCAGGCGCGCTTCTTGCGACAGCGGGCTGTTCCTCTGAGCTACAGACATCAGCTTCCAAGGCAAGGCCTGCCAAGCTAAATTTCTTGCTGACTAGCCCTTTTACAAGGACACCCCAATCGATTGGCCTTTTAAGTGGAGAGGGTCTCAGTTGAAGCCCAGCAGATCCGAGCATTTGCTCTTCGTGTGTGTCAACCAACCCCGCCTCGTAAGAAGGCGGGCCTGGAGGTGCCAGGCGCACGCGGAGCGATCCAAGGCCTTCAGCCAGACCTAGGTGATCAGGTGCGCGCCGCTCCTGAGCTCCTGAAGCGCCGCTCCCAGCGGCCTTTCAAGCAGCGTGTCAAGCGCTGGGTGCACCGTGTCGCACATGAAAGGTAGCACATGTGGATGACAGCTAGCACGCTGTTCATACGAGCGTGGGTGAGAAGAGTCTGGTAACACACTGATATCAAGCAGGCCTGCCTGGCATGCAACTGGAGCAAACGGGCAGCGACCGGTACCAAATTGCATGCTAAAATCCGACCCATCCTCTCGCTCTGCCCCGCCTCCCCCACAAGCACCTAGCAGCATACACAGTACAAATGTACAGGCAGTGCACGCTATCTGCCTGCCTTTGCTTACGACCGGCCGCTTCAGAGTGCAGGGCCCTTTGCACTGCCAACGATACAGCTTGTGCTTTCTGTCAAAGCAGATGTTCCTGTTGCCGCTGCTCCGCTACCCACTGCTCAGCATCAGCTACCCATGTGCGTGCATGCTCGTGCGCCGCCCTGGCAGCCGGGAGCTCGGGCGCGCCTGGAGCAGGCCAGCGGCGCCAGGCCAGGCGCTGCAGCGTGGTCTTGCGACAATGCCCCTTTTCCTCATCAAGAAGCCTTTCGTAAATTCCCAACTCAACCGCAAAGCGGTCACCATACCTGCTGACAATCTCGCGCACGAACTTGTAAAGGGTTGGGCCTTCACTGGTTCCGAAACAGATGCAGTCCCCTGCATACAGCTCTGCAGCCTGCAGGCCAGCGTGGCAGAGACGGTCTGCGAGCATGGCTGTACTCTCCTGCTCGCTCCACAGACACATACGGTCACCAGCAGCAATGCGGATGGAGCTGACCCGGCTAAACAGCGTGGCGTCGGCATTAACCAGCCCCAAGCATTCGACCTGTAAGGCTGGTAAGACAGGAAAGCCCTCCAGGAGGGGAAAATCGTCAGTGAGACTGAACGGTATGATCCCTTTCACGCGTGTCACGCAGAGGGTGCGCAGCCGCGGCAGCAGCACAGGAGAGCTCGAGCCCACACACGGCGCCCACAAGAAGCCCCTGAGCATAATACCGTGCAGTCCTATCAGCTCCAGCTCCTCCAGGGCGCCTGGCATGCGCTCAGGCCTCAACCACATACACGAATTGTGCGAACGCAGCAGGCCAGCCCAAGCGTAACAGTTGATGCCCAGCTTGGTCAGACGCAGGCCGCTCAGGTCCAGGGCAGGCTGCTCCTCGTGGCTCGCGCAGGCCACCATATGCAGCGGCACGCCGGAGAGCCGCAGCAGCGTGCCACCATGCAGCGCCAGGAAGCCATTGAACAGTAGCTGCTGCCACAGGGCGTCCGTGCCCAAATCGGGTTGATAGAATGGGAGCTGGCGGCCTCTAGGCGGCCGGCCTGCGCGGGGTCGAGCAGCCAGCGGCGCTGCGCGTCGCTCACGGGCTTTGCGCTAAAGTCGAGCGCCAGCGGTAGCGGCGGCACGCGCAGCAGCGCGCGCATGCGGCGGCACACGGACGCCAGGCCGGCCGCGGCACGCACCTCCTCCGCTGCAAAGTGCAAAGGCCTGTCTGCCCAGGCGCGCCGCAGGATGCCAACCAGCAGCTCGTCGGGCAGCGCGGTCAGAGACGCCTGCGCGGCCAATGGGGCGCCTTGGATAAGGCAAATGCGCTTGGGGCAGCGGCACGTGTGGTGAGGCATGGATATTAAAGCGGCGCCTGGCTTCCTGCCTGCAGTGCGCTGCAGAACCTTGCACCTGTGGCAACAAGACTTCTGCTGCGCTTACTTGCCATGCGCTGCCGCACCTCCTTGACGCCTTGATCCCCCGCTCCAGGGCTCGCCATTGCGAGACCTGCCTGCGGTGCAAAGGTGTATGGGTTGCAGATTGTCATAGAAGACACTGGACAGTCAGCAGCGTGTCACACTGCGGCTGTCAGGCCCAAGGCGCGAGGCAGTGCACACGCAGATGACTTGAACACACGCCGTTCAGATCTACGTTGCAGTGCGCCCTGCATATGGATTTTGGATTGTGAGCTGCTGAGTATGCGCGGCTCCGCGTGCGACTTGGAACAGCAGGCGCAAAGCCAGGTGCGCGCCTGTTCTATGCGCACAGAAGATGGCGTGCTATCCTTGGTTGCACAAAATATGGCTTTCCGCAGCCCGCAGACAGGCCTGGTCAGCGGAAGCGCGTCCAGCCGCTGCGCGCCCTGCGCAGCGCGCTCACGTTTCGCTCGAATTACTTGACGTCCAACCTGGGCGTTGACAGCACGCGCGTGCGCTTGTGCATCCTCTGTATTCTTGTATTATTTTGTCCAAGGCTTTGCAGAGCAGCGCTTGGCGTGAGGCTTCCCTGTTAGCGGCCTGGTAAGTCTCATCGGCGTGCCTGATATTCTGGACATTGATACGCGCGCGGTGGCAACAACGGGCCCTGGTGAGCTGTAGTGGGAGACAGCGCCCAAGCACAAGCAGCGGGCGCAGCGCACCTCTGATTCTCGAAGGGCTCAAGCGCTGGGCGCGTTGGAAGGCGCACAAAGAGCTTGGGTGTTGTAGCTTGACGGCGCGCTCTTCAGGCGCGCTACTTGCGACAGCGGGCTGATCCTCCAAGGCAAGTGGCATGCTTGAGCTTCCGAGGCAAGGCTTGCCAAAGCTGGGTTGTCTTGCTAGGTTTGAAACGGAGAGAGTGGCTGCAGCAGGTACGAGTCACTTGCTCCAAACAATCTCGCCTCAAGAAGGGGGCACTGAAGGCTCGCTCTGCCGCTGAGGCCGCCGCAGCAGCCAGCCTGTGTCAGACCGTGCGCGGCGCTCCGAGCGCCGCTCCTAGCTGCCTCCCGGTCAGTGCGTTAAGCGATCAAGCGCTGGGTGAGCCGCGTCGCACATGAAAGGCAGCACAAGCGCCTGAAGACATATACAGTCCTCCTCTTAGACTGCTGGCCCCACCTCGCCTCTCCTATCAGACACTACGCAGCACGTATGGTACGGTGAACACCTCCGCTTTTTCATGAACACCTCCGCAATGCCATGCCTCACTCCCTGCCTGTCTACCTGCGCCAGCCTGGCCTGGTGCCGCCAGACCAGACTACTACGAGTCGTGTGTTCGCGAGCTGCGGGCGCTTCAGCTCATGCATGTCATATAGCTTCTCGAGCACGTCCTGCCGCCCTAGTAATCATCGCGCTGGATGTCCGCCGCCCACGCGCGGGCGCGCTCGTGCGCCGCCCTGGCCGCCGGCAGGTCGGGCGCGCCGGGGGCGGGCCAGCGGCGCCAGGCCAGGCGGAGCAGGTAGGCCTTGTGCCAATACCTCCCATCAGGAGGCTCGTCAGCAGTCCCCACCTCGACCGCAAACCGGTCCCCGCACCTCCGAATCAGCTCACCGACTATTTCGTGAGTGATGGCATCCTCCGGGTCCATGAGGTCGACGTGCGCGCACAGCTCTGCAGCCTGCAGGCTGGCACTGCAGAGCTGACCAACAAACACCCCCACATCATCATATACCCCGCCGGGGCTCACCCCCACACGGCCAGCCTCGACTCGCACAGACCTGACCCGCTCAAACACGCGTGCGTCGACATATACGCTCGGGCCGTGCACCACCAAGTCTAACAGCCTCCCAAACCCCTCCAGCAGCTCCTCGCCGACAGCCAGGTGCTCCGCATGGCGACTGGATGTTATGCGGAGGGTCTGCAGCCGCGGCAGCCGCCCTGCCAGGCCTGCGACCGAACTTGGCCGCCACGCCGCACAAAAACCTCCATTCCAAAGGTTGAGCAGCTCCAGCTCCTCCAAGGAGCCTGGCAGGCGCTCGGGCCAAAATTCAATATCGACTGGCAGCTGATCAATGTCAAGGCAGTCGACGCCGAGCTTGGTGAGGCGCAGGCCGCTCAGGTCCAGAGCAGGCCGCCCCTCCTGGCTCTCACAAGTTACAAGCTGCACCGGCACGCCCGAGAGCCGCAGCAGCGTGCCGCCGTGCAGAGCCAACACCTTGTTGAGGAGCGGCAAGTCGACGCAAAAGGCAGTGCTTTCGGCATCGTAGTTGACATTGCGCCAGGAGTCAGGGTCATAGAATTCAAAGCTGGCGGCCTCCACGCGGCCGGCCTGGGCCGGTGCGAGCAGCCAGCCCTCCTGGGCGGCGCTCAGGCGCGCCGCGCTGAAGTCGAGCGCCAGCGGCAGCGCCCTGTTCTTCAGCAGCGCGCGCGCGCGGCGGCACACAGACGCCAGGCCAGCCGCGGCGCGGACCTCCTCCGCTGCGGGGCGCGCCGGCCTGTCTGCCCAGACACGTAGCAGGATGCTGCACAGCAGCTCGTCGGGCAGTGTGATCAAAGACGCCTGCGCGGCCGGCAGCACGCCTGAGCAAGGCAAAGGCAATCAAGTGTATGGCAGATGCAGCCGCGTTCTGCTGCTCAGCGCTGTATAGATGACCGCGCCTGATCTTCTGGCTGTGGCTCAGCATTGCGAGCGGCACGGCCTGCACTACTTTGAGAGGCCATGCCTGCTGCACAGGGACCTGCCCACGCTTGCCGGTGCGCTTACACAAAGGGCGGAGAGGGCTTGCGCAGCGCACGTCAGACTTGCGCCCAGCCAGAGGCATTTGCTGCGCACCGGCGGGCAGCCCCGCAGGGCTTTGGTTGTTTAGTAATCGACGCCTCGCTTCGGCCAGAAGGAGTGCTGCTGCGCTCAGGTGCTCACGAATGCTGCGCAGCAGGGCCGCAGGCGGTGGACATATTTAGGAGCGCAGGCTGCGCACGCTTTGCGCAATGCGAGTGGCCTGGCACACTGGAAAGAGACGGCGGCGTCAAACGCCCCGCTCGTGCCGCCAGCAGGAGCGCGCGACGCAGCCATCGCCGTGTTGCCACCAAGCGCTGAAGGGAGCACAGATCCGCCCAGCAGGCACCGCGCGCGCCAAGCACACAGTGCAGGGCACACAGTGCCGCCGGCGAGCCTGGCAACATCAGGCCACAGGCCGTCCAACGCCTCTGCAACGCTGCAACGCGCATGACGCCTTTGCCAGAGACAAGCACCTTGCAGCGGCGGGCTGCAGGCGAGGGGCAGGTTGCGTCCAACACGTTGCGCTGCAGGGAGTGAAGCACCTTGCGCCCCCCACGCAGGTGGCCGCACCCCAGCCTGAGACACTTTGCCCGCACGCCGCCATACACGCGCCGCACGTGCGCGCTGCTCATGCCAAGAGCAGCAGCGCCTGGGACGCTGTTCATATCAGCCCAGAGGACACTGGTGACTAAGACACAGAAAATGTGCGATGAGGCCAGGCAGGCACAGCCACAGGCTGCCAAGTCTGCGCCGCGCGGTCACCGAGCGGCGCCAGTGTTTACACGCGCGCCCGCCTGAACAGAGGGCTTGCTAGCCGCGCACGTTGCGCGGTTTCTGTGAAGCAGTGACTGGCCGGTGCCGAGTAAGTCAGGGTGTCCCATTGCAAGACGCCCGCTCTTCACCACAGCTGCGGCCGACCCCGGGCCACACAAGTATTGCGCGCGCGCTTACTGCCTTGTTCACCTTGTTACATGAAGGAGGGCTGCCCACGCTCGGCGTCCCTGCCAGGTTGCATGCGTCTGGCGCGGCGGCTCTGCAGCCACCGCGGGCATGCGCAGCTTCGCAGGGCAGGCTGCTCGCGGCTGTGCCAAAGGCTTGACCGCACGCGGCGCACCACGCAGCCGTGCTCAAACTGATGCCGAGTAGGCTGTGTTGCGTTGGGTTTTCAAGCATGTAGACCATGTCAGACAGGCGGTAGCAGAGCGCGAAGCGCGTGCTGCTGGCCAACGCCCCTACCTGCGTCCATGCCTAGACGCCGCCATGCCTCGACGCCAGCATGTATGGCTGCCATTCATATGCACCAGGATTGGTGTCCGCTTGCCGCTGTGCTGATAATAAATCACAAGCGCAGGTGCAGACAGCTGCATTGCCAGATAAAGCCATCCCACATGTGAACCCAAGCACACACAATGCTCCAGGAGCTTAAGTACGGCACCAAAAGGGCACCGGCGTGAAGGCACGCGCGGCGGCCGCACAGGCCAGTGTGCGACTGCACAAGAGACCTATTTCAAAACACACCCTGCCCGCAGCAGTCCCCGCGCATCAGGGCCGAGCGCGCCGGCCGCGCCTGGTCCCGGCAAGGCGCTGCGCGTCCTGCCTCCTTTCATAGCAAAGCCCGCCCCTCCTGGCGGCACAGCGCTTCTGTACACAAGACCGCGCCCCCGGGCAGGCAGCGGCCGCCCGCGCCCAGCGCCCCGCGCAGCGCTCAGCCAAACAGTAGCATCATTTCGGTCGTCGAAGTGTCCAAAAGTTTGTCCGCGTCCTCGGACCCGCCCTTGCCCATCGCCGCAAACACAATCATGGCAATGATGCTCCCCACCAAGAAAAGGATAAAGGCCACGCACAGCAGCGCGCACAGGCACCCGCACACATCCCGAAGCGTGCACCCGCAGCACGGCGGCCTGCCGCGGGCCGGCGCCAGCTCGCCCAGCGCGGCAGCCGCGCTCGGCACCGCCGCTGGGCCGTGGCGAGCGAGCGACCGCTCCAGCGCCCGGACGCCCCGGCGCGCCCGCACGGCCCGCCGGCCCCGCGGGCTGCCGCACAGGCTCTGCAGCGCCGCCGCGGCCGCCTCGTGCACGGCCGCACATTCGCCGGGCTTGAGCAGCGCGACCAGCGCCGCGGCGCCCCCGCACGCCCGCACGCTCTCCTGGTTGCGGGCGCTGCCAGAGCACAGGCTTGCCAGGGCGCCCGCGGCCTGCCCGCGCACGGCGCCGGCGTTGCCGGGCGCCAGCAGCGCGACCAGCGCCGCGACGCCCCCGCACGCCCGCACGCTGTCCTGGTCCTGGGCGCCGCCAGAGCACAGGCTTGCCAGCGCGCCCGCTGCCTGCTCGTGCACAGCGCCGGTGTTGCCGGGCGTCAGCAGCGCGACCAGCGCCGCGGCGCCCCCGCACGCCCTGACGCCGGCCTTGCTCTGGACGCTGCCCCTGCACAGGCTTGCCAGCACGTTTGCAGCCTGCCCGCGCACGGCGCCGGCGTTGCCGGGCGCCAGCAGCCCGACCAGCGCTGCAACGCCCCCGCACAGCGCGACGCTCTCCTGGTTCCGGGCGCTGCCAGCGCACAGGCTTGCCAGCGCCCCGGCCGCCCGCTCGTGCACCGCGCCGGTGTTGCCGGGCGCCAGCAGCGCGACCAGCGCCGCGGCGGCCCCGCGGACGGCAGAGCTGTCCCTGATCCGGGCGCTCCCAGCAAGCAGGCTCTGCAGCGCCGCCGCGGCCGCCTCGTGCACGGCGGCAGGGCCGCCGGGCGCCAGCAGCGCGACCAGCGCGGCCACGCCCCCGCAGTCCGCGAGGCTGTCGCAGTTCCGGGCGTTGTCAGTGCACACCGCCCGCTGCGCCGCCGCGGCCTGCTCGAGCACGGCGGCCGGCCTGCCGCCCGGCGCCAGCAGCCGGGCCAGCGCGGCGACGCCCCCGCACGCCCGCACGGCGTCCCGATTGGGTGCGCTGTCGCTGCACAGGCTGCACAGCACCGACGCGGCCTGGCACTGCACTTGCACGTGCGCAGCGTCGACCGGCGCGAGCAGCGCGACCAGCGCCGCGACGCCGCCGCACTCCCTGACGTGGACTTTGGCCTGGGCGTTGTTGCAGCACAGGTACCGCAGCGTCCCGGCGGCCTGCTCCTGCACAAAGACGGAGCCGCCCGGCGCCAGCAGCCCGACCAGCCTGACGATGCTCTCCCTGTCTGCGTCCATGTCCTGGGCGCCGGCAGCCCCCGCAGCAGCCGCCCGTGCACAGCGCGCCCGACGGGCGCCGCGTCGACCGCGCGAGCTGCCGGTGTTCTGGGTGGCGTCGCTCCTGCGCCGCAGCGACAACAGATTGCTCAGCTCGGCAGCCCAAGCACACAGCCCCGCTCAGAGTCGCCCCTGTTCTGAGCTGTCAGTGAAGCGTGTGCACTCGCGCGCGTCTACAGCCACCTTGCGCACAGCAGCAGGCGTCCCATCCCTGGATCGGGTGCTGCTTTGGATAGGCGCACAGATTACGCAGCCTGGTTGTGCACAGAGCATCTGTGGCAAGGCCGCGCCTGTGTGCGCCGCGCTGCTGCTGGCAACTCCGGGCTGCCACCAGGCTGGGCGCGAAGTCCTCGCACCCGCCGCGCAGGAGGTCCGAGCTTGGAGCGGCCAGGTGTGGAGCCTGGTCGCCACGCAGACTGGTTCTGTAGTTGCACAGTATGCACAGTACATAGTAGTCCTGTAGTTGACGCCGACGAGAGGCCGACAGCTGGTTCGCACGACAGTGCGCGGTCCGACGGGCATGCTGTGCTGTGCTTTGAGGCACGTGCGGCAGCCCATGCCTTGCAGCGGAGTTTGCGGTTTCCGCAGGTGACCTGCCAGGCCTGCCGCGGCGAGTGATCCCCCTACCAGCTGGACGCGCACACGCGGTAGAGGCGCCACGCCACACAGCGTCATGCAGATGCAGGGCGCTCGGCGTCCACGTGCACAGTTGCGGGGCGCAGGTCAACGATGCATAATCCAATCACAGAGCGCACGCCGTCTGGCATGCGAGCGCTTGAGCACAGCACAGGCACAGGCCGATGTGACGCCGGCCGCGCCCCCGCCAGCTCCGCCTCAGAGCTCCAGCCTGCCCTGACCGCGCCCCGCGCCAGCAGCCTCCCGATGCACGGCGGCGGAGACGCCGGGCGCCAGCAGCCCGAGCAGCGCCGCAACGGCCCCGCACTACCTGATGCTGACACTGGCAGCGGATTTGTCAACACGCAGGTTGGCCAGCGCCCGGGCGGCCTCCACGAGCACAGCATCCGAGCCGCCAGGCGCCGGCAGCCCAACCAGCGCCGCAGCGTCCTTGCACCTGCGCAACCATCGCCCTTCTCACCGAGGCCCGTGTGCGGGGCTGCGAGCGCCACCGCAGCGCGCTCCCTGCGCAGCAGCAGCAGCAGCCCCTCACGCTATGTGCAGAACTGCGGAACAGTCGTGACTGCGCCTGTGAGCACTGGTGTTATTTCTGTTTCAGCTGATCCTGCCTGCTGGGAGTCGCGGCGACCATTTGCGTGGGGAGGCACTGGTCCATGCGTGCCGGAACGGCTGCCTATGCATGCAACCTCCAGGGCACTGGCGCGGTGCGCCGCTGCTGCCAACATGCCACGAGCACAGAGAGTGCTTACACTTGTCGAGCGTTTGTGCGCGCCAGGGCGCATACTGCAAAGAGGATAACCTGCGTGTTCAAGAGAGGCTCACTCACATACAGGCATACATGTGCCGGCATCCACACATCTGGAACAAAACGCAGGTGGATCATGTTGTGCACAAAGGCGAGCGCTCACACAGAAAAGTCACTGGCATTGGCACGCACCCCTGCATGTGCCACTGATTGCTGGCAGCCGCAGGCACCACTGCCACACTTCCAGAGGCATGGACAGCTCACGCACGCCCCAACAGCAGCCGCCCTTTAAATGCGAGTGTCCGTCCACAGCGCTTTCGCATGTCACCATCACTCCATAGCAAGCCAATGCGTTGCTGCATCTCTGCTACCACCGCCGCCAGCACCGCTGCCAAGCCAGCACATGCACTGCATAGCAGCGGCCCCGATCAAGGACCGCCGCTGCCGCCTGCCCAATATGCCACCGTCCCAGCTGAAAGCGCACTCTTGACGCCCCGCAGCCAGGCGCTGCACCCCAAGCCTCACACCATGTTCGCACGCGTGCTGGCAGGGTAGCCGCCAGGCAAAGCCGGGCCAGCGCCGCGACGCCCCCGCCCTCCCGCTCACTGTCCTTCAGGGCGCAGGTTGTATAGTGCCGCCGCAGCAACCTGCTTCACAGCAGCAGAGCTGCCATGCGCCCGCAGCCCGGCCAGCGCTGCGACGCCCCCGCACCCCCTGACGCACTCCCTGTTCTGGAGATTGTAAGCGCACAGGTTTCCCAGCGCCGCCGCGGCTTTCAGGTGCACGTCCTCTCCCGCGCCGGGCGCCAGGAGCGCGACCAGCGCGACAACGCCCCCGCACTCCCGGACGGCGTCCTCGTTGCGTTCATTGTCGCTGCACAGGTTTGCCAGCGCCGTCGCAGCCTGCGCGTGCACGTCCGCAGAGCAGCCGGGCGCCAGCAGCGCGCCAGCGCCGCGGCGCCCCCGCGCTCACCGATGCAGGCCCTGTTGCGGGTATTGTTTCCGCAGCACAGGTGTGCCAGCGCCTTGGCCGCCTGCTCGTGTACGGCGGCAGAGCCGCCGGGCGCCAGCAGCCCGACCAGCGTCGGGACGCCGCCGCACTCCCTGACGCACTCCCTGTTCTGGAAGCTGTCCCTGCACAGGTTGGCCAGCGCGCCGGCAGCATTTCTGAGCAAGAGGGCAGAGCCGCCGGGCGCCAGCAGGCCGACCAGCGCGGCGATGCCGCCGCACTCCCTCACGCGGTCGTTGTTCTCGTCATGCTCCCCGCCCATGCCCAGGCTTCCCAGCGCCCCAGCGGCCGCCTCACGCACTGCAGCACATGCGCCGGGCGCCAGCAGCCCGACCAGCGCCGGGATGCCCCCGCACTCCCTCACGTACACCGGGGTCTGGCGCCCTCCTCTGCGCAGGCTCTCCTCTTCGCACAGGCGTGCCAGCGCGTATGCAGCCTCCTCTTGCTCGGCGGCAGGCCTGCCGGGCGCCAGGCGCCCGACCAGTGCGGCGACGCGAGCACGCGCACCAAGTTTCGCCATCGAGACGAGGAGGCCTCCCTGCACCGGCCGCGTGCAGGGCGTGAGGACGCGCGCCAGCCAGGCTGTCCGGCGGGCCGAGCGCGCATGCGTGCAGGCCCCTGGGGTCCGCTGACGGGCTGCCCTTGCGCGCGGCGCTGGAGGTTCAGGAAGGCGCGCAGGCGCCAGCGCCAAAACTGTCATGCTGGGGGTGAGAGCGCCGGCCACACTTATCTCTGCATGCCATGCAGCGGGCAGCCCCTGGCATAGCATGCATCCAAGCCTACGACACACGGCCGCATGAGCAGCCCCATCAAGTAGGCCGCCCGAAGTGCAGAAGGGGCGCCAGAGTGTGGCTTACTGTCACCGCACATATATATACAGAAGTCTCACACGCTGCTCAGCTCAGCAGCCCGCAGCACACACTGTGTCGCTCGCAGCCCGCACCGGCTCGGCACAGCCTGACGCGCTCGGCGTGGCCGCAGGTGACAGCGACGAGGCACCTGCGCGCCCGGCACGCGCGCGCGCTTGTGATTGCGCTGCTAACGCAGAGGCGCTCTGGCGCCTTAATTTCTTTGGGCTGCGCGTGCGACCTGCAGTCTGCGGTGATGAGTTCAGGGGCTGAGGTGTACTCTGTCGCTGGGCGCACCGCTCTGAGCCTACTAGCAGGCCAGCGAGCGTGCGCCTGTGCCTTGACCCGCAGCTTGGCCGGCTGAAGCCGGCAGGCAGGCACCCGCGACAGGCGCGTGCAGGCTGTGCTGCTTGTAGGCACGCTGTTGCTCTCGATCTGTCTAGAAGGCCGGCTGGCCCAGGGCAAGGTCGCACAAGGCGAGGTCTAGGGGTTGAGCTCGGGCCAATCAGCGGCGGGCAAATGTGTCGTACGCGAGAAAGCTTGCCCGCCGGCGCACAGGACACCGAGCGTGCAGGTGGCGTGTCCGATTGCGCTGCCGTGACCTGTGGAACAGAGTGACCGCCGTGCGTGTGCATTCAACGTGGTGCTGGATGTAGACACCTGGATGTAGACAGCTACGGGGCAGGCTCTGCCCTGGCACACCTGGCCGCCTCGCGGCAGCAGGCTGGCCTGTGCCTGAGAGTGTGCAGGGATGTCTGCATCGGTCGTCTCGCTGCAGGCAGAACTGAAGGAAAGGGTGAAAGTGGGGGCGCCCGCGAGCGCGTTGGGCGCAGTCACTGGCTCCTCAGCTCCACGCAGCACCTTTAGCACCGGGCCGGCGTAGTGCTCGCGGCGACACGGGGCGCACTGCGGCTAGCGCGCCCCGGCTCCAAACCAGAGCTCCAGCCTGCCCTGCCGCCAGCGTGCAGGCCGTGGCCGGGCCCGCGAGCAGCATTGCCCGCTGTGCACTCCTGCAGCGCATGGCGCCAGCCACTGCGGGCCAGAGACGGCCACCTGTCTGTCACGGCGGCTGCAGGACCAGGTCGTCCTTTTTACAGCCCGGCAGCTCGCGCCTCGAGCGCCATGTGAGCTCCTCGTCAAGCTGCAGACACCCCTGGCTCGCTCCTGGTTGGCAACGCGCGGGGGGCACGCGTAGCCTCCAAGCTCGCGGTTGCCACTGCTGGCAGCTGGTCGCGGGCCCCTTGCAGCGGCGCAGCTCTTCGGCGGCTTGCGTCTCGCTGCGTACGCAGGCCCTCCTCGCAGCGGCGCAGCGGTGCTGCGTGCTGCTCCCAGGCGCGGGGCCCCTGGCAACAGCGAAGGGACCGGCAGCGTGTAAGCAGACACGCTGGGCCGGCGGCCGGCGGCGCGGTGCCCAAGGAGTGGGAGGCCCGGCGTGGTGTACCTCGCCAGGGTTGCGCACAACGCTGTCAATGTCATGGACCTGGACGCGCGCGGCTGCAGAGGCGCCCCGCGCCTCTCCCAGTGGCGGTCGTGCGTGCGGAGGCTGGCGACGAGGCCCCTCTTGCACATTGCGGTCCTGGCGCGCATGCCCTGTCCCTGCCTACTGGTAGGACAAGGCGCGGCAGCGGCGCGCGCACTGACCCCTGTCCTAATTCTGGCTCGCGTGTGACCCTGGAGCTCTGGCTGTGGCCGCAGCTGCGCGGCGCTGCCAGACCTGTGTGATAGAGCGCGCGCGCGCCGTTGGTTGACACCCTTTTTACACTTGCACCGCACACCAACGCAGCTGGGCAACACGACATGGCGCTCTGACTCTAGCCAATAAGGGGAAGTAACCTTGCAACAAAGCTGCGCTGCTCGCACGCACATCTGCCCGCCCGCCCGGGCAGCAGTCCGTCCTCAGCCCGACAAGCCTCGCCGCCGCCGCGCCTCAGCGGCACAGCGGCGCGAGCAGCCGGTCAAAGCCGTCGCGCCGCCAGGCCTGCGGCGCCGCGAGCGGCACGCCCGCGCGGCCCAGGCAGTCGACGCACGCGTGGCAGCCGCACGCGCGCAGCTCGTCCGGGCACAGGCCTGCCGGCGCGGCGCCCTGCCAGGCGCCGCTCGCGCCGACGGCGCCGACGGCCGCCGTGCGGGCCGGCGCGCCCTCGCAGTAGGCGCTGAACAGTTCGCGCAGCTCGGCCTGGACATCGCCCGGCGGCGGCGCGGCGGTGCGCACAAAGAGCGCCGCCCAGGGGTGGACGTAGTAGTGCGGGGGCCAATTCATGCGCCTGTAGTCGGCCACCCAGTCCTCGAGCCCGACGAGGGCGCGCTCGTACTCCTGCGGGTCGTCCCAGTACCTGCCGGAGGGCCCCTCGCACCCCCACGAAAAGGCCGCGAGCGCGCGCGCAATTAGCACCAGCGACCTCAGCGCGGCCAGCTGCGACAGGCGCAGCCGCAGCGCGCACGGGACGTCCAGCACTAGCAGGCGCAGCGCGGGCAGGCGGTCCCCGTTTAGGGACAGGTCGGCGCCGTGCGGCAGGCTGGCGGCGCGCAGCACGATGCGCAGCTCGGCGAGTCGCGACAGCGACAGGCGGCACTCCAGCTCCTCCGTCACCGACATCCAGCCGCCCAGGCCACCCTGCGCCCGGCGCGGGTCGCGGAAGCCGCGCAGGTCGAGCGCGTCCAGGCGCGGCTGCAGCCCGGGGCCCGCTGGCTCGTACCCGACCCGCTCCTCCACCGCCCAGGCCTCCAGCTCGTGCAGGGCGTCCACGGGCAGCACGGTCGCCACGCGGCACCCCTCCGGCGCCACCAGGGCGTGCCGCACGTGGATGTAGACCAGCGCGAGCGCCTCCAGGCGCGCGCACGGCCGCAGGTCGATGCCGCGCTCGCCCTCGACGAGGCAGAAGGCCGCCGCCTCGACGTGCAGCGTCCGCAGCGCCGGCAGGCTGCCCGCGATGGCCGCAAACAAGCCGTCGTTCTTGCCCTGCAGGCGGCCGCCGCGGTCGGCAGCCACGTCGTCGTCCACGCGCTGCACGAGGTGCTGCAGGCGCGCCAGCGCGCCCGGCAGCGGCGCCGCCAGCAGCGTCATGTCCAGGCTGAGCACGCGCAGCGCCGGCGCGTCCATGTTCCCGAGCAGCAGGTCGAGCGCGGCTGCTGCGCTCAGCGCCGCCTGCCAGCAGCGGTCCGCGGCGCGGACCGCGCCGCGGCGGCCCGCGCGCGTCAGCGGCCCGCTCGCGTCCGCGCCCGCCGCGCCGCACGCCGGCGTGCGCTCGCCGTGGCCGATGATGTGCAGGCATTCGAGCGCCGGCAGCGCCCAGCGCTGGCGCAGCAGCGCGGGGCCCTCCGCGCGCGGCCCGCCGGCCGCCGCGCGCGCCAGGTCGGGCAGGCGCGGCAGGTCGGCCGCGGCGCGCAGGTCCAGGAAGAGCGAGCGCGCGGCCGGCCATTGCTCGGACGCCCAGCCGTCGAGGCGCTCCGCGCTGGAGGGCCGCGCGCGCGCGACGCGCGCGCGCGCCGCGTACAGGCTGCGCGCCGCGCCGCACGCGCGCGCCCAGGCGCCCGGCTCCATGAAGCGCGCCACGCGCTCCCAGACGTCCGGCGTGAGGTCCGCAAAGCAGCCTACGGGGCCCGCGCGCGCTGCAGGTGCTGGCGTGCCCCCGCTTGGGCTTGCTTTACTCGCATCAGTCGTGGGACAGCGCGACAGAGCGCGGACGGAGGCGTGCGCCTCGCCAAGCAGGCCGTGCAGGGCGCAGCGAGCGCCGCTCGGGCGCACACGATCAGGTTGGGCGTCGACCGCGACCGTTCACGATCACAGGCCCAGGCGCACGTGGGCTGGAGCACTGGGGACCGGCGCACCGCCATCCTGGCCGCGTGCCCTCTTTGGGTGCTCAGCGACGGCGAGCGGCGCGCACGCGGCCGCGCCCGGCCGCTGTGCGTGCACGGTTATCGGGTCGGGCGGCTCGGGTCCCGGGCGCCCGTCTTGCATGCAGATCACCGCGTGCAGCCCGTGCTGCAGCCCAAGCGGGCAGCTCTGGCGGCGCCAGCGCGAGCAGCGCCCAGAAGGCGCGCAGCTTGGACAGCGGCTGGGGCGCGCAGTGTCAGAAAGACCCGGCTGGTGCCAGAGCTGCGCGCTCCTCACATAGCATTTGCAGGGGGGTAGCTTCAAGCAACCGAGGTGGAAAACGATTGCCTTTGTTGTCAATGCGCTGCACTGCTATCATATATTATATGAGGTATATTTTCCCGGGAGGGCGAGGACCCTTGTGCACAAGCACAGGTAACGCTTGCAACTACAAGTGCCATGGGTCGAGCAGGCGCTGCTCGATCGTGCAGAGCCCGGCGCACCTGCCACGCACCTGCCGCAGGAGGGCCTTGGCAGCGAGGCGGCAGCGGGCGCAACTGAGCACGTGCAAGGCAATCAGCGTGTGGGCCCCCACGCACAGGCCTCTGAGGCAGGTGGCCGAAGGCGCGCCGCACAGAGTGGCCCGCCTCACCACAGCGCGCCGGGCACATCTTGCGAACTAGTTGCATGCCGCCACCGCAGCAGGAGCAGGAGCGCCTCGGGCCAGGCTCGGCAGCGCCAGACGGGGCGCCCGCCGCAGCGAGCTGGGCGGCGATGCCAGAGCCCCGGCCGTTGAACGAGGGCGCCGCGCCGGCCCCGGCTGGGCCTGCAGCAGCGCCGCTCTCCGGGGCGCCGGGGCCGCCCGGAGCAGCTGGGGCGCGGCCCCCCGGTCGCGTCCTGTGTCTGGGCCCCGAGCAGGCGGCGCCGGGCGCCGGGCCCTGCCCCGGCGTGCAGCGGCCGAGCACGCCGGACGCCTACGAGGGCGCTGCGGCGCCGCTAACCCTGCACGCCGTCTTGGGCCTGGGCGCCGAGCGCCGCCACGGCCTCTGCTGGCTGGACGAGGGCACGGCGCTGGTCGCCGCGGGCGGCGCGGCGCTGCTGCTGGACGTGGCCACCGGCCGGCAGACGCTCGTCGGCGCGCCGGGCGGCGGCGCCGTGGCGTGCCTGGCCGTGCACCCCAGCCGCCGCTTCTTCGCGCTCGCGGGCGCGCCCCTCTGCAAACGGCGCGCAGCCGGCCGCCGGCCGCCGCAGGGGCGTCAGCGCGCGGGCACGCGCAGGCCGCGGCGCGCCGGGTGCGCCGCCCGACGTCCTCGTGTACGAGTACCCCGCGCTGCGCGTGGCGGGCGTGCTGCGCGGCGGTGCGGAGCGCGCGTTCTGCGCGGCGGCCTTCAGCCCGGACGGGCGCCGCCTGGCCACCGCGGGCGCCGCGCCCGACTGCACCGTCACCGTCTGGGATTGGCGGGCGCGCCCTTTTTGGCCGCGGCCCGCACGCTTGCACGCAGTGCACGCCTGTGCCTTCAAAAAGTAGAACGGGGCGCAGGCGGGCGCCGCGGAGCTCGCCGCCCGCTCGCCCGGCGGCGAGGCCGCGGCGCTGGCGTGGTCGGCCGCGGAGCCAGGCACGTTTGCGCTGGGCGGCGCGGGCCACGTGAGCACATGGCGCTGCGCGGCCACCTTCACCGGCGCCAAGCTGCAGGCCGAGCTGGCGCACTGGGAGCCGCACGCGCCGGTGGCCGTGGACGCGCTGGTGGTCCTGCCCGGGCGCCAGGCGCGCGCTGCGCCCGAGCCCTGTCTATACGCCGCGCGGGCCGCAGCAAACGCCGGGCGCGGCGGCGCAGGTCGTGACGCCCGGCGCGGGCGGCGCGCTGCTGCTCTGGGCGGGCGGCGCGGTGCGCGCCGTGCTGCGGCGCGCGGCCGGGCTGCCCGTGCATGAGGGCGGCGCGACGGTGCTCGCCCCAGGGGCCTCCGGCGCGGCGGACGGGCGCTTTTACAGCGCGGGCGCCGACGGGTGCGCCTGCGCACACCTCATGCCTGCGGGTGCCCGCCGCCGCGCGCGCCGGCCGCGCATGGCGTGCGGCGCCGGTGCAGGTGCGTGCGCCTCTGGGACGGCGCGGCGCTCGAGCTGGCGGAGCCCGACGAGCAGGGCATGCTGGAGCGCGAGCCGCTCGCCAGCTGGAGCGTGGCCCCCGCGCCCGGCATTGCCGCCGCCGCGCAGGCGCCGGACGGGCGCCGCTGGCTCCTGCTGGGCGCGGCCGGCGCGCTGCTGCTGGTGCGCCGCGGGGCGCGCGCGCGTGATCACAGCGGCTCGGGCACAGCGCCGCCACCGTTCCGCTGCCTGCGTGCAGGCGGACCTGGGCTCGGCCTCGCAGTGCGAGGCGCGCCCGCTGCTGCGCATGCCAGCCGGCGGCGTGACGGCGCTGGCGGCGCTGCCGGGCATGCACTGCCTGGTGGCCGCTGACGGCGGCGGGTCGCTGCACGCCTACGACTACAGGCGCGCGCCGGCGCATCCGCAAGGGGGGCCGTCGCGTGCGTGCCGCCTCCCTGACCTGGTTGCGCGGCAGGGGCCGCGTCCAGCTGGCGTCCACGCGCTTCCCGGCGGCGGCGACCGCGCTCACGGCGCTGCAGCGCTGCGGCGCGGGCGGCGCTGCGGGCTCGCGCCTGGTATCGGGCCACGCGAGCGGCGCCCTGCGGCTGCTGCACCTGCACGCGCGGGGCTTCAGCACGCTGGCGGCCGCGCGCCTGCATGAAGGTGCGGAGCGGCCACGCTGCGGCTTACCAATTATTAGCGGGGCCGCGTGCGACGCGTGGTCCGGCGCGCGCGGCAGGCGCCGTGACCGCGCTGGCGCTCACCGCTGATGACGCGTCGCTGGCAGCTGCCGCGGCCGACGGCGCCGTGTGCATCGTGCGCGTGGGCGCGGCCAGCCTCGAGCCGCTGGCGCTGCTGCCCGGCCTCGGCGCGCCGGGCCGGACGCTCGCCTGCTGGTCGCCCGACGCCGCGCGCCTGCTCGTGGCCGGCCCCGGCGGCGAGGCCGCTGAGGTGGCTGCGCCCTCGGCGGGCCCCGCCGGCTGCGACACGAGCCTGGTCGTCGCGCTGGAGACGCGGCGCATGCGCCTCTGCGGCGCGCCGCCCGCGCCGGGGTGCATGCTGCGGGGCACGCCGCGCGCGCGCCCGTGCGCATGACGCCGCGCGGCCGCAGGGCGCTCGGAGGACGGCGCTAGCGAGGCGGGCGGCGCCGCGCGGCCGGCGGCGCTCCTGTGGGTCGAGTACGCCGCAGGCGCGCGCCGCTCCTTGTCCCAGCCGATGTCACAGGCAAGAGACGCCCTGCTGTGAGCCGCGCGCGCGCGCAGGGCCCGCGCTCGACGTCGTGGTGGGCGACGCGCGCGGGTGCGCCGCCCACTGCGTCTCCGAGGCAGGCGGGCACGGCGCGAGCGGCCTGGCGCCGCCCGGCGCGCTGCAGGGCGCACGCATGCTCCAGCGCTGCAGCACGCCCGACGCGCAGCGCGACATCTGGCTCAGCGCGGATGCGGACGGCGCCGCGGCCGCAGCGTTCGCCGGGGCAGGCGCGCGGCCGGCAGCCGGTGCTGCCCTGCGCGGCGATGCCGCAGCGGCCTGACGCCCCGCGTGCGCGCAGCCGCCCATGCGACGGCGGCCCGGCACGGCGGGCCAGTCACAGCGCTCGCGGCCGCATTCGACGGCGCCTTTGTCTTCAGCGGCGCGGCCGACGGCTCACTGTTCTGCCACGTGCGCCGTGCGGCGCAGCATGCCCGGCCGCCCGCCGCCTGCGCCCGCGCTCACGTATCCAGACTGGCAGGCACACGCGCCGGACGGCGCCCCGCACGTTGCCGACGGCGCGCCGCTGGCGGGGCTGGCGGAGGCAGGCCAGTATGTGGCCGATGCTGCCGACTGCGTTGACGCAGAGCCGAGCGTGGAGCGCGCGCGGAGCCTGCGGCGCCGCGCGGCGGCCGACGGCTCGGCGGCGGCGGACCGCGACGCCGTCCTCGCGCTCGCCGCGCAGCTCCGCAGGCGCGCCGCCCGCCGCTGCGGCCCTGTGTTCGGCAGCGTCGCAACGCGGCGAGCCACGCCGCTGGCGCGAGGGCCCAAGCCGCACGTGGGCGCACAGGGAGCTGCGCGAGCTGCGGGAGCGCAACGCGGCGTGTGCGCCGAGCGCCCGGCTGCCCGAAGAGGCGCTGGAGGTGGACGCCGGCGCGCGTGCCGCGCTCGCCGCGAGCGCAGAGGCGGGCGAGGCGGAGGCGTGCCGCCGCGGCGCCTGGGAGGCCGCGGCTGCCCAGGCCGCGGCCGCCAAGCTGCGCCGCGTCCTGCTCGGCGGCGGCGGCGCCGAGCGCTTCGAGGTCGCCGGCATCGGGCGCGCCCCGCACGCTGCGGCGCGCTGTGCAGCGGCCCCGCGCAGCGCCCGACTGGCCGCGCGCCGGCGGCAGGTCGGCGCTGCGCGTGGCCTCGCTGCGGCGGACGGCGCTCGTGAGGGCCGACGGGGTGCCGCCCGGCGGCGGCCCGGAGGATGCGGCGGCCGTCGGCCGAGCGCAGCGTGCGCGCTGCGAGGCCCATGTTGCGCAGCAATAGTCGCCCCGCGCGCGGACAGACCGCGCTGTGGGCGCGTGCGCAGGCGCGCGCAAGTCGTCCCAGGCGGGCGCGGCCGCGCCGGCGCCGCGCGACAGCCAGGCGCGCGGCCCGGATGCGCCGCAGGCGGGCGGAGCGGACGGCGGCAAGGCCGAGCAGAGGCGCGCCTCCCTCCCAGCCCTGCCGCCCGGCCAGTAAGACAGGTGGGCCAAGGGCATGGCGCCGCGCGCCAGGCGGCTCCAGCGCGAGCGGCGGCGGGCGGAGTGGGCGGCCTTCCTCGCCGCCAGGCCGGACGCTGAAGCGGAGCACCCGGCCGACGCGGCCGCGTTCGCCGCGGCGCGCGCGGGCGTCGGCGACTTCAAGCTGCGCGCGGACCCCGAGTCCGCGCTGGCCAACGTGAGCCCCTCGCTGTACTGCACATGTCAATGGCATGGTGCGGTGCGTCTGCATGCAGTCGTTCATGTTGAGACGCCATGCGCCGCGGGCAGCCGGAGCGCATGCACCTCGGCGCCAAGCGGCGCGCCGTGCTGGCGCTGGCGGCCGCGGGCGACGCGCGGCGCGTGTGCTTCGACGCGCACCTGCTGGGCCTGGCCAGGCAGCGCGCCGCGGCCTGCAGCCGCATTCGCGCGATCGGCGGCCTCCTGCGGCGCATCACGGCCGGCCGGCCGCTTGACGCGTCCTTGGAGCGCATCCTGGCGACGGCTTGCGCGGCCCAGGTAAGCAACCTGGCATGGCAAGCATGCTGGTGAATTCAAGGCATGCGGCCTGACGCGCGACGCGCGCCATGGTCAGGCAGACGAGGGGGCGGCTGGCGAAGGCGACGAGCCTGCCGCGGATACGCTTGATGCGGCGCAGCCTTGCATGCCGGCAGCCCGGCTGGAGGCCGAGGCTGCAGAGGCGGAGAGGCGCGTGCGGTCGGCGGCGGCGCGCTTTGACGCGGAGCTATCCGATGCCGCTGAAGAGCGGGAGGCGGTCCAGCTGGAGCTCGCCACCGGCGAGGCGGCGCAGCTGCAGCAGCTCCGCGAGATCTCTGTCCTGCGGGTGCGCTGCATGCGTGGCTGCTAGCTGACCTGACACATAAAGCGTCGCAGCACGCAAGCTCCTCGCATGCACAAATGCCTTGTCAAGCGGCACAGCCGCCCTGCATGGGGCGACACAGCGCCCGCACACGGCGCCAGGAGTACGAGGCGCAGGAGGCCGCGCTGTCCGCCCGGCTGGCGGCCGCCGAGGACGCCGAGGGCGCAGCAGCCGCGCGCCTGGAGGCGGCGGAGGCGCGGCGGGAGGGCGCGCGCGCGGAGCTGGGCGCCGCGCAGCAGCGCGCCGCCGAGGTCGCGCAGCGGCGCGCCGCACGCAGATAGCGAGGGCATGCTTGGCTCCATGCCCGGCAACGCGCCGAGTAGCTGATAGCCGGTGACGCCTGGCCGCGGCAGGTTCGAGGGCCTGGTGGACGGGCACCACCCGCTGCGCGAGGCGCTGGTCAAGGTGTTCAAGCGCCGCGTGTTCCTGCAGCGCGGCGGGCCCGCAACCGGCGCCGGCGGCCGCGGCCAGGACGGCGACAGCGGCAGCGATGCGGGCGACAGCGCGGGCAGCGAGGGCAGCGGCGCGGCCGACCCCACGCAGCTCGACGACGAGGCCGTGGCCGCCGCCGACCCGGCGCTCTTCACAAAGGCGCGCGCCGCTGATTGTCTTGTGTCTGGCCATGGGCCTGCGCACCACTGATGCCGACCCTGCCACGCCTCGCCCCACCGCAGATCGGGAGGCTGCGGGCGGCGCGCACGGCGGCCGAGGCCGCGCAGGCGACCGCCGCGCGCGCCTGCGAGGCTGCGTCGCACGACGTGGACGGCGCCGCGCGGCTGCACGCGGCAGCCGACGCCGCCTGGCAGGCGCGCCCGCCGCGCGGGCGCGCCTGGCGGGCAGCCGGCAGACCCCGCGCCAGGGCGCCGCTGAGGCCGCGCCCGCCGCGCGCGCGCAGGCGGTCGCGGGCGAGGGGCGCGCGCTGCAGGTGCTCAAGGCGGGCCGGCTCAACCTGCTGCCCGCGTCGGTGACGCTGAGCGCGTCGGCGGTGCGCTTTGCGGCGGCGCCCGGCGCCGCGCCGCGCGGCGCCGCCGGCGGCTGGGCGCCCGCCGTCGCGCCCGGCCCCGCGGCCGAGGGCCTGGTGTTCGAGGCCGCGGCGCTGGACGCGCTCGCGGCGCGCAGCGGCGAGCTGCAGGCCGAGCACGTGCGCGCTGTGCTGTAAGCTTGCACGCTGATCGCCGCCCCGGCGCCTGCAACCCGCGGGGCTGCTGCGGCAGGCTGCGCTGCGCGACGAGCAGCGGGCGCTGCGGCTGAGGGCCGCCAAGCTCGCAACGGAGCAGGTGCGGCGCCACACGCCGTGCTGCATTGCGACGCTCGGCCGCTCGACATGCATGCTGGGCCGCCAGGTAAGCGTCACTGTGCGCAGGCCAGCAAGGAGGCCCAGGCGGCGGAGCTGCGCCGGCGCGCGGCCGAGATCTCCAGCCTCAAATTTGGGCGCGCGGTCGAGCTGGAGGCGCGGGCCCCTGCCTGCGCACGCCGGGCCCCACGGCAGGGCAGGCCCTGCCTGAGCGGGCGTGCGGCGGCAGGCGCTGGACCGCCTGGGCGCCGCGCGCGGCACGGGCGCCGGGGTCGCGGCGGCGCTGGCCGCGCAGGAGGCAGACGCCGCTGCAGCCGCGGCGGCGGCGCGCGCGCAGCTGACGGCGCGGCGCGGAGAGCTGCGCGCCGCGGCCGCCACGGGCACGCAGCTGCTGGGCAAGCTGGGCGCGCTGCTGGCGCAGCGCCAGGCCGCGGCGCGGCAGGCGGGCGGGTGGCCACGCGCGGGCGCGCGGCACGGCGCGCGCGCGCGCACGGCGCGCCTGGCCGCCCTGCGCGCGCGCGTGCGCGAGGGCGAGGCGCGGCTGCAGGCGCTGTGCGACAGGGTCGCCGCGCTGGTCCCTGCTAGGGCGTAAGGGGCTTGGCCTGTCTGGCTGGGGGAGGCAGCGCAGTGCGCTGCGCAGCTGTGCAAGCTCGCCTGCTCCATTGCTATACGCACACAGCTCACAGGCCATCCTTCAGTAAAGGCAGCACAAGAGGCTTCAGGGCGGCTGCACCCAGGCAAACTCCTCCACGTATGCGCTCTCGGCGTCCGCGGGCGGCGGGCAGGACGCCGGGCAGCTGTACACGGCGATGGTGCCCCAGTCCCCGGCCGCCCCGCCCGCCTCCCCGGCCTCCAGCCAGTTCAGCAGCTGCGGCAGCACCTGCGGCCCGCGCGCGCCGCTGGTCACGTAAGCAGCCACGCCCGTCCTGAGGGCCGCAGCGTCGCGGCATCGCGCGCATGCACAGAAAGCAGCTCGGCCCCGGCGCGCGCGCCGCACCTGGAACTCAAAGCGCCGCGGCGCGCCGCACAGGGGGCACGGCGGAACGTCGGCCGCGCGCGGCACGCACTCGACGCCCGGCCACAGCGGGCGCGCGCCCTCCTCGAAGCAGTAGCGCAGCACCTGCTGCGGCCGCCGCGCCACGCGCGCCGCGAACGTGGCAAACGCCGCCGCCGCCGGGTCCGCCTGCCGCGCGGCCGCGCGCTGATGCAAATGCCCCCAGATTCGGGTGTGCTGGCGCCGGTGCGGCACCGGGTAGCCGTGCGCGCCTGCGCCTCGACCTCGCCGACCAGCTGCGCCTCCGCGGCGGCCTCGGCGAGCGCCGCGGCGTCCTCGGGCTCGCCTCGCTCGTCGCAGGCCGCGTCGCTCCAGGCCGCCTCGCTCCAGCCCGCCTCCGACGCCTCGGCCTCCTCCAGCTCGTTGCTCAGCGCCAGCTCGGGCAGCAGCTGCACGCCGGGCGCGGGCGCTGCGCGGGGCACCAGGCGGCCTGGAGCGCACTGCGCGGCCCCCCGCGGGCGCAGCATGGGCATGCTCGAGGCGCGCACGTGGGGCGGGCTCGGCCACGGCGAGCGCGGCCTCCAGCGCGGCCACGCGCCACGGGTCGCGCGCCGTCGCCCGCTCCGCCTCGGCCTCCTGCGGCGCGGGCAGCGCGAGCGCTGCAGCGGCCGCGGGGGCGGGGCAGGCGCGCCGCGCTCAGGCGGCGCCGCGGCCGCGCACCGGCAGCGGCGGCGGCAGCCGGGACGCCGGCGGGTCGGGGCTGTAGAACGGGTTCCGGCGGGGCAGCTGGCAGCGCAGCGCGCGCGCCGCCCCCGCGCCGGCCAGGCGCTCGCTGTGCGGCGACAGGAAGAGGAGCAGCGCGCGGTGGAAGGCGGCGTCGCTGTCCTCGACCGGCGCGTACACCTGGCGGAGCGCCTGTGCGGCTTGGCAAACAGGGACGGGCGGGCGGGCGTCGCCGTGCCGGACAGCAAGCCAAAAAGACGGGGCCGCGCCTGCAGCAGGAAGACGAGCGGGCTGCCGTCGGGCTGGCTGTGCAGCGCGCCCGCCGGCGGCAGGCGCACGGGGTCGAGCCACGCCTGCGGGCGGCCGGGGCGCCGTGAGCGGACGGCGGTGTCGGGGCCGGCGCGCACTCGGCGCGGGGCGCACCGGCCGGCCGCCGACCTTGCTGCGGAAGCGGTGCCGCAGCAGCAGGTGCGCGGCCTTGGCCTCGGTCACCAGGCCCAGAATCCACTGCCGGCGGACCAGGTGCGCGGGTCGGGCCGGCGTCCCGAACGGCTCATAGAAATGCACGCAGCACGTGCGGTGGCGCACATGCAAGCATGCGCCAGGCTTCGCACCTGGTGTTCGTCCTCGTCTTCGTCGTCGCTGTACTCCCCTGCTTCGAGCTCCTCAGGGAGGGCCGGGTCGGGCATGCGCATGGCCCGGGCGGTGTCAGCGCAAGCGCACACGCAGGGCCGCCGCCTCCAAGTGCACCTAGTCAGCACTCAGTCAGCAAGGATCGGACGCTGTGCTGCACTCCGAGTTGTCAGCCCTGGAGCCAGGCCCTATCCATATGAAAACAACTGTCGCCTGCTGCGCTGCAGATGGCCCGCTCGTGCTGAGCCTGTTCATTAATAAGAGCCGCAACGGCGCGGCGATGAACGGCGTGTGCATCGGCTTGGGCGCCCGCGCCAGCATTGCCGTGGACTTCTGGCGCAGGCGCGGCAGCGAGGACGTCGTCGCGTGCTTCCTGACGCACCTGCACGCCGACCACACGGCCGGCCTGAGCGATGGCTGGAGCGGCGCGCCGCTCTTCTGCTCGCCCGACACGCGCGCCCTGATGCGCGAGCGGTGGCCGGCGCTGGCGGGCCGCGCCCGCGCACTGGAGGTCGGCGAGACGGCCGCGCTGCAGCTGCGCTGCCGCAACGGCGGCGGGCTGCGCCTGCGCGTCACGCCGCTCGACGCATGCCACTGCCTGGTGCGCGCCCGGCGCGCCCGCGCTTTTTAAGACACGGCCGCGGCCGCCCCAATGCGGCGCGCGGCGCAGGGCGCGGTGATGTTCCTGTTCGAGGGCGACTTTGGGCGCTACCTGCACACCGGCGACTTCCGCTGGGAGCTCGCCAGCCAGGCCGAGCTGCTGGCGCACCCGGCGCTGGCGGGCGCGCCGCTGGACCGGCTGTACATCGACAACACGTACTGCGCGCCCTGGCGTGCGCCCGCGCGCGCCCTGCTGGCCCCACACGCGCGCGCGCGGGCGCCGGGCGCTGAGCCCCGGG
>JAABUV010002263.1_pt1 | contig 26483 bp, 33 predicted proteins | sample 5559971 | NCBI WGS metagenome assembly JAABUV01 (sample SAMN10711881, study PRJNA513362) | rock metagenome | isolation source: Antarctica rocks | place: Antarctica: Victoria Land, Knobhead nord | collected 2015-12-19
CACGACCGTCTCTCTGGCGCCAATCGGATGCCCTCCCTGGCCGCCCTCATCACCCAACGCGCGGCTGAGGCCCACGCCCCCGTGGCGCTCGCAGCGGCCTAGCCCCCCGACTTTTCGATAAGATACCCGCTGCCCACCGTATACGTCATCTCCTCGCCCATCTCATCGGTTATATGGCGCGTTTCACTCGTCGTAGTCTCGTTCATCGGTCTTCCCATCTCTCCGTCCGCTCCCGTTACCGTCGCTAGGATGGCGCCAACTACCGCAGTTCACGCACAATCCATTGCAAATCAGGTAGTGGTAGCTGATACTAATGGTAGCTCATCTGCCATGTGTAGAAGGAGTAACGACGTCGTCCCGCGAGGGGCGGCGTCAGCCTTTATGTCGTTGACTGTTCATGGCAATGGCGTCATCCGAATCTTCGTTGCCTCGATGACCGAGAAGTGCCCGGTCCAATCGGCGCGACTCTCCAGTACCGCGACCGCCGTCCGAGCGATATCGGTCGGCGAAGAGGTGGGGATGCGAAAAAGGATAACGCCACACGACGCCGGCACTCTGATGCGGAACACCAACTCGCCGAAGTCCTTGTCAAACGTCACCAGGATGCGGCTTGCGGCGACTGCCCGGTTAATGACGTCCTGGTCAGTGATTCCGGGCGCGTCCTCACGAATCCATGCGACATCATGTCCCCGTGTGCGGAGCGCGCTCACCGCTATGCTAGGGAAGTTTTCATCTGCTAGGAGACGCATTAGCGGGGATATACCTTCTCTTCGTGTAGACGCGCGCTAGCGTACGCGAGGCACGCCAATATATCGTCACGCGTCATGCCAGGGTAGTTGCTAAGGATGTCACTATTACTCCAGCCATTCGCCAGCAGTTCGATAATAAACTCTACGGCTAGGCGCGTCCCCTTTATGACGGGCTTGCCGACCAATATGTTTGGATCAACAACAACACGATCCTGCCACTCCATTATTCGCACCTCATCTCAACTCGACGTAGTCGAAACTAACCAATAGTACGATACCAATTGTTGATCCTGCCCGCACTGTGCTACTCTTCGTGTCGGACAGGCCCCATGATCCGGCCTCATTCATACCACTCCCTCCACGCAGCGCTCGGCCTCAGCGATGCGCAAATCGCCCGAGAGCAGCTTGGGCAACAGCGCGTCACGAATGGCAGCCAAAGTTCGATTCTCTTCATCGTTGGCGCTAATATACGTTGAAAGTGGAGCGGCAACATGCTCGAACGCATCAATCAGTACAGCAGATGGTACCAACAACTTCGACATATATGCCATATGGCGATTTAATCCAGGCACAGCAGAGTCAGCGCCAAGAGAGGCTAAATCCTGGGTAGAGAGGGTGTGAAACAGATAGTGGATTCCACAGATAGGACCTTTAGGAACTACATAGAAAGTGGTGTCTATCGGGAAAAAATCTCTCGAAGCCCAAGTGACGACACCGGGATTACCTTTACGACCAACTACAATACCCGGCCCTTTAACGAGCGCCTGGTCATGCCATCCCACTTGCCCATTAGATCCAAACACGGGCACTGTGCTGGTACGTCTGACACTGTCCTTGAGTGCTTTGCCATAGGCCAGCTCAACAACATCACCAATCGTAGACACCGACCACCCTCGCGGAATCTGCCCCAGCGGCGAGTCCTCGAACGCGTCGGGGAACAGTGCGGCGGTATCCGCGTCCATGCCGAACGGCAGGCGTCCCTCCACCTTGGCGCGCACGGGGTCGAAGTCCACGAACCAGGACGTGAAGATGGCCCGCGCTATCGCCTCCAGCGTCCTGTTCATGCGCCGGTTGAGCTCAATCTTGTCGTCGAGCGCGCCGAGGATGGCGGCGATGGCGCGCTGCTCGTCAAGCGGCGGTACCACGGCAGGGAGCGCGGACAAGATGGATGTATTGAGATTCGGCATTGTAGCGCCGACTGCATGGCGTACAATCCAAGCACGAACATTAGGATGGCCCAGGTAGTAGGAACAAAAGAGTGGATCGAGTACGTCGTTGCCCAATCGAATGCGGAGACAGCCGGTGCCGCACAGCCAACCATCTTCCTCGGTGCGGACTAGCGCCCGGCGTTCAACATCGCCACGACGGCTATAGACGATGTCGCCGGGCCGCACGCGATACCGTGATAGCCTCTGCGCATCTTCTAGCGTAATGCGCGCTATTCCGTCTATGATGATCCTGTTGTCGCCGATATTTTGAGGCATGATCGATGGGATGCCAACAGGAACGTAGTCCGAGGCGTGCAGCTGGCTCCCAAACGGACCCGTCTGAATATCGCCGCCACCTTCGGCACAAGCCTCGCCCAAAGCTGTCACCCTCCAACGACTTGGGAGCGGGCCAAAGAGAGAATCGGTCACTGTATATCGGCCTCTATGTATTCGTGTCGTTGCGGTCACGGCAGGGGTATTCGTACACTGCGTCGGGCAGCGTCGGTCATGCCGGAGCGGTTTGGGGGCAACCGCCGGGCGTATGCCATACGCCCCTACGGACTCTCATACTTCGACATGTGTGAGGGCATATGCGTTGTTCAGGTATCGACTAAGCTCATCCGGCTCTAGCACATCGTCGTCAACCGTCATCGCGGCCAGATCCTCCACGGCGCGCAGACGTTCGGCCTGCTGACTCTCCTCGTACGCGCGATCAATCATTGATCGCGCCACGTCTGAAAGCGAGGTCCTTTGCATCGCGGCGATCGCTCTGAGGCGACGACGATGTTCCGTGTCGAGGTATATATCGAAGTGTTCGCTACCTATAGGGGGAACCTCTCTTGTGTACCACGATATTGTAGGGCGTGCGCGCGGCGTCGGCAAGAGGCGCGCGCATATGGAGGGAGATCGGTAGAGGTGTATCGCCCAACAGTCCTGTCCGATTACAATATGGCGCGTGGATCGGGGCGTAGGGGCGTATGGCATACGCCCGGTGGTCGGGGGCGGCCTGGCGTGCGCCGTCCAGTGGACATCTCTGCGGCGAACAGGGCGTATGCCATACGCCCCTACGCCTGCGGTGAGGCTGGGTAGTTTTAATCGGACAGGGCTGTATCGCCATACGCCTCTACGGACGATCCTCCGTATTATAGTCGTCCTCAGCCCAGCGCAGAGGATTGTTGGCGATGTACGCGCGGATACTGTCCAGGTCGCCGTCGTCGCGGATGACGTGTTCATAGTAGTTGCGCTGCCACACGCGAACATTGGGCGTGCCACACAACGCGCCGACGCGGTGGGTGACGGCGGCCTTGAAGCCGCGCACGATTGAGCCGGCCGTTTGGGTGGGAGACCGCAATGTAGGGGCGTATGGCATACGCCCGTATGGCATGCGCCCTGTTCGCGGCACGGCCGCTCGCATCTTCGCTCTGTCGATCAGGAGGACGCCGTGCAGGTGGTTCGGCATGACGACATATGCGTCAAGCACGACTTCGCGGCGTACGTCGGGTGTACGCGCCCATTCCTCGGTTACGATGTCCCCCAACTCATTCAATAGCATGTCGCCGCCTACGATCTCGCCGAACAGATGATGCTGTCCCTGCGCGCACAACGTAAGGAAGTACGCGCCGGCCGTGGCATAGTCGTAGCCTTTCAAGCGGATAGAGCGCCGGTGATGGATAGCGGGATCATAGCTATCGGCCATACCCTACCTCCGTGGCAACGTTTCGCACACGCCTTTGCCGCGTATTATAACGCGCTCGTGTTGCTCTACGGTCCGTTTCGATGTATGGCGTATCGTGCGCGTCTCGGTCGCGATGCGAGCGTATGCCATACGCCCCTACGACCGGGCGGTGCGTCAGGCGTATGCCATACGCCCCTACGAATCCATCCCGCGCCGGGCGTATGCCATACGCCCCTACGAGCCGCCATTGTAGCCAAGCCCTTGCAGGTTCTGGCGAATCGCCTGCTCTAGTTGTGCGCTCGCGGCGAATTGCTCGTCGAGCGTCTCGACCAGGCGGGTCATCTTGTCCTCGAAGGGTTCGCCGTCGTCCTCGACGGCCTCGGCGCCGACGTAGCGGCCGGGCGTGAGCACATGGCCGTGGCCCCGGATCTCGTCGAGCGTGGCCGCGCGGCAGTAGCCGGGCACGTCGGCGTAGGCGCGCAGGCCGGGCTCGCCGCGCCAGGCGTGGTACGTGCCGGCGATGCGCGCGACCTGCGCGGCGGTCAGCTCGTTGTGCGTGCGGTCGACCTTGCGGAACAGCTTGCGCGCGTCGATGAACAGGGTCTCGCCGCGGTGGCCGTGCTGCCCCCGTCCCTCTTTACGCTTGGCCAGGAACCACAGGCATACCGGGATGCCCGTGGTGTAGAACAGTTGGCCCGGCAGCGCGACCATGCAGTCGACGAGGTCGTCCTCGACGATGCGCCGGCGCAGGTCGCCCTCGACGTTGCCGGCCGACATGGAGCCGTTGGACATGACGAAGCCGGCGCGGCCGGACGGCGCCAGGTGGTAGATGAAGTGCTGGATCCAGGCGTAGTTGGCGTTGTTGTCCGGCGGCAGCCCGTAGACCCAGCGCGCGTCGTCCTGCAACAGGCCGCCGCGCCACTTGCTGATGTTGAAGGGCGGTTTGGCCAGCACGTAGTCGGCGCGCAGGCTTTTGAACTTGTCGTCGTGGAAGCTGTTGCCAAGCGCGATCGTGCCGCTGATGCCCCTGATGGCCAGGTTCATGCGGCAGATCTTCCACGTCGCTTCCAGGCTCTCCTCGCCGTAGACGCTGATCGCGCCGGGGTTGCCCGTGTGCGCGGCGACGAAGCGGGCGCTCTGCACGAATAGGCCGCCCGAACCGCAGGCGGGGTCGAAGATGCGCCCCTCCAGCGGTTCCAGCATCTCTACGAGCAGCTTGACGACCGAGCGCGGCGTGTAGAACTCGCCGCCGGCGTTACCCTCGGTCTCGGCGAAACGCCCGATGAAATACTCGTAGACGCGGCCCAGCACGTCGCGTTCGCGCGCGTAGGCCGACCCGAAGCCGATGGCGCCGACGAGGCCGATCAGTTCGTAATAGGCGTGCGGGGCGACCTGCGTGGCGGCGAAGTTCTTGAACAGGATGCCCTTGAGCACGGCGTTCTCGGCCTCGATCGCACGCATGGCGTCGTCGATGATCACGCCGATGTCGGGCTGCGCCCCCTGCGCCTGGATGTAGGCCCAGCGCGCCGTTGGCGGTACCCAGAAGACGTTGGCGGAGGTGTATTCGTCGCGGTCCTCGGCCACGGCGCGCATATCGTCCTCGCTGGCGCCCGCGACGTAGTAGTCGGAGCGCTCGTCGCGCAGTTGGCTCTGGAGTGTCTCGTGGCGGTGGCGGTCTCGTAGGGCGGCTTGGGGGCTTTGGGCATGGGACCGCTTTCTGGCCGGGAACGCCGGCTAGTTCGACAGCATCTCGACGTAGACGAGCGTCGGGCCCTGTGGGTGGCGCAGGTCGACGGCTATGCCGACGTCGTTGGCGCCGTCCGAGTATTCGGTGAAAGTGTAATCGGCGTTGGCCGCGAAAGAGTGCGGCAGATCCGGCAGCGCGGTTGGGAGGTCGGAGGGGTTGGCGCTGTGCATGGGGATGGCGAAGCGGCCGATCTTGCCGCCATGGTCCGGCAGGACGCCAAGATAGTGGGCGATGACGGCGGCGGGCGCGGCCGTCGACCGGTAGAGCGCGGTCGTGGTCACCTGATTGCTGCCTATCTGCGGCGTCGTCTGGCTGGCTCCCACACCGCTCGCCTGCGGCGGCTTCGTGACGGCGGGGAGGGCGAGCGTAGGGGTGCTGCTGCCCAGGACGTAGAGCACGCCCCCTACGAGGCACACCACGATCAACGCCACCAGCCAGGCGGTGAACGGCAAGCCCAGGATGCGCGGCGGCCGTCGCGTTTGCCATGCTTGCGGCGCCTGTTGTGTCTCGATCATCACTACCCCTCGTCTTAACTCGCGCTATCTATCCGCCCACCCGCCGGCCACGCGGCTCTTAGGTGACATAACTACCGTAGCAGGGGCCGGCGTTCACCACAAGCGCTACGGCGTTGATGTGTCCCCTAGCGGCGGCACGATCACCTCCAGGTCGGGAAACATCCGCCCGAAATCAGCGCTGTTGTATGTCAGCAGGGTATCAGCGTGCCGCTCGGCGTGAGCGCCAATGATGAAATCGGCCAGGATACGGCGAGGCCAGCCGTCCCCACTCGCTTGCCGGCGGTTCGCGTATGCACGGTACGACTCCGCCGCCCGCAGCCACACGTCACGCGATAGTGTCCATTCGACGGTGATTTGACCGACAGCGAGGAACTGGTCAAGCGCCTCAACGCGCATGCCAGGGGCCGCGGCCAACTCCGCGTACACGGGCGCACTGATTGTGAGACCAATCGACTGGATGAACTGATCGAGGAACGAGACCAAGGCGTCGACACTCCCTGCGCCACCACGGATGACGGGCAGCAAGACGTTCGTATCAACGGCGGCGGGCATGATCGCCTCCGTGACCACGTCGCGGCGCCACGCCACATAGGTTACAGATTGTCATCGCCGTAGCGGATGTTGTGCAGGAAAGCCTGATCCGCCTCTGGCGACATGCCGGCGGGCCGGGGGCAGATACCTACAACTGTCCGAAGTGAGGGTCCGTCAGCTGTGGGGGCAGCCCGCATCATCGAGAGAGAGCCCCCCGTTGTGCGCACGACCGTGAGACGGTCGCCCGGCTGTATTCCGGCTTCACGCAAGACGTGCGCCGGGATAGAAGCCCCGTTTTCCGAAACGATTACCTCCGGAATATCCGCTGCTTTCTGCATCCTAACCCCTCCTTTTTACATATACGGCTCTACTGTCCCTCATGCCTACCAACGGCTATCACTAATAGTGTACAAGAGGTACGCGCTATCGATAGCAGTTATTCTCCGTCACATCTTTTCGTGATACCCCCCTCACTTGACAAGGGAATGACTGATTAGTTATTATTTGACTGCACGGTCACGAATAGGTAGTCAAGGCGTAGGCGGGTCACGAGGCGACGCCGATGGTCGTGGAGTCTTTTGATGGTGGTGGAGTCTTTTAAGGAGCGCCAGCGGCGCGCGCGCGAGGAGGCCATCCTCGACGCGGCCGCCGAGGTGTTACGGGCGCGCGGCTTTCAGGCTATGGCGATGGATGAGATCGCGGCGCGCGTCGGGATCGCTAAGGGCACCATTTACTTGCACTTTGCAAGTAAGGACGCCCTAGTAGCGGCGCTGATCGCGCGGGGTATCGCCGCGCTTGCGGCGTGTATCGACGCTCTCGATCCGTGTCTCCCCGTGTTGGAGCGGCTCGATCGTATCCTTAGGGCGATGTTGAGCGGGGCCGTCCGGCACGACCATGGCGCGCCCTTCCTGGATAGCGCGGCGCCCGAACTAAAGCGTTTGATCGAAACCGACGAGCGTTGCGCGGAGTTGGTACGAGGCTTGCGCTCACGCCTGACGGCCCTGATCGACGAGGGGCGGCGGCGCGGGGAGATTGACCCGCGACAGCCGGCGGCGGTGCTGGTCGGCGCGCTTTTCGCGCTGTTGTCCCCGCGCGGTTACGGCCAGATGCTGACCGCGACGGATGTCCCGGTCCTCGAGGTGAATGACGCCCTCATCCGCCTCTATTTGCGGGGCATCGCCCGCGACCCGGCGGATATCGAGTTCCACACGAGCGAGTAGCGGCCGTGGCGCCGCGGCGCGTTACGCCGTGTTTTTGTCAACATACGCTAACAGAGGGAGAAAAGCTGATGGCACAGGTAGTCGCGGCGCCGGGGGGCGCGGCGGGCGTGACGGTCCCCCCGGCGCGGAGCCGCGCCGCCATGACGGAGAACGCCGCGCGCTGGTGGGTGCTCGTGACCGTCATCTTCGGCGTCTTCGTCAGCATCCTGGACAGCACCATCGTCAACACGGCCATCCCCAAGATTGAAGCTGTCTATGGGGCCGGGCTGCACCAGGGCTCCTATATCGCCACCGCCTACACCCTCGCCGCCGGCGTCGTCGTCGGCGCCTCGAGCTATCTCGCCAACCGTTTCGGCATCAAGCGCGTCTTCCTGACCTCATTGGGCCTGTTCACGATCGGGTCGGCCCTGTGCGGGCTGGCCTGGAACATCGACATCCTGATCCTGTTCCGCATTCTACAAGGCGCCGGCGGGGCGGCCCTCTTCCCGCTGGGCATCTCGCTGATCTTCAGCACCTTCCCGCCGGAGGATCGCGGCCTCGTCAACGGTGTGTTCGGCATCCCCATCCTGTTCGCCCCGGCCATCGGGCCGACGCTCGGCGGCTACATCGTGCAGTACATCGACTGGCGCTGGATCTTCTACGTCAACGTGCCCATCGGCATCGTCGGCGTGCTCATCGGCCTGCGCTTCCTGCCCGATTCGCCGCTCCAGACTAGGTCGCGCTTCGACCTGCGCGGCTTCTTGTTGCTGGCGGTGGGGCTGGGCCTCTTGCTGTACGGGCTCTCCAACCTGGCCTACGATGGCTGGAGTTCGATCCTGACCGTGTCGGGGCCAACCATTATCGCGCTCATCCTGCTCGTGGCCTTTGTCGTCATCTCGTTGGTCACGCCCAACCCGCTGCTCGACCTGCGGGTGTTCAAGAACCGCAACTTCTGGGCCGGCAATATCATCATCTGGCTGTCGACCGTCGGCCTGTTCGGCGGCGCGTTCTACCTACCGCAATACCTGCAGGGATTGCGCGGGCTCGACCCGTTCCACTCGGGCCTGCAGCTCTTGCCCCAGGGTATCGCGGCGATCGTGGCCACGGTGTTCGCCGGCGTCCTCTACAACCGGGTGGGCCCGCGGGCGCTCATGATCGGCGGCGCCCTGTTGCTCACCCTCGATACCTACGCCATCAGTACCTGGATCGGTTCGACGACCGCGGCCTACGCCGCCCTCACGCCGTTGCTGATCATCCGTGGTCTGGCTCTACCCCCGCTCGCGCAGACGTCGAACACCATAGCCCTGCAAGACATCCGTGGCGCGGCGCTGCCCAGCGCCTCCACGATCAACGTGGTGACGCGGCAGGTCGTGGCTTCGCTGGCGCTGGCGGTGCTCGGCAATATCGTCACCACGCAGCGGATCGCGCACAACGCCAACTTGGCCAGCCGGGTAAACCTGAGCGATCCCGCCGTCGCGATGATGTACAACGGCCTCGTAGCCCGGTTTCAAGGGCAGGGGCTCTCGTTCGTCCAAGCGCAGGGGGCGGCGATCGCCCAGCTGGCCGGGCAGGTGGCGCGACAAGCCGGCGCCTTGGCTTTCCGTGACGCCTTCCTGATCTCTACTATTATCACCATCCCCGCGATCGTGCTGCCGTTCCTGCTGCGGCCGTTGTCGCGCTCGCGCAAGGTCATATCCGGCGCGCCGGGCGTCCCCCCGGCGGCCGAGTAGTCGAAAGTCGAAAGTAAGACGGCTGACGCATCGTGGGCAAACCGGTGACCATGTACTGCCTAGCAGTAACACTCCATCGACCATCGACCATCGACCATCGACCATCGACCATCGACTATCGACTATCGACTATCGACCTGATGATGTGCGCGGACGCCGCGAGCCGCGCGACGTGAGCCGCGTACCGGCCGTCCTGGCTGCCCTCTTGCGTTGCTAGGTCGGGTAGCTCGGGCATGAGGCGCGCGGCCTCGCGCAGCAGGGCGACGCCCGTGACGTAGTCGCGCACATGGATCGTTTCCGGGACGAGTGTCGTTGCAGTAGACGCGTCGGCGGACACGTTGTGGTAGTTGCCTAGCGGGAAGGCCAGCCCCGTGGCCTGGTAGCCGAGCCGCACCGCCGCGCTGCCCTCGCATTGCCCGCCATTCATCAATTGCCGCTGTACCGCGGTCGTCGCCGGGCGCGACGGATGCCAGATGTTCGAGCCGAGCCGCTCCGCCGCCGCCTTGAGCACGAGCTCCGCCCTCTCGCTGAACGTCGTGGCGCGGTCGCCTACCCTGATGACGGGGCCGTCGCCTTGCCGCGCGCCCGGCAGCTCTTTGCTGGCCTCAAGCGACACGATGATGCCCTCGCGCGGCAGCGCGCCGCCCTCCAGCGCCGCGCGCGCCCCGACCAATCCGACCTCCTCGGCGCGCGTGAACACACCGTACACGTCGGTGGGCCAGCCCGCGCCGGCCGCGGCATGGAGGGCGAGCAGGATCGCCGCGCAGCCCGCCAGGTCGTCGATGACGCGGGCGTGGATCACGCTATCGCGCACCTCGAAAAGGGGCAGGTCCCACACGCCGAAGTCGCCCCGAGCGATGTCCCCTATGGAGGTGGCGTCGTCGACTGTGATATGCAATTCGACGTCGCGTGGACCCGCGCCAAGCAGGTACCCGATGATACGCCCCGTGATCCCTCGCGCGCGCGCGCCGCCCCTGCGCGGATAGATCCTGACGGGAACCTCGCGCGCGAAGGCGCGCGCCGGGACGCCGCCCTCGAGCGCCGCCGTGAAATGCGCGCCATCGGGACCGCCGGCCGCGCCGATGGTGAAGGCGGGATGATCCATGTGCGCCATGAGCACGAGGGGGCGACAGGGCGCGCCGCGTTGATGGCGCGCCACGATGTTGCCGTACGCGTCGACGGCGAACGGGATGTCCCACTCGCGCAGCCACTGGCCGATGCGCGCCGCGACGCGCTCTTCATGGAATGGGGCCGTCGGTTGCGCCACGAGTTCGCGCAGGACATCGAGATAAAAGGCGCTCCGATCGTCCTGATCGCTAGTACTATCTTGCACGGTGATGCCACCTCTTGCTTATGTTATTCTGCTTCATGATATCCTGTGCGCCCACGGCCCAATCTCCTGTGCGCCCACGGCCCAATCTCCTGTTCGTCTACGCCGACGTACACTTTGCACGCTTTGTGCCGATATATAAGATGAAGTGGGTGTGATAGGGGGCGTGTGGTGGATCGTAAGGTCGGACGTTGGCTGTGGAGCGGCGCCCTATTTGTCGCACTGGCCAGCGGCATTTTTCTTGCCTGGCTCCTCGTCGGACCCGGCGGTCAGGCGGCGCGGTCGGGTGGCGCGGCGCCCCTGGTTAGCGGCCTGTTACTGCTGCTGTTGATGTCGGTGAGCTTTCTCAGCGCCGTCTTCACGCTGCTCGTAGAGAATAAAACCCTGCGCGGCCACCTCAATGAAGCGCGCGGCCGGACCGCGGCGCTGCACGACACGTTGCGCGCGGCGAGGGAGGAGGCGCGCGCCGGCGAGAGCGCGCTGGCGGCGGCGAACGGGCGTCTGCGCACGATGGCGACGACCGACCTGCTGACGGGTCTGCCCAACCGCACTGCTGTCGTCGTGGCGCTCGACCGGGAGCTCGAGCGCGCCCACCGTTACAGCCGGTCGTGCGCGCTGCTCTTGCTCGACCTCGACCATTTTCAAGGGTTCAATAACGCCCACGGGCGTCAGGTCGGCGATGTGGCTCTGCGCGAGTTCGCGGCGGTGGTACGCTCCTCGCTGCGCGGTGTCGATACGTTGGGCCGCTGGGGCGACCAAGAGTTCGTCGCGCTGCTGCCCGAGACCGAGCCGGCCGAGGCGCTCGCCGCCGCCGAGAACCTGCGGCACGCTGTCGCCGCGTATCTGTTTGCCGCCGGCGGTGGGACGCGTCTCACCTGCTCCGTCGGCGTGGCCGCCTACGCGCAAGATGGGGTAGACCGCGCCGCGCTCGTCGAGGCGGCTGAACGCGCCGTACGCGCGGCCAAGCGCCTGGGCCGCAATCAGGCGCGCGCCGCGCACGAGCCCGCCGTCGACGCGCTTGGAGGCTACGGCGGCGCGCGCGACGAGGCGGCGCTCGCCGGGACCGTCGAGGCGTTGTCCGCGCTGGTCGAGGCGCGCGACCACTATGCGGCCCGCCACGCCCAGGATGTCGCCGCCCTGACGCTGCGCCTGGCCCTTGTCTCGGGCTGTGTCGCCGCCGACGCGCGCCGCATCGCGGTGGCCGCCCGTCTGCACGATGTCGGTAAGGTCATGGTCCCCGACGCTGTTTTGCAAAAGCCGGCCGCCTTGAGCGACCAGGAGTGGGCGTTGATGCGTACGCATCCCGACGTGGGGGCCGACGTGGTAAGCCGCGCGCCGGCGTTGCGCGCGCTGGCGCCCCTGATTCGTGCGCACCACGAGCACTGGGATGGCGGCGGTTACCCGCGGGGATTGGCGGGAGAGGACATCCCGCTCGGCGCGCGCATCATCGCCGTGGCCAACGCGTATGGCGCGATGACGACGGATCGGCCGTATCGGCAGGCGCTGTCCCCGGCGCGGGCGCTGGCCGAACTGGAGCGTCGCGCCGGGACGAGCTTCGACCCCGCCGTGGTCACCGCGCTGGAGCGCGTTCTCAACGCCGACCCGACCTTAACGGATGGGACCGGCGTGGCGTGAGGATAGTCGGAAGTCGAAAGTCGATATCTGATGACCAGTATCTCTCTGCCCTGGCCTGTTGGGAGTCACCCCATATGACAGCCCCTTCGCTGTCTTCTCAGGCCTGTACCGAGTGGCGGAGGCGGCGTCGGGCCAGCGCCAGCGGCTGACGCTCGCGCCGAACCCCTATTTTACGGCCCTGCGCGCGGCGGGAACGCGGCCTGAACCGCGCTACACCGTGCTCAGCTATGACGAGCCGGCCCTGGCGCGGGACCTGCGCGCCCCAGGAAAGAAGGTGAGATTCGTATCATGCCCCCGCGTGAGTAGCTAGGGTATGATAGCGGGCATGCGGCAACACACCGGGCGCGTCTCCCGCCCTTGACCGTTGCGGCGTCGTCCCCGACGTCCATAGCGCCGGCATACCATCGACGTTATCGCCGGCCTAGCGATCAGGGAGACCGCCGTGGCCCGCACTTTTCTTGTAACCGTGACCCGCCTATCCGTCCTTTTACGCGTCCTGTTCATGCTGGCGATGATCCTGGGTTTGCTCACGTTCCCGCGCGAGGCGCCGGCGGCGCACGCCTCCAGCCGGTCGCCCTCATCCGCCGTCGTCGCGCTCGCCTACACGCTTCTCGGCGAGCCCTACGCCTATATCGGCGACGACCCGTCCACGGGTTTCTCCTGTATCGGCTTCGTCCACTACCTCTACGCGCGGGTCGGCGTCGACGTCCCCTACAACCTGAACCTCGCCTACAGCGCGAGCCGGCATGTGGACACGGCGCACTTACAGCCCGGCGACCTCGTTTTCTTCAGTGGGACCGTGTGGGACGGGCTCTCGCACGTCGCGGTCTACGCCGGCAACGGCGCTATGATCGGGGCCGATAACTATCAGACGGGCGTGGAGTTGACGCGCCTCGCCGAGCCCTACTGGCGCGCCCACTACACTGGGGCCACGCGCCCCTTGGTGGGCTCCGCTACCATCCCCGTCGCGCCTCCGATCGTCGCGCCGGCGCCGCCCACGCCGTTGGTTCCACATCGCCCCCTCCAGGCAGGCGACCGCCTGCGCGCCGGAACCGCGGGCGCCGTGTACAGCGGTCCCGGCTACACCTACCAGCGCATCGACCGCCTCGACGCGGGCGCCCCGTTCGATATCGTGCAGGTACAGGGCGGCTGGGCCAACGTCGTGTACCACACGCCGGACACCGATCTCTACGGCTGGGTCGACGCGCCGTACCTGGCGCGTTGTACCGTCACGGCCAGGGCGGCGGCGGGTAGCGTACGCCCTGCCGCTGTACGGCGCGTCGCGCTCGTTTCGGCGTCGGTCCTGCTCGTGCGCCAGGGGCCGGCGGCCGACCAACCCATCGTGGGGCGGCTCACGCACGCCCAGCGCGTAACCATTCTCGACCAGCGTGGGTCTTGGGACTACGTGCGCGCCGGAGGCACGCTGGGGTGGGCGTTCGCGCGGTGGATGGACGTGTAACCTTCGGTCGATGGGCGATGGGCGATGGGCGATGGGCGATGGGCGATGGTCGGCGGAAACACAACATTGATGCGCTCGATTCTCTATCTCTGGACGGGAGCTGTATCACGGACTATGCTGCCTCTATGAAACGTCGGACTATTGCCGTCGCTGTCCTTTTCCCTCTTGGGGCTCTCGCCCTTGTGAGCGTAATGGTCCTCATGGTCCGGGGTCAGTCCTCAACGGGGCCGATCTACTCGTTGGCACAGGTGCAAGCCGGCCTATACCGCGACCCGCGGGTGTGGGCGGGGCGGACGGTCAGCGTCCGCGCACAAATTGATGCTCTGAGTGGGGATGGGACGCTGCGACCTATCTCACGCCGCCCGTCACCCTATGACAATCTGTTAAGCATGCCGGCTGGCTCGCGCATGGAAATTACCTTGGGGCCACCCCCATCATCCCGCGCTGATCCTGGCGCATCATATCCTGCTGTTAGCCTCTTCGTCGGCCCGCGCGTGTCGGACCCACTGCTGTCGGCGCTCCGGCGTTGGCCGGTCCTCAGGAGGATTGTGCCTGCGCCCGATTTTGAATCCACTCCCCAAAACATTTCGTCTCAAAAAGTATTCGTCCTACGTCTCCTGCCACGGGGTCAGTCCTTCGATGCACTCCTCCTCGATGTGCAATAACACCCTTTTATGCACAATGAGCCGTCATGATGTGTCATCTTGCTCGGTTTCTGGCCCTATTTCCTGCTCGATCACTGGCCCCATACGGCTGCCGTTTCACTAGACAGAACAGCCCTTTTGAGAAGTGAATTATGCGGCTGCTTTCCTGCCCACGCCTGCGGAAGTCGGCGCGACACCCTGCTATCGCGTCCCATTCACTTCATGAAAGGTTGGCGGCAGCTCACGAAAGGTTGGCGGCAACTCCAGGCGCCGACGCGGAGAGACAATAGCGATGGGGCCATCACAACCCCACTACTCCTTCTTCAGCCGATAGATCGCGTCGCCGTCCATCCGGCCGCGCGTCTTCCGCCGCGCGTTCGCCGCGCGCCTCGTCGAGGGCCTCGAACACGACGCCCATCCCCCCTTCGCCGAGCCAGCGCTCGACGAGAAAGCGATCGGCGAGCTTCGTGCCGACGATCCCTTCGATCACGCGCTCGAGACTACATCACTAGGGAATGGGCCGTCCTCGCTCGAGAATGTGCCCGTCGGACCGTTCGCGTCGAGGAGCGCGAGGCGCACGGGCTCACGTGCGGCCTGTTCGACCGTCTGAGTGCCCTCGAAGTTGTTGAGGTCCGTCGCGGTGAAACCCAGGCACGCCGCGTTGACCTTGATACCTGCCGATTCGAGGTCGGAGGCGAGCGTGATCGCGTTGAGCGCCGTCTTCGACGAAGAGTAGGCGCCGAACATCGCGCGGTGCGGGTTCGTCGGGTCCGAGTTCAGCGTGAGCGACCCGCCGGAGCTCGATACGTTGACGATGCGTGCCGCCGCCTTCGCGCCCCCAACCGGAGTCTTTGTATCCCCCGACCCTGCGCCGCTCAGAGCTTCATTTGCATTCGACCCGACCCAGCGGATTGGGTCCGTCCATTAACGCGGCACGCGCCGTGGGCCAGGCGGGGTCTTCGGGGTAGAGCGCGGTGCGGAGGTAGGCCCAGGTAAGCCGCTGGACCGCAGCCACTCGCGCGGGGTTCTCGTCCGTCGTCTCAGCCGCGTCGTACCCGGAAATCCCGCCAAGTATGTGTTCTGCGCCGAACAACGTCAGCAAGCACTTGGGGCCGGGACTCAGGACGTACGCATCAGCACGATAGTCCGCACGATCCGAGAAAGCGGGGTTGACGTCTCTGTCGCCCGCGACCACGAGGGCTGGCGTCGTCATCTCAGCGAAGCTGAGGTTCCGCAAGACTGGATAATGCGCAGCCGCGAACGCACTGAGATCAGCACCGCTGCCAGGTGCGGCGAGCACCACACCCGCTTTGATCCGGGAATCGGCCAGGTCCACGTCCGATCCGTCTGTGGGATCGGTAACCCGCTCGCCCAACAGCATACCTGCCGTAAGCCCGCCCAATGAATGCCCTGCTACGGCAATCCGGCTGCGGTCCAGGCGCCCGCTGATCTCCGGAACGGACGCCTCGATGAGGTCAAGCTGGTCGAGGATGCGCTTCATGTCTTCGGCCCGCGACCGCCAGTACAAAGGCGCCTCGGGGTCATCGGGATCGAGGCGCAGCGTCTTCGAGTCCAGATGGGTCGGCTGGATCACGACGAAGCCGTGCGCCGCCCAGAAGTTGGCGAGCGGGCCGTAGCCGTTCAGTGAGGAAAGGTTGTTCGAATGTCCGTGGCCGTGCGAGAGGAGGATGATCGGTAGCTCGCGCCCAGTCGTCGGCGCGGAAACGCGCATCTGCAGATCCACGGCGCGCCCCGGAGCTGACAGTGCCACCGGACTGACAGAGACGACAGGAGTAGGCGCGCTGATTGCTACATTTTCAGCTACATTGATCGGCTTGTTCATGGAATGATCTCCTCTGTTGGCCTCGGTGACCAGGGCGACGGGGTTGTCCTGCATGGTGATCTCCTCTTTGTCCGTTGATGTGTGGCCAACGCCGCCGTGCTGTGCTACAGTGAAGCCTAAGCGGAACCACATTCCTATTATAACGGAACGGTGTTCCTTTTGCAAGAGACTGCCTATTTTCAAAAACGCCTGCGGCCGGCGCTCCAAACCTTGCTTACACCCGCTGCCGAAGCGGGGAAGGTGCGCGCCGGTGTCGAGCCAGACGACCTGTTGCGAGCGGTCGCCAGCCTCTGTACGCCGGCTCACGACGGCGGGCCCGCGCAGGCGCGGCGCATGGTCGCTCTGCGTGTAGACGGGCTATGCTACGGCGTTGGCCCATCAGCACACACGCGCTCTTAGCGTCGCACGTTGGCCTTGAACAAGGCCCATTACAACGATCCGTGTAAAAACGGGCCATGTGCGGTTGTTCCTTAGCTCATGAATTCGCCGCTCTCGAAGCCTACCTTTGCCGTGGCACAGGGCTACGTGCTGTGCGGGTGCGCGGCGGGATCCGCGGTGACTGAGCGGAGAGCACGCAGCGTGTCGTGGACGAGTGCGGACAGTGGCTGCGCGCCGTCTTGGTCGAGCCACCGGCTGATCGTGACGCTGAAGACGGTCACGGCGAGCTGGGCGGCGAGAAGCGCGGCCAGCTCGTCGACGCCGCGATCCCGGAACCCCTGGTTGATGGCGTCCGACAGGGCGGAGAGTTTCCGCAGCTCGCGCTCGCGCAGGCCCTCGTCCGCCTGAATGATGGCGCGGCGTGTCCGCAGGTACGCGCGCTGGCCTTCGAGCCGGGTCGCCGCGACCGTCTCGAGGGCGTAGGCGATCAGCATCATCGGGCTCAGCGACGCCGGGGCGTCGGCCGCGAGTCGTGCCACCAGCGCGGGGAGTTCCGCGTCGCGCGCGAAGAGCACCTCGCGCTTGTCGGCGAAGTGACGGAAGAACGTGCGCGTCGTGAGGGCGGCGCGCGCCGTGATCTGGGGGACGGTCGTCTCCGCGAAGCCCTGTTCGATGAACAGCTCGATAGCTGCGCGCTCTAACCGATCCCGCGCGTTGGGTTCCCATCTACTCATAGCACCCTCCTCATATCACTATCCTACTTGACAACACGGCGTGTCATCAAGTAGGATAGTAATAACACGGCGTGTCGTCAAGCTGGCGACGCGACGACCGGGGATGAGATGAGATGACGGGAGCAACGGGATGCATAATGATGACTAACGAGGTGTGGGTGCTGGGCGCGACCGGCCGGACAGGGCGCGCGGTCGCGACGCGCCTGCACGAGCGAGGCGTCCCGCTCGTGCTCGTGGGGCGGAACCGCGCACGCCTCGAAGGCGTCGTCGCCGCGCTAGGCGGCGCACCGCGGCTCCGGGTGGGCACGCTCGACTCAGCCCTCGCCGCGCTCGCCCAGGATGCCCCCGCCGTGGTGGTCAACACCGTCGGCCCGTTCACGACCACCGCCGTCACAGTTGCCCCGGCGTGCCCTCCTGGCACCCACTACGTCGACGTGGCGAACGAGTTTCTGGCCGTCAAGAAGATCCTGGGACTCAACCGGGAGGCCGCGGCCGCGGACCACGTCTTCGTCACCGGGGCGGGCTTCGGCGTGCTCGCGACCGAGAGCGTGCTGCTGCGCCTGTGCGACGGGCGCCCACCGGCGACACGGGTGCGCGTCGACGCGCTGGCGTCCGTCGCCACCGAACCCGGCGTCATCGGCTCCGCCCTTGCGGCAACCATCGTGGAGATCCTGACGTTCGGCGGGCGGGAAGTGCGGCACGGACGCCTGGTGCGCTCCCGATCCGCTGCGCATCCCCTTCAGCTGACCACTCCCGACGGTGAGGTTCTCGCCACGGGGAGCGGTGCCAGCGGCGAGTTGCTGGCAGCCTGGCGGGCGAGTCACGCCGACTCCGTCGTCGCGGCCTCGACCGCAGCACCGTCGAGCGCCATCCTGCGCTCCGTCTTGCCTGCCGTGGAAGCGATCTTTCACATCCCAGGCATCGGCCGCTTCGCCGTCAGCAGGATCGCGCGGATACCGCTGCGCGCTCAAGACCGCCCTCGACCTTCTTCGTGGGGGCACGCGCGCGCGGAATGGTCGTCCGGAACAGTCCGCGAAGGCTGGCTCCGCGCCGGCGACGGCATGGACTTTACTGCCGCGGTCGCAGCGGAGGTCACGCACCGCCTGCTCAAGGGCGACGGCCGGCCAGGAGCGTACACACCTGGCGCCCTCTTCGGATCAGAGCTCGCGGAGGCCGTCGGCGGCGCGTTCCTCATCGACCAGGACCGTGAGTCGTCGCAGCGTGGCTAGTAAACGCACGACGACCGGAGCGTTGGTGTCCGCCGATGGACCTACCAACCTGTAGCGCAACCCGAGTTCCAAACAGAAAAGGAAGAGCCCGCATGCCAACGAATACAGCTGCGTGGATTGGAGCGAGGCAGGCCAAGCTCGCGGTCAAGCCCGCGCCCTACACGTCCCCACGCGAGAACGAGATCGTGGTCAAGAACCACGCGGTGGCCATCAACCCCGTCGATTGGATCATCCAGGTCACCAGCGTTTACCGCTGGATCACATATCCCTTCGTGCTAGGCTCGGATGTCGCGGGCGAGGTCGTCGAGGTTGGCAACGCTGTCACGCGTTTCAAGGTGGGCGACCGTGTGCTCGGTCATGCCGTCGGAACGGACAAAGATCGCAACAATCCGGCGGAGGGCGCTTTCCAGGAATACACCGTCCTCCTTGCCCACATGGCGGCTCCGATCCCCCGCACCATGCCGTACGAAAACGCCGCCGTTCTCCCCCTGGGCCTGTCCACCGCCGCGTGTGGCCTCTTCCAGAAAGATCAGCTGGCGCTTCAACATCCCTCCGCGACCCCGACACCCACGGGTCAGACGCTTCTCGTCTGGGGCGGCTCGACGAGCGTCGGCAGCAATGCCATTCAGCTCGCCGTCGCCGCCGGCTACGAGGTCATCACCACGTCATCACCACGGAACTTCGCCTACGTCAAGAAGCTCGGAGCACGCCAGGTCTTCGACTACAACAGCACGACCGTCGTGACAGACATCATCGCGGCGTTCCAGGGCAAGACGCTCGCCGGTGCGCTTGCCATCGGCACAGGGTCGGCCGAGCCCTGTGCGGACATCGTCCACGCCTGCGACGGCGCCAAGTTCATCTCCATGACCAGCCCGTCCGTCTCTTTTGAGAATGGCATGACCTTTAAGGTGGTTCGACAACTCGTGTCGTCAAACGTGTCGCTGCAGGTGAAGTCCCGGATGAGGCACATGCGCACGAAGTTCATCTTCGGCTCTACCTTGAAGAACAATGAGGTCAGCAAGGTCATTTACGAGGATTTCCTGCCCCAGGCCCTCGCGGATGGCCGCTATGTCGCCGCCCCAGAACCCTACGTCATCGGGACGGGTCTCGAGTCCGTCCAAGCCGGGTTCGATGCGCAACGGAAAGGCGTCTCCGCCACGAAGGTGGTCGTCTCTTTGTGAGCGCGCGTGGCGCGATGGGCCGCCTCATGTCGTTAATCGCCTATCTTGAGAACCAAGGGGCCGCGCATGCGGTCATGTATGGAGAACAACGTATCATATGAAAAAGATTCTTGTTATCGGGTCATCGGGTTTTGTCGGGAGGCATGTCGCCCAAGAGCTGCGTGCGGACGGATACGCAGTCCGCTGTTTGGCGCGTAACCCGGCTAAGGTCCAGGATTTGGCCGCGATTGGCTGCGAGGTCGTCCAAGGTGACATGTTGGATCTTGCGTCGATGCAGCATGCCCTGGAATCTGTCGACGCCGCCTACATCTCCGTCCATACGCTCTCACCCCAACAGGCCCGTACAGCGGGTCAGGGCTTCATGGACGTAGAGATGGATGGATTGCGGAACATCGTGACGGCGTGCCGGACGAACGGCGTGCGTCGCCTGATTTACGTGACATTCCTGGGGGCCGCGCCCGATGGACCGAGTGCGTGGATACGCGGGCGCTGGAAGGCAGAACAGTTTTTGTTGCATAGCGGCCTCGATGTGACCGTCATCCGGCCCGGCCAGATCGTTGGAGTGGGCGGACAAGGCTTCAATATGCTGGTGGCTCAAGCCAAGAGGTCAACCGCTCTTATTATGGGCAGCGGTCGGCAAAAGTTTCGTACCATCGCCCTTGACGATTTGGTCTACTATCTCGTTGGCGTCCTCAACGATCCACGCGCGCATGGGCAATGTTACGACGTGGGTAGTGATGACATCCTGACGACTGACCACATGATCGATAGGGCGGCGGATATCCTGGGCCGCAAGCATCCCAGGAAAATCCATATCCCGCGGGCGTTCCTCGGCGCGCTCGCGCCGTTTATCGAACGCAGGACCAAGGCCCCGAAAGGTGCGATCAAAGGCTTTCTGGACGGCATGAAGGCCGATATGATCGGGGATCCCACGCCAATACGCGCGATCCTGCCTCGGACGCCTCTGCCCTATCGGCAGGCCGTGGAACGGGCGTTGACTGGCTCCCGCGCTTCATAGGTTTCCTGCTCCGGCCAGCTGACGAAGAGGCGCGGTTACTCCCACTGGTCGGTCGGCTCTCGGTGTGGGCGTTTCAGTGACGTCATGACGTATGACCTGGCAGAACACGGCCGCAGCCGCAGGCGATTGTGTACAGTTCTACCACACTTTCGCGGTGTGCTCAAATGGCTCTGTATTCGTAACACCTCAGAGTTGGGGGGAAGGCGTTTGGAGGAGGGCGAGACAGGCGTGGAAGGGATTCTGACCCTGGGCGTGCCAGGACTCGAAGAGGGAGGCCAGATCCAGGCGGCTGGTGGTTCCCTGCGGGCTGCGAGAGCCGCCGCTGATCTTGCGGGCGATGACGAGCGGGCGCAGGCTGCGTTCGGCCAGGTTGTTGGTGGCCTCGACCTCGGGGACGCGCACGAACTCGAAGAACTCGCCGCGATGGCGGAGGAGACGTTGGGCTAAGGTCTGGCAGGGATGGCCCTTGCGCAGGGCATAGCAGTGGCCCAGGGCACGGGTGCGATCCTCCAACGGGCGATAGGCGCGCTTCCGTTGCGCGGCGGAGAGGTCCAGGGACAGGCACTCGTGCCCCCGCTGATACAGGGCATAGAGCGCTTCCGCCCACACGCGGACCTCCTCATCGGCGGGGTGGGCCTCTGTGAGGGCATGCAGATCGCGCAGCAGATGCGCCCAGAAGCGCTGCTTGCGACCGAGCACGCCGTTGTAGGCCGCATAGAAGTCCGTATCAAGCGGCGGCGCCTGCCACCGCTGGCACACCGGGCAGTAGCGCGTGATCACCCGATGTTCGACCACCTCCACCGGCGCCAGCGGCAGGTCGATCACCTCGCGCCGCCGGTCGATCGTATGCCCGCGCAACGCATAATCACAGTCCGGGCAGCGCGCGTAGGCATGCTCTTCGATCCGTGTCGGCGTACTCCGCTGGCGTCCCCCATTGTGCTCCGGCGCCCGCTTGTGCCGCTCCTTCGGCGCGCGCTCCGGCCGGTTTGCCTTCGCCCACGGTGGTGGGGACGCCTTCTGTCCCTCCCCGCTCGCGACGCGCTCCTCTAGCTGCGCAATCGTCGCCTCCAACTGCGCAATCGTCGCCTCCAACTGCGCAATCGTCGCCTCCAACTGCGCAATCGTCTCGTGTTGCTGCTGGATGATCGCCTCTTGGCTGCGAATCGTCACGCGCAACGGCGCTATCAGCGCTTGTGCGTCCTCCACTGTCATACCTTCATCTTAGCAAATCACGTTCGTTCCCTCTACTTCTAAGCTATTACCCACAGGTTTATAATTGACTGTCTGCTCACTCCGTAGTATGCTTAGAAGCATGGTGAGGCCGAGAAGCGAGGATCAGAAGCATGGCGAGGCCGAGAAGCGAGGATAAGCGGAACGCGCTCATGGCGGCGGCAACCCGCGTGATCGTGACTCACGGGCTGAGCGCGCCGACGGCGATGATCGCGCAAGAGGCTGGCGTGGCTAACGGCTCGCTGTTCACCTACTTCGAGACCAAAGCTGACCTGTTGAACCACCTCTATCTTGACCTGAAAGCCGGGCTGGCGTCTGCCTCCTTGGAGGGACTTCCGGCAGGGGCTGAGCTTCGTGAGCAGATGTTTCACGTCTGGTCACATTGGATGGGCTGGGCGGCGTCCAGTCCCGAGAAGCGGCGCGCCCTGGCGCAGCTCGACGTCTCCGACGAGATCACGCCCGCGAGCCGCGCGGCGGCGCATCAGACCATGGCCGGCATCGCCGCGCTGCTGGAACGGAGTCGCGCCAACGGTCCCCTGCGCGACGCTCCGATGGGGTTTGTCGTGGCGCTCATGAACGCGCTGGCGGACACAACGATGGATGCCATCATCCGCGACCCCACCAACGCGGACACGCACTGCAAGATCGGGTTCGAGGCCCTCTGGCGCGTGATAGCCTAATTTTGTCCCTGAAAAATGACTGCCTAGACAGACAAATGTGTGGAGGGGAATATGTCGCGGACTGTGCTGGTGACCGGCGGGACCGGCGGGATCGTGGAGACGGCCGAGAGCCTGCGTGACCTCGGCCTACGGAGGGGGCAGAAGGATGACCGTTACTGACACCGGAACGGTGCTGATTACCGGCCCGACCAGGCGGACAGGTGAGAACCTTCCCCTCGCGGGCCCCGGGTCGGTGAGGGAATCGCCCGGCATGCTCCGCCGGGCTCGTTCTCCAAGCAGCCAGGTCTGGGGCACCGTCTGACCCAGCGTCATCGGTCCAGCTACTGAACCAGACCAGTCGAGCCAGGAGCGCGACAGGCCGACAGAACATGACGTCGTTGCACACAATACGATCGCGATTAGCACCGAGGGAGGACCAGACATGACCGTAACGCTCATCACCGGAGCCAACAAGGGGCTCGGCTACGAGACCGCACGCCAGCTGATCGAGCAGGGGCACACCGTCTACGTTGGGACGCGCAGCGCCGAGCGAGGGCAGGCGGCCGCTGCGGCGCTCGGCGCGCGGTTCGTGCAGCTCGACGTCACCGACGACGCGTCGGTGCAGGCGGCCATGCGTGTGATCGAGGAACGCGAGGGCCGTCTTGATGTCCTCGTCAACAACGCCGGCATCGGGGGGGGTGCGGACGTCAACGGCCCGGTGGCGCTCAAGACGTTCGACACCAATGCGATCGGTGTCATCCGTGTCACCCAGGCCGCACTGCCGCTACTGGAGAAGTCCGACAACCCGGTTGTGGTCAACGTCTCCAGCGCCCTCGGCTCCTTCTGGGCCGTCACCAATCCCGCGCGGCGCCAATTCCACTACCCCGCCATCATTTACGGCGCGAGCAAGGCCGCCGTCTCGATGCTCACGGTCCAATACGCCAAGGCGCGGCCGGAGATCAAGTTCAATGCGGTCGAGCCCGGCTTCACCGCGACCGACCTCACGCCCGCCAGCGGGGCTGGGCAGCCGGTCGAGAAGGGGGCGGAGGTCATCGTGCGCATGGCGACCATCGGCAAGGACGGCCCCACCGGCGCCTTCCAGGAGAACGGAGGCGAGCTCGCCTGGTAATGCCGCACCCCCGCAGGGCGCCGGGAGGGGCAATCGGCGACACCAAGGCACTCCTCGCGGACAATATGGATGACATCGTGATCCCCGACTGCGGTCACTACCCTATGTAGCCCGATTTTACACTGGTGGGGGATGGGCAAAAAAGCCGGTCTCGACATCCGGTGCCAGTCCCTGGTCGACGCACACGCTGCAGCGCGCCACGGCCATCCGGTCACTCTCGGCGATAGATGGCGTCAAGCGCGCCGCGACCTCGTCGTGGCTGCATCATGGGCTTAGCGCCTGTAGGAGCTATTGTGCACCCCGGTCATCCCGCGCGGGGAGGTATGTCTTCCGCGGCCACATGACAGGCAGGTGGCGCGGTCAGGGGACCAGGCGTGCGCGGTCTAGCCCGGTTGGCGCAGTCCTGCGATGAGTAGGTCGACCATGCGGCGGGCGTCGTAGCGGGGGTTGTTGTCGGCGTCCACGCACAGGTTGCCGATGCCGCGCATGAGTGCGTAGGCGTCGACGTCGGAGCGGATCGCGGCGGCGGCGACGGCGACCGCGAGCAGGTGAGCACAGACAGGCACGAGGCGGTCACCGAACAGCCCAGCTACTCGATCCTGCAGCGCGGCATCGAGACCCACGTCCTGCCCGTGACCGAGCAGTACGGACTCGGCGTGCTGGTGTGGAGCACGTTGGCCTCGGGCTGGCTGTCGGGCGCGATCCGCGCGGGCCAGGACATCACCACCAGCCGCTCGACATTTATGCCGCAACGCTTCGACATCTCCATTCCGTCCAACCGCGCCAGACTCAACGCGGTGGAGCAGCTGGCCAAGGTCGCCGACGAGGCCGGCCTGACCATGATCCAGCTCGCGCTCGGTTTCGTGACCGCGCACCCCGCCGTCACCAGCGCCATCATCGGCCCCCGCACACTGGACCACTTGCACTCTCAGCTCGCCGCCGCGGACACCGTGCTGTCCGCCGACGTGCTTGACGCGATCGACGCCATCGTCGCTCCCGGCGTCGACCTGGCTGCACATGAAAAGTTCGACACGCCGCCCGCCCTGCTTGACGCGGCGCGGCGACGTCGCTGATCGCTGGTTTCCCGCACATCGTCCTCGGACTGCCAGCGCCCTACCCCGCCAACGTCGCCCAGTGGGTCACCGACGAGCCCATCACCATGTCGGCCTAGTACTCCAGCCGTAGAGGGAATCTCCGCATCGCGTTTCCGCGGCCGTTGCAGGGCGATGGTGTCATCTATCGCTGAAAGTGACAACGATGTGGTGGACAAACGTAACGTGGTGGATAGCCCGCTGGCACAATATAGAACTTATGTTCTATAATAGGGTCCTGAAGGTCTCTCACGCCGCGCTTCCCACAAAAGGAGTACCACGATGATGATCGCTACCGCGGGCCAGCGACCAACCCGTCCCCTGCCATGGCGCCGTCCCCTGATCCTCGCCGCCGTCCTAGCCGGCGCCGTGCTACAGCACGCGTTGGTGAGCCTGCCGCTGGAGCCGGCGCCGGTCTCGCCACAGCCACCGGCGCCGGCGCCGCGCGCGTCGTCCGTCCAACCAGTCGCGGTGGCGTGGACGCGGGCGGCAAAGACCATCGCGCCGCATCTGGCGGCCGCTCGCGTCCCCGTGGCGGACGTCAAGGGCGTCCACCTGCAAGCGCCCGTCCCCGCGCCAGCCGCGGCTGTAGCCCCCACGGACTCGGCGCTTTCGGCCTCGATCGGGCGCGCGTTTAACGCGTACGCCCTGCCCTACCAGGCGGAGCGCGCGCTCATCGTCGCGGTGGGGCGGCAGTTCGGGCTCGACCCGGCCGTCCCCGCCGCCCTATTCATGCACGAGGACGGCGATATCAACAACCGCGCCCTCTTCCCTCAGCACATGAACTGGCTGCTCTACCACACGCGCAATCCGGGCAACATCAAATGCATGTACGACCCGTGCTACGACGGCTTCCAGGTCTACCCCACCTACCGCGCCGGTATCCTCGACTGGTTCAGGCTCTACGACCACTACTACTACGACCTTGGCATCCACGACCTCGGCTCGTTCGTCGCGACGTATTGCCCGCCCAATGTCGACGGCAACGGCCCGCCCACGGTCTATCAGTCGGACGTCATGGTCAAGGCCGCGCGCATCCGCGCGGGCTGGTAGGGGCGAGGGACGAGGGGCGAGGGGCGACGGTAGGTTACGCGCTATCGGCCCGCGTTTATTGCATGCATCACGATAAGGACAGCCAATGTTACCCGTCGCCCGTCGCCCGTCACTCGTTCCCCGTCTGCTCCACGATGCGCCGGCAGGCGTCCTCCGGCGAGTCGGTGACCATGAGGAGGTCCAGGTTTCGGGAGGTGACGTTGTGCGCGGCGAGCATGGTCTCGCGCAGCCAGGTGAGTAGGCCGTCCCAGTAGGCCGAGCCGAACAGGATCAGCGGGAAGTCGCGCACCTTCTCTTCGCACAAGCTTCACGTCTGTTTCACGCCTAGTTCATGCGCGCGGGGTACCATACTACTAGATGCGTCGAGCGCCTTGAGCGCAAAAGTAGTAGTACAAAACTTATCGTTCGCGCAAATTGGAAGCCAGTTCGAGAGCGTCGAGACCACCACATGTAGTATTTATAGCGGATACGCTACTACATGTAGGAAGTGCCACTGGTTGAGTTGGAGGGAGAGCA
>JAABUV010002264.1_pt1 | contig 26476 bp, 30 predicted proteins | sample 5559971 | NCBI WGS metagenome assembly JAABUV01 (sample SAMN10711881, study PRJNA513362) | rock metagenome | isolation source: Antarctica rocks | place: Antarctica: Victoria Land, Knobhead nord | collected 2015-12-19
GCCCAACCTGGGCCTGCCGGCCAGCACGCTCGCGAGCGCGGGCCAGGACGGCCGCGTGTTCATCTGGGCGGAGCGGCCGGGCGGCGGCTGGGAGCGCACGCTGCTGCAGGACTTCCAGGTGCCGCAAGCCTACCCTGCGACCCTGCTGCCGGCCGGCTGCGGAGTGCTGCTCCGCAGGAGCGCGGCTCAAGCGGCGCCGCCGCATCTGGCTGGGCGGACTCAACCCGCTGCGGCGCCGAGCTCTGTCCCTGCCGCGCGCCATCCCTGGCCTAGTCACGCCGCGCGGTCCCGAACAGCAGCTGCCTGCTGCTGACGTTCCGAGCGGCAGCACTGATGTTGAGCTGATAGCGGACGCAGGCACTTGATTGGCATAGTGACACTGCATGGGCCAGAACAGCACCTGCCTGGTGCTGACCCTCCGAGCGACACCAAGCAACAGCTCTGACGCTGAGCCTGTGGCGGGCGCAGGCGCCGGTATGGCGGGTGAGCTGGTCGCTGACGGGCAGCGTGCTGTCGGTGTCGGACGGCAGCGGCGCGGTGACGCTGTGGAAGGAGGCCCTCGACGGCGAGTGGCAGCAGATCACAAACTGATGATGCATGGTCTGTGGAGGGGAGGGGCGGTGTGCATGCGCTGGTGCTCGGTGCACTGCTCGGGTGCACCACTTGAAGTGGAGGTATGGCGCATTCACGGGTGCTCTGAGCACACTGCCTGGATACACCAAGTGCCGAGGGGGTGCAGCGCATGCCTGGCAGAAGCAACGCTGCCACTCTGGGATAAAGGTGTGGCGGCATCACATCGGTGCATGCCTGGCAGAGTGTAATGTTGCATGTGTATGATGCATGGCAAGTTAAACTCAGGAAGGGAAGCACCATATACGCATGTGCCAGTATATATTGCAAGAAAGGTGTTACAAAGCTCTCAGGTATAGGCAGACATGCGCTTCCTAGCAACCCCTCATTTCTCAAATATGCATGCTCCCACTCACTCCTTGACGCCGGCCAAAATTGCACCCCCTCTCATTCGAGGGGCAACATGCAGCCAGGTGGGGGTGGCGTTTGTGTGCAAACTGCAGGTTCATGCGTAGTGGCCCATGGTCTTGCGACTTGCCATGCCCAAGTGACCAAAACCCCAACCACGCAGCCGATGCAGCCATGTGCCATGGGATCAAAGCGCTTGGCGTTCGGCAGACAGGAACAGAGAGGACGGACGGCAGCCTTTACTCGCCCTGAAAAGCAGCAAGGCGTGGCGCCGCAAGCATCCCTGGCACTGGCAAACATGCACACCGCGCTCGCCAGCAGGCACCGTGTGGGTGGGCACAAGCTTGCAGCACCTAAACTGGCCTCGCCGACAACCCAGCAACTCCTGCAGACACACCGCAAGCTACCACTCCCGCGTCTTGCCCACAGCGCGCACACATTCATGTACGGTGGCGGTCCCTGCGCACCGACTGACCAGAGCAGGGACAAACCGTCTACCTAAAAGTATGCAAATAGAGATAAGCAATGCTCTCCTGTGAAAGGGAGCGAGACAGGGGAAGACCGCCACAAGAGGCGGGTGAGCGCGCCTCCACAACAAGGCTGATATGTGCGAAGGGAGAGCACGCACACCCGCCACCCCATCAAGCAAACACATTTTCACTCTTGGCCACACCCACTGCCCGGCGCGTGTGCTTGAGCTCAAGTGGCTTCATGCATGGGCAGCCCGCACACGGACAGCCGGTAGCACGCTCGCTGCTGCACCCGTAGCAGGCCAGGCCCACTGACGCAGCACTTTGATCGCAACCCACACTCCATCTCGTGGCCACCGCCAGGTGCGCTGCACGAGCACCGCACCGCCCAGAGCACTGCACGCTACGCTTGAACGCCCGCAGGGCACGACAGCGGCGCGCCGGCCGCCGGGCGGTGACGTCAACGCCCGCAGGCGCTGCAGGGGCCGCCTCAGACGCCGCCGGTCTGGCCAGTCAGCGGCTCGCGCGTGGACTCGAGCAGGTCCCGCTCGCGGAAGCGGTCCCAGGCGTTGGGGTCCTCACCCTGCGTCCGGAGCGCGCGCGGGGGCGTCAGCGGCTACTGCGTGGGCTCGAGCAGGTCATCGTCGCGGGCGCCGCCCGACGCGTGAGTCTCCCCGCCCTGCGCGCGGCCGGCCCGCTCGGTGCCCTGGTGGACCACCGGCGGCTGGGCAGCACTTGACTGGGCGGCGCACTCCACGCCGCTGGACTTCCGCCACATGTAGCGCGTGCCGCTCGGCAGGCGCCTTGATAGCACCCACAGCTTTTCTATGCTGCAAGCTCAATTTGAATATGGCTGACCCCGCAACAAGCAATGTTTTGCTAAACTTGCACCCCAAAAAAAGTTGATAATTGCGCTATGGTATATCGGGCGCAGTGCCCAACAGAGGTGGTCAATCAGCAACACCATGTATGCTAGAAACTGGGCATGCCTGGAAACGTCACCAGGGTTTTTTTTAACAAAAGATGTTAAATAGGACAACTACTTTTGGCTGTGCTCAGCACGCGCGCCGCCTCGCACCAGCGTGAACATGATGATGTAGTTGAGCGCGGCCACGGCGGCGGCGCCGATGAGCGCGATGCGCGACCAGTTGATCTCGCTGGAGCTCAGGTACGGCGTGGCGGTGGAGTCGGTGAGGTTGAGGAAGACGTTGGCGAGCCAGACGTGCAGCGGCGTCGCCGCCGCCAGCCAGCCCAGCAGCGGCAGGCGGAAGCGGTGGAGCATGTTCTCGGTCAGGCCTGCGCGGCCGGCGCGCGGCGCGGCTTCAAGCGGGGCACGAGCGCGGCAGCGGGCGGGGCGCAGACGTGCGGTGGCCGCGCGGCGCAGGTTGCTGGACAACGCAGATAGGCAGAAACACGCTCCAGAAATCACGTCTTTGACTTGGCAGAGAGGCTAAAACCAAACGCGCATTGCTCATGTAGTAGCCAAATAACTATATAAAGATAATTCTCTTTTTAAATAGCACAATGACAGCTAATACAGCATGAATGACAACTAGTGCACAAACAGGGGCGCACCAAACCAGCCCAGCACGCCGCCGATGAGGCCGAGCGCGATGGGCAGCTCCAGCAGCACGATCGCCCAGGGGAACCTGCATAAAAACACCAGTTACTATAATTGCACCAACCCCGCGCGCCACACCAGGAACATTATAAGAATGTCGAGCCCGTCAACCACAATCCAGATCAAACCCCTGCATGTTAGCTTGTAGCGGCTATCTTGCAATTTCCACACCGCCCTAGACATGCACCAATAGACACAATGTCCAGTTGACTCTTGGCTAAAAGTCAGAACATCAAGACGCAGCATCTGCAACATACCGAAACTGGGGTTGCACACTGTCAAGACTTTGTCAAGCAACCAACTAGCTAGTAAAACAGGCGCGCAGTCAACAGGAAGCAATGTTGCGTACCGGAAGATCTTGCCGCAGTACTCAGACTCGGGCAGCTGAGCCGCCGAGTACCAGTGGCGCGTGCCATGGTTGCCACACTTCCTGCAAAGCGCACCGCCCAGCTCATGTCGAGCTCAGCACTGCCGAGCAGGACTGCCGCATGTTATGTCGTGATGCGTGAGGCGCACTCGGGGGCACACAAGCGCCGCGAAAAAGGCCAGTGTTCTTCCATATGAACAACAAGGGAGCCTGGACAGCCAGCCGTACACAGCATGTTCCTCACGCACAGCATATGCTGACGCGCGTGAGCGGGCGCCGGGCGCACCTGTGGACAAAGATGAGGCCCACCAACTCCAGAATCCAGGCCAGGAGCAGGAGGCCCAGCAGCGGCAGCAGCGCCTGCCGGTGTGTAGGCGTGTCAGGTGCATGCGAGGATGGCAGCCGCGCGGCATAAAGGCAGGCCGCGCACAAGAGCAAGCTGCAACGGACTTGGAGCTCACCTTGGCGTTGCGAGGAGGAATCATCTTGAGAAGAGACCTGCAAATAGTGGAATGCAGGCAAGTCAGCAAGGTGAATATGAGGCACCGTTGAGCACCGAACGGGCGGGGAAGGCTTTACCTTGATCCTTGGTTGTAAATTCACAAAGTCTGCGGCTCGTGACGGCTGGTTGTTGGCTCCGAGCACGTTGCCGAGCCCAGACTCGTGCACGCCCTAGCGCTGCACCCTATAGCAGGGCTAGCCAGCCCTGCGGACAGACAGAGGCGCGAGCAGAGCAAGTGCACCTGTGCGCTCCTGACGTGTCCAGGCTGGGCGCTGTGGTTGTTTTGGAGACTGTCCGCGTACAAAGTCTAGCCGTTTGAAATGCTAGCTCGCTAGCATGCAGTGCTGCTTGCTGGAGTTTGCGGGCACCTGTGCGCCCGCGCATGGCTGCCATATGGAATCGGCTGGCACGGCATGCAAAGGAGTATGTGAAGAAAGGTGAGCTTGGTGTGCAGCCCTTCCTTGTCAGTGGGAAGGCGATTGTGCAAGGCAATGCCTATGCTTATGCTTTCTAAACAAGGGCTGTCTGGTGCAGTCCGCAACCCGTTTGGAGAGGAGGAGCGCATGCTGTTTACCTTTGGCAACGAGCGCGACCTTGGGCGGTGGAACGTGTTTGCTGACAGCCAGCAGGGCGGCAACACCACTGCCGCGCTCACGCTGTCCACCCGTCATCCGGTGTGCCTCACAGTGTAACGCTACGTGTGTTGCTTTTCAATTCTTCACTGTGCAGGGCAGCCTTCCTCCAGTCCTGAGGCCCCAAACGCCGTATGTGCAGGGCACGGCAAACTTTGAAGGAGTGTTCTCCGCGGAGCTGGACGACGAGGGCCGGACGGGCCGGCGCATCCAGCGCAGCGGCTTTGCCGGCATCAGCTCAGAGGCGCGCCCCTGCTTGCGTGCAGCCCAGCTTGCGTCGACCCCGAGAGCGACCGCCCACTCCAGCAGCGCTGGGAGCGCCTGGCGCTGTGAGCTGAAGTGCTCCGCGTCAAACATCGCCAAACTTGGCTCGCGGGGTGCAGGAGGGCGACTACCTGGACCTGGAGGAGCGCGACGTGCTGGTGCTGCGCGTGCGCGGCGACGGGCGCAAGTACCTCGTCAGCCTTCGCACCGACAACTGGGTCGTGGGCGCCAAGTCGCACGACGTCTGGCAGGCGTTCCTGTTTGCGCCGTGCGCGCGCCCCTCCCGTGCGGCGCGTGTGGGCCCGTGGCAGGGGAGCGCGCCTCGGCTGCGGAGGGTGCTGCACGGGCGGGTTCACGTGGGGGTTCAGACAGGTCACGCTTATTGGCGTGCGCAGTGCATGCGGGCCAGTGGCCCAAGCAGGTACTACGAGATTAGAGAAACATTAAGGCCAGCTCAAGCGTGGTCCTTGGCATACGGTCATGCATGTGAGCGGTGTGCAGGCTCGGGCATAACCAGTCGTGCAGGTGAGCGAGGTGCAGGCTTCTTGGGCGCTATCAGTCACGCAGGTGAGCGGTGTGCAGGCCCTGTTAGTCATGCATGCGAGCGGCGCGCAGGCCCGGGCGCTGGGAGGAGGTGGAGGTGCCGCTGGAGCGCTTCCTGCTGACCTGGAAGGGCCGCCTGGTGGAGGAGCGGAGCTCGATGAACCCGCGGCGCGCCATCTCGCTCGGCCTCGGCCTGGCCGGCGGCCCGCAGCTGCAGGCGCCCGGGCCCTTCTGCCTGGGCCTGGACTGGGTCAAGGCCGTGCGCGCGTCCGGCGCGCTGGAGCCACGCAACCGCAGCCGCGACTTCTTCTAGGCGGCGCGGCCGGGCGCTGCGGCTCTGCGCACGAGGCCCGACAGGGTTTGCAGGGTTTGTTGAGAGGGTTTGCTTGGGCAGCCCTGGCATGCTCCAGGCTGCGGTGGCGAGGCGCCCGAGCCCGCGCACCAGGGCCTGGGATGGAGCGGAGGCCATGTAGGTGCGCTTTGCTGTGCACAGCAGCTGCACAAGTACGGTTGCCGCGGGCACGCGCAGGCCTTGAAATGCGCAGGTGGGATGTACACTATTGTTGTGTTTAAAACAGCCTCATGCTTGCATTGGCCAGCAGCTCTTGCAGGACAGCAAACACTGCACTGATGCAAGCGCGCCAGGCGGCCACCCGCCCCATCGTAGGGCTAGCTAGTGCGCAGCACCTCTCCGGCCCTACTCGCCCGGCAGGCCTTTTGCTGCATTGGCCAGCAGGCTGGCGCGGGCCTGCGCGGTCGCGCTGGGGTCAGTGGCGGGATGTAAAATTGTGTCACATGGGCTTGGCAGCAGCCACGGCGAAACCCATGTAACAATTGTCGCAAGCGGGTCTGAGCATTGTGGCGCACGCATTGCGCGCCGCGCATGGCACGGCAGGCAGTTGCCGGCACACCACTGTGCTGCGCCGCCCGGCAGGCTGGAGCGCGCCTGCACGTGCGGCAGGAACACGCGCACGCGGCGCACGTCCAGCGCGCGCGCCAGCAGCGCCGGCGCGGCCAGGCCGAGCGCGAGCTGCAGCGCGGTCGTGCCGGCCAGGCAGACCGCGCCCAGCGGCGCCAGGCCGGCGCGGCCGCACGCGCCGGGCGCGGCCGCGGCCGCGAACAGCGCGCTCGCCAGCAGGTGCGGCGCCAGGTGGAAGAAGCGGACCTGCGCGCCGCGCCAGCGACGCCGGGCGCGTCTACGGGTGGTCTGTGGCTGCTCGGGCAGGCTGCGGGCGCCGGCGGCGCCGGGGCCGTCCGCTGATGTCGGGAGGCTGCCCGGGGAGGCAGCGGGCGTCGAGCGGACGCTCTCCGCACACGCCCGAGCGCTCGCGGACAGCTGGTCTGCAAGCACGCTGCGTGGGGATGCACGTGCGCGCCCAGCGCGGGGCGACACCCGCCGCCCTGCCACAGGCTCCCCTGCGTGTTCGTGGCAGGGCGCAGCTGCGTGGGAGGCGCCATCTCAGCCAGCACACTTTGCGAGCGACGGGCGCGCCTGCGTGCCCAGCCCGAGGCAGGCGACGTCCGCGAGCCACAGGCCCAGCTGCACCGCCGGGCCGGGGCGCAGGTCGAGGCGGGCCAGCACGTTGGCCGCCATCACTGTCAGCGCCGCCGGCAGCAGCAGCAGCCGGTACACCGGGAACATCGCCGGCCCCATGGTGTTCCTGCGCGCGCGCGCGCGCCGCGGCGCTTGGGAGCCGCCCTGTCAAGTGCAGCGCCGCTCGCACGCGCTGCCGGCTCAGAGGTCCTGACACTCGCCAGAGTGAACTTGTGGTGCACAGCACCAACGCCAGCGCGATGGTGCTCAACACGGCCAGCACAACAGGCCACCCTCATGCTGTCGATGAAACTCCATATCTGCAGAAAGGCGCCAGGCTGGAGCAGCAAGGGCCATGCTGTCACTGTGACGCAGGGCCACTACATCCCTCTAGGCGGACGCCAGGCTGGAGCAGCAAGGGCCATGCTGTCACTGTGACGCAGGGCTCACGTCGTCACCGTGGCGCACCCGTAGCAGAAGAAGTACTCCAGGCTGAACCAGCGCAGGGCGATGAGCAGGAAGTCCAGCGCGAACACCATGACGGCCAGCGCCACGCTCAGCGGGCTGTCCAGCGCGCGGCCGTCGCCGCCCTGCGCGCCCTGCCAGCCGTGATCAGGGTGAAGCGCTCGAGTGCAGACTGGCACCAGATCACTGAGAACTGCAATGTCAGTATGTGAGTGACACACAGGGAATGATTGGGAGTGATTGAACAAGCTGCTTCGACAGCGGCGCGCCCATCGCCACGCCGCGCGCCCATCGCAAGGGAGCGGGTGGAGGGGGCCGCACGCGCGGCCCGGCGTCGGAGAAGTAGAGGTACACGGCGGTCATGAAGGCCAGGTTGAGCGCAAAGTCGCTCCAGTCGCGCTCGGCCTCCAGCGCGCCCCACTCCGTGGCGTCCAGCGCCGCGTGCGCGCCGATCACTGCCGCCCGGCACGCGCTGTGCTGCCGCACATACACCCATTGGGTCTTTTCGCAGCCTGCAACACACTAGCGTCCTGGCAGGATGGGCCCACACCCCCTGCAGAAACGTGAGGGTACAGGCAGCACACACGCACCGTGTGCAGGACATACCCAGCCCATGTTGGCACCTGCCATGTACGGCTGCGGCGGCTGCTTCGAGCACCTTGCTTGCGGCCGCAGCACACCCACAGTGTGCTTGCCTGCAATATGGACCTCAATGTCTGCTCCTGCCAAAGTCTTGCGCCACTGGTGATGTGGTGGACCCCTGGTGGTTCAAGTCATGGGCAGTCTCCATATGCATGACAAGGTCCCTTGGTGTGCAGGTGGCCACCGCACGCGCACAGACGCCTTCCGCCAGCCAGGCATGACAAGGCAGGAGCTCACTCCAGCTCCGTGTGCAGGACGCACCCAGGTCGGGCTGACGCTCGTTTGGCACGGGGTCCGCGCAGGCGTGCCCGTTGGCCGCGCACGCTGCGCCGGCCGGCGCCGCCAGCTTGCGGCCGCTGAAGCCGACGAGCGAGCCCGGGCCGCACGCAGCGTACGCCCCGCCGTTGGCCCGCTCGCCCGCCGCCGCGCCGTGCACTGCACCAGGCGACCGGCCGGCATGCAGTCACGTGTCTTGCCTGATCATATGTTGGGCGCGCCATGCAGCCTTTGAAGCGGGGCCATGGAGTGAAAAAGCGCCTTCAGAGCTGATGTGGTGTCTTGATTCACAGCGCTTCCATGTAACAGCGTCTCAGGCGCCTCTGTTTGGAGTAGGGTCTCTATTTGGAATAGGGTTGACAAACAGTAGAAGGTTGTTTCCCCGCATGCTGCCTAAGAGCGCCTCACAGCCGAGGGGCGCACGCGCGGAGCTCTGCATCGCGGCAAAGCCCTCCTCCAGCAGCGGCGGCACCACGCGCCGCACGAAGCGCGCCAGCTCATCCTCCGCCGACCGCCAGCCCAGGCGCGGCAGGTGGCAGCCCAGGCCCCACGCCAGCGCCGCCACCTCGCGCTGCGCCCTGCAGAGGGGCGCGGGTCCGGTATGCGTTGTGAGACGCAAAATGCCTGTACTCCATGTTATGTCGTTGCGGAGCCCCTCATAGGTTACACCATATGACATGCGATGCATCCTGCCCTACCTGAATGTGAGAGCAGCACCGGTCTGCACCACAGCTGCCTCACCCAAACAGGCCCCCTGGGTGGCGACTTCTCATGAGGTGCAGCGCCGCCCGCACGTCTCTGAGCACCCTGTTTGCTCCAGCGCCTCGAGCAAGACCTCAGCAAAGGCACACGGGCACAGAGGCGCCCTGCACAAGTCACACATGGTCCTCCAGGCCCAGGCGCACCCATCGAACGCGCGCGGCTGGTCCGAGGCCAGGCAGAGCACCGCGCGCACGCGCTCCTGGGCGCGCAGGGGCGCGGCGACCAGCGAGCGCGCCCCTGCATCCCCCAGCGCGGCCCAGTCCGCGAAGTGGGGACCCTGCGCTGTGGCCGCAGGAAAGTCATCCTGTTACCTGCTAAACGGTCCGCATTCCCTGCCCCGCATGCGCGGTGTGTGCTGCTCTGGCGGTGGCGCGCCAGGCCACGAGGAGCAATAAATGCACACTAGCACACTTGCTCGCCGCTTTCGAAGCCCCCTGTCTGCACCACCCATGCTGCCTGACTGTCTGCAAACCCCTGCACAGCAGCAGGCTCCCATCCCAGGGTCGAGACGGCTGCCGGCAGTGCCGGCATCCATGCTTGCAGCTGCGCGCGCCTGGGCCGGGTAGTCGGAGCTGTCGACGCGCGCGGCCGTGCGCGCGGCGTGCAGGCTCGCGGTGCAGGCCAGCGGGTAGTCGGGCGCCTGCTGCATGACAGCGCCGGCCGGCCCGCCCAGGCGCCACACGCATGCGCTGTCCCAGTCCAGCCCTGCATGCCAGGGGCGCGTGGGCACACTGCATGCCGTACAGTAAGTGGTGCCTGCATACATGTGCCCGCATGTCACTATGAAATGAATCCTTGGCATGCGCTGCACTCATCGCTGCCACATAAGCCTTCACTGAATGAACACAGGCGCAGGTAGCAGGAGCAGGATTGGGGAACAGACAGTCTGTGCACAGGGGCGCAGCCACAGCCAGCACTTTGAAAGCATCAGGGGACACAGGACAGGGCGCAGCCGTGCGCTGCAGACTGCTTAGCTTATAAACCTCTCTGTGCACCTGCATGACAGGGCTGCACCATTTGCTGCGCTGCGCAGCACGCTGTTCAGGTCCTCCTGCGGTGCCTGGTTGTGTCCGCGTCCTGGGGCCACCTCTGGACTCGCCGCGTGTTCAATCAGGTCCGCGTCCTCGGGCAGAAGCAACACGCTGTGGAGGACACGCACGGAGGAATGTTCAATATACGTCCAGAGCGAGCCTTGTGAGCTCATAGGCAGCCAGTGCTCAGAAAGTGAGGCTGACAGACAAACCCGTCTCAAGGCGACAGAACGCAAGCAAGTCAGGGAAGCGCGACACGGCCTAGGAGCACGGTGTGTCCTGGCGAGCTCTCAGGGAGGCGCAGAGTCCAAGGTCGGGGCAGGCCGCGCCGCGCGGCACGCTGCCGCGCTGCGGTGTGCGCGCAGCAGCGCGCCCCGGCCCGCACCTGACGTGCGTGGTGCCCGGCAGCAGCGCCTGCGCCGCCCCTGCCAGGAGGCGGAACACGCTGCCGCCCCCGGTCTCTCCAGACAGCCGCGCCCTCAGAAGCCCCCGCGCGGCCGCCGCCGGCTCCTGCGGAGCGTGCGGGTCAGGCGGCGGCGCCGGTGCCTCGGGGCCGGCGACAGGGGTGTGACAGGAGGCGCGGGCGCACGTCCTCCTCCGGCGCGCCCGACATCTGCTGCCGCCGAGCGCCTCCAGCTTCAGTTGCAGCCCCTGGCAGCAGCAGGCGCACGGCGGCGCTGCTGCCTCTTGCGTGTGTGGTCGGTGCCCTGTGCGTGCAGCAGGAAAGGTGCGTGCAAGAGCTCAGACGCCTGCCACTCACACCTGTGCCTTTGCCTACCTCGAGGCTATTGAGAAGGAGGCAGTGCAGTGCTGGTCTCTGCATTCATCTTTGACATCTATGCACCCGCGCATGGCAGAGGTGTATATGAAATGTACCGGGAACATATAATGCATCTGAAGCCTGTTTTTTCTACGCTCGAAACACAGGGCGTGCGCCTGGCAGCCACCGGTGACGCCCGCCGGTGCACGCACACTGCACTCAGCCCGAGTGCTCAACCCGGCCCACCCACAGGCTGGGTGTAGTCATCGTCGTCGTCGCGCCGCGCGTCGCGCAGCGACCACCCCACGCCCTGCAGGGCGGCCAGGAAGCCGTCGCCGTCCCGCCGGCCGGCGCCCTGGACGGCGCAGCCGCGCAGGCGCAGCGCGCGGTTGCGCCCCTGCTGCAGCAGCCCGCGCACAAAGGCCAGGAACGCCCGGGATGAGGGGCCCGCGGCCGGGTATGCGGTGCGCAGCTGCAGCACCTCCAGGCGCGGGTGGTCGGCCGCGTCCCGGATGCCCGGCGCAAACTCCACGCAGCAGTTTGTGAACACCAGGCTGGTCAGCCAGGGGAAGCCGGCCAGGCTGCCCAGGGCGCAGGCGTCCAGGGCGCCCCCGATCGCCAGCCACTGCAAGGGGTGCCGCCCGAGGTGCAGCTCCCCGAGGCGGGTCAGCACGCTCACGCCCTCGGGCAGGCGCTCAAAGCAGCTGCAGGTCAGGTCCAGGATCCCCAAGCGGGTCATGCCCAGGATGCCGGGCGGGAAGGCCCGCAGGTTGTGCCCGGCCAGGGTCAGGCTGACCAAGGAGTCAAAGCAGGGCGCGCGGGCCGCGGGCACGCCCGCGACCGGCAGCTCGGCGCGCGGCAGGCCGCCCCGCCGCCGCGGCTCGCCCCAGACGGCAAGGACGTGGAGCCGGGTGAGGCGCCACAGGGAAGTGGGCAGCACCCGCAGGCTGGGGCAGAACCACACGTTCAAGGCGGTCAGGGACACCAGCGCGTCCATGCCGGGCAGCGCGGCCTCGCCGGCGCCCGCAAACGCGCACTCCCCCAGCTCCAGGCACACGAGCGCCGGCAGGCGCGCCCAGCCGGGCGCGCAGCGGAGGCCGCGGAACCCTATAAGGCTGAGCGAGGTCAGCTGCGCCAGGCGCGACACGCTGGCGGGCAGCGTGGCCTCCGTGCGCACGTTCATCACATCCAGGCCCAGCGCGCGCAGCCGCGGCAGGCCGGCCAGGTCTGCCACCAGGCAGGCCACGCTCGGGGTGGCCGGCCACTTCAGCCTGTCGGCCTCGTGGCGGGCGTCAAAGCAGAGGGTGACCTCTTCCAGCGAGCGCGCGCTGGCCAGCCTGCGGACCAGCGCCTTGGGGACCTGGCCCGCCAGCCCGCCGCGCAGGGTGATGTGCAGGAGCAGCGTCTGCAGGCGCGCGCAGCGCGCGATGGCGCGCGCGGCCCCGGCCAGAAAAGCCCGGACGGCCGCTGCGGTGGGTCTGCTGCGCAGGTCTGCACGCAGGTGCAGGCATCCCAGGGACGCCAGCGCGGGCAGGCCGGCCAGCAGGCTCGACAGCCGCGCGGCGTCCAGGTCGCGTCCGGGCGCATCCTCCCTTCTCTTTGCACCGAGAACCAAGACGCGCACGCACTTGACCGCGCGGCCGTGCCTGTGCAGCCACCGGCGGGCGCTCGCGTCCTCGGGCGTGCCTGCGGCAGCCGCCGCCCGGTGAGCAGGGGCGCGCAGCAGCGCGGGCCTGCCGTCGGAACACAATCAGGTGTGCGATTCTGGCAGCAGCTGCAGCGCTTGCGTGCGGAGCGCCGCGCTCCTGTGCCCCACTGCACAAAGCCGATCTCTGTGACAAGGTGAGCAGGGCAGGGACACACACCGGGCCGTCCGAGCGCCCGCCACAGCCTGGCAGCGAGGTCATCCTCGAGCGTGCTCCAGAACGGCTGCTCGAGCGCCTCCTTGAAGCGCCTGCCACGTGCGCCGGGGGTCAACCAGCTGCTGCAAGCGCGTGGCCGCTTCCTCTGCCTCCAAGAGGGCGGTGCGCACCTGGACACTGTCGGCAGCAGGAAGGCTTCTGTCAGGCCTCGGGGGTGGCGCCCGCGGTCGCTGGCAAGGTGGACCGCGCACGCCTGCAGAATCTGCAGAGACCACAGGCATGGTTCATAAAAAGCGCGGCGCTGATAGCGCCTGCGTCGCCAGGCGGGGCGCAAGCTCCCTTGCACGCACCTCTGCGGGGAGCTCGTCCAGGCGTACAGCTGAAGGCTCTTGGTCGGCACTGGACTCGCGCGCGCCCATCACAGCGCTCTGGCGTGCGGCACTGACAAGGTGTGCACCGCCTCGCCAGTGACCCAGGAGTGAACACGCTGCCTGTGGTCTTGTAGCAGCGGACGGTGGTGCCTTGTCCAGCCCAGGTCAGGCGGCCAGCTCCCTACAGCGGCACTGCTGCTGCAGCGCGGAGCTCAGTCCCGGGAAGCTGTACCTTTGCCTGCTCCCTGGTGCCTGCGTGGCCAGAGGTCCCTGCATTGGCAGAGCTTTGGCCACCAACTGCGCAGCTGAGCATGGGCCGGCCCCTAAGAGCAGACGGAAAGCTCTCCTGCCACAGCGCCTCCCAGAATGCTGCTGCCCAACTCGACACTCCAAGAGCAAACCTTGAAGGGCACGTGCACGCCGTCCAACCCTCCCGAGCTCCCCGACCGAACGTTTGCAGAGCTCCTGTGTCCGTCGCCCAGCACCTCCGGCAGCCATGCAGGGCATGACGCGGAGGGCGTGCGCGCCCGGGGGCCCGCCTGCGGCACACGCCCAGCCGCGGCACTGCTTGCGCTTTGCACAGTCGGCGCGGCCACGCCCGGCCAGGCTGCCCAGGTGCGGCATTGCCGCCGGTGTGGTCTTCTGCAAGCCTTGTCTGAGCTTTTTCGCACGGTCGGGTCGGGCGCGGAGGCCGATGCGCACCGAGCCTGCCCGCCGTGCGCTCCGCGCACCGAGAACGACCCCGCTGCGCCCGCCAGGGCGGCGCCGGCGCGAGCGAGCGCCGTGGCCGAGGCCGAGCCCGCGGCGGCGACGCCCGTCGAGAAGACGGGCCCGGCCTTTGGCGCGCTGAAGGACATCGAGGCCATCCAGGAGGTCCTGCCGCACCGGTGCGCGCCGGCCCTGGCGCCGCTGCCGTGCAAAGCTCGTTCCCCGCGCTGAGCGCCGCGCGCGCAGGTACCCCTTCCTGCTCGTCGACCGCGTGGTGGAGCTGGAGCCGCAGAGCCACGCGGTCGGCTACAAGTGCGTGAGCGCCAACGACAACTTCTTCACCGGCCACTTCCCGGAGCGCAAGATCATGCCGGGCGCGGCCCGCCCGCTCGTGCCGCACCGCGTGCGCCGGGCTCGCGCCGCGCCGCGGCGCCTGAGGCCGCGGGGCCCGCCGCGCAGGCGTGCTGCAGGTGGAGGCGCTGGCGCAGCTGGGCGGCATCGTGATGATGGACCCCGAGAACAAGGCCGCGCAGCAGAACTTCTTCTTCGGCGGCATCGAGGGCTGCAAGTTCAGGAAGCCGGTCGTGCCCGGCGACGTCCTGGCGCGCCCCGCCACCAACCCCCTGCACGCACGCGCTCAGGGCCCGGGCAGCAGCGGCGCGACGTGCCGCGCCGCCGCGCCGCAGATGATGAAGGTGACGCTGACAAAGTTCAACAAGCGCTTTGGCATTGCCAAGATGGACGCCAAGGCGTACGTGGGCGCCAGCCTCTGCTGCGAGGCCGAGCTCACGCTGGTCATGGGCAAGTGAGCGGCGGCGTGTGCGGGGCCAGCGCCGGCGGCGCACGGACCCAGTGGGGGGCGGCAGCGCCCGTTGGCGGCGCGCGTGCGCTGCGGGCCGGGCGCCGCGGTTGTGAGGCAGAGCGAGAGTGCGAGTGTACGTGCTGTGCTGTGTATTTGAGCTGGGCCTGGAGCTGGGGTGCTGCCGACAGGCCGAGCTCGCGTCGGGGCTGTGCTGCGCGAGGACGCGCCTGTGCTGGCGGGCGAGCGCTGCGGCACGGTTTGGTGCAGCGTGCCCGCGCTGCGGCACGGTTTGGTGCAGCGTGCCCCGAGCCTGACTTGGGCGGCGCGCGCTTTTGGTGGCGCGGCCGCGGGGGTGCGCAGCCCTCCGTGCAGCGTGAGGGTGATCACAGCGGCACTGCTGCGGGCTCACTATCGAACGTATACAGGAGCGCGGGACTGAGCAACAGTGAGTGCAGCGTGTGTGGACCAGAGTGTCTCCGTTATGAGGGCTGAGGAGGGCGTGTCTGTTACATGAGTGCGAGTCAGCTCTCTTAACCCGCAGCCAGAAGCAAGAAGCAAGCGCTCCCTGTGAGCCAAAAGGCACTCACATAAACTTTGCACGCCAGGCCCGGCACAGCAGCCGCTCTAGCAAGCTGTGCACCTGGAAGCGAGCGCCCCCGATCGTGAGAAGCACCCGCCGTCAGGGGAACATGCCGGCCAGGGCCGCGTCCACCCGGCCGTCCTCCGCGGCCTCGGCGGGCCCCTGCGCTGCCGCGCCGCGCCGGCCCTCCGCCGCCGGCTCCTCGCCCTGGCGACGCCGCTTGCGCGGCTGCGCGCGCTCGGCGGCTGCGTCGCGCTCGCGCCGCAGCTGCTGCTGCTTCTGGAACGTCAGCTGCTGCGCGTGCTCGGGGCACAGCCGCACCTGCGCGCCCCCGCTGCTCAGGCCGCGCCGCCGCCGCGCCGCACGCCCAGGCAGGTCGACCAATAAACAGAGCGGCGCGCCTTGACCAGCGCCTGCTTGTCCACGCCGGCCTCCGCGTACGCAAACGGCACCTCGAACGTGGCCAGGCCGCGCCGCTCGCCGCACTTGCGCGCGCCGCAGCTAAACTGCCCGGCGCCGGCGGTCACCTCCGCCTCGGTGCGCCAGCGCAGGCCGATGCGGCCCTCCTGCGCCGGCAGGTGTGAGGCGCGCGGCCGCGGCGGGCGTTAAAGGGCCAGCCAAGCAGCCGGCGCGCGCCTGGTGGCGGCTGAGGTCGGCGACGGCGTACTCGCGGAACAGCTTGGCGTAGTAGCGCTTAGCCAGGCGCGCCTCCCAGCTCTCGTCGGCGTCGTCCTCGGGCGCGCGGATGAAGCGGTACTGCTCGCGCAGGACATCCGCGTCCGACTTGGCCGTCTGTTGCGGCGCCAGCAGCCGGCCGCCGTAGTACTTTTGCCAGTCCAGCATCAGCGCCTTGTGGCGCTCGTAGGCGTTCATCTCAGTCGCCGTCCAGGTACCTGCGCGGCGCTCGGCGCGCTCGGCGGCGCCCCTCCTGGCGGGCCTGCATCCCACTACAGCGGCCGGGCGCACTTGGCCAGGTCCTCCTTGAGCCGCGGCGTCGCCAGGTAGCGCTTGAGCGGGGGCTCGCGCGCCAGGCGCAGGACCGCGCCGGGCTGCGTCAGCTTCTCGTCGTGCACCTCGCCTGCGCGTCAGGTTGCAGGTGGAGTGCTGGACTTAGCATGCAGTGCTGAGTCTTCAGCGGGCGCGCACGGGTGCCGGCCAGGTCCCTGTCGCTAAAGTACTTGGCTGTGATTGTGTGCTTCAGCTCCAGCCACCGCGCCGCATACTGCTGGCGCAGCGCCTGGCTGTCTGCGGCGTTCATCGCGCCGCCATGCACAGCGCTGTCGCAGGTGCAGGGCTGTGTCAGGCTGCGCTCGGTGTGTTGCGGACGGTAATCTCCTGCCGGCTGGCCGCAGACAAAGGATTGGTGGCGTCTGCCGAAGCGCGGCGCCGCTCCTGACTGTGGGGCTTTTGCTTTTGCCAGTGGCGACTCGGGCTGCGCTGTCAGTCAGTGGTGCGGCCAGGAGAGTGCTGCCTGCTCTGCTTTGCTTACAAATTACTTGAACAAATGAGTTACAGCCATGTATCAGGCTACTTTGGCCAAGTACAGCCCTGCCCCAGGCCCCGCGACCCTGGGCCTCCATGCTCATCAGGCCGTGCGCAGGATGAGGTGCACGCCCGAGTCGGTGACCACGGGCTCGCTGAGCTCGCCCACCTGCGCGCGCCCGCGCGCGGGGCGCTGCAGCGCGGCGGCCTGGAGCATGGTCCAACACGCGCGCGGCGCGCGGCGCACCTGGAGCGCATACGTCGCGTCCTCAAACGGCTTCTGCATCTGCCCCGGCCCGAACTCGCCCAGGTCGCCGCCGCGCTTGGCGCTGCTGCAGTGCGACTCGCGGCCGGCCAGCTCCGCAAAGTCCGCCTGCCCGCCGGCCAGCTGGCCGCGGAAGGCGCGGATCTGCTGCAGCGCCTCTTCCTGCGCGCGCGCGCGCGCGCGCGCGCTCGGGCGGGTCGCGGGCGCGGCGCTGTTGGGCGCGGCGGCGGCGGCGGGGCCGCGCCTGCGTGCGCGTCACGGTCGGCTCCTTCCACGAGCTGGGCCGGCGTGAGTCGCGGTGCTTGACGAGCAGGTGCGACGCGCGCACGGTGTGCGCGCGGTCCATGTCCTCGTCGCGCGTGCGCCGCTTGGCGCCTGCGGCTCGGGCCGCGTCAGCGGGCGGGCCGGGCACCGCTCGCGCCCAGGCCAGGCTGGTGAGGGAGCAACTGGCGCGCAGTGCCAGGCTTTTCTGAAAAGCCCCGCCCGCTGCTGCCGCCCGACGCGCGCCGCCCGAGGGACACGCAGCAGCGAGGCGAGCGTGGCCGCACCCGAGGCCTCGCACTCGAGCACGTAGGTCCGCGGCAGGTCGCCAAAGCTCAGGCTGCTGCCGTTGGTCAGCAGCGTGGGCTTGTTGGGCGGCACGCGCTTGCCGTCCAGGAGCGTGCCGGTGCGCTGCGCGCGCGCCGCGCGTCACGTGGCCGGCCCAAAGCGGCCGGCGCGGCTGGACTATGGCAGCAACCCGGGGGCGCGCACCGACTGCAGGTCGATGAGGAAGATGCGCGCGTCCTGGTGGTGCACCACCGCCGCGTGCCGCCCGGAGCAGGACGCGTGGTCGAGCTCCACGTCCGCGCTGGCCGCGTCGCGCCCGAAGACGGTGGCCGGCTGCCGGCGCGCGCCGCCGGGACGGCGTCAGTTGGCGCGCCGGGCGGTGCGGCGACGGGGGCTGGCCGGGCGGCGCGCCTGCCCGTCCACAGGCAGCGCCTCGACCTCGCGCCCGGCGGCGTCGAGCACCTGCGGGCGCCCGGCACGCTCGGCGCACCCCGGCAGCTGACGGGCCTGATCGCGCTCGCTCAGCACGGGCGCACGTGGAGCGTGGCTGTCCTGCACGGTTGGCTGGCCCACTCGGGTGGCTGGAAGACCATGAAACGCCGGGCCAGGCACGCCGACAGAAAATGGAGCAGAGCTCCGCCTTGACTCAGCAAGCCCTGTGCTGGGGACCTGGCCGAGAGATGATGCGGAGGCACGAGCCCGCCCACATCGCATAAACCGTCATCGAAGCAGGAGAGGCAGCGAGGAACAGCTTGCGGCGCCGGGTTTTTTTAAACAGCACAGGCGCGCCCCATCCGACTCTCCGTGGTTCGCCGCGCGGCTCGCACGGCGGTGCATGCAGAGCCCCAGCATGCGAGCGCCTGAACAGCAGCACTGCGCTGCGCCAGGCAGACATGGCGCGCCTCTGCGTCAACCTGCTGGTGGCCGCCGCGCTCGCGGCATCGGCCGGCGTGATGGCGGACGACAGCGAGCGCACCCCCGCGCAGACGCTCGCGGCGCGGTCCGCCTCCGACTTTGTCTACAAGGCGCCCGTCAAGGCGGCGGTGCGGGTTTGCGCCGAAGCAGCGCGCGTCATTATCCGTCCTAGGGCATGCACGGCGCATGCGGGGCGCTCATGCAGTGGGCCGCCGCGCAGGCCGCCAACGCCAGCCTGTCGCAGCCGCGCATGCTGGAGCAGTGGGCGGCGCTGGACGGCCAGGTGCGGCTCTGCTCACGCCGCCCCGCAGCGCCCGGGGCGGCCCGTGCCGAGCGCGTGCGCCGCTGCCGGGGCGCCAGGGCATCAGCCAGACCTACTTCAAGCTGGGCGCGTGCGCGCTGCGGCCCCCGCACGTCCACCAGTTTGCGGCCGGCCTGCTGTACGTGATCAGCGGTGCGTGCCCCGCCCCCCGCGCGCCGCCTGGCCTTGCGGCCGCGCGGCGCTGACTGCGCGCGCGCGCGCGTGCGGTCAGGTTCCAACGTCTCGGTCGGCTTTGTGACCAACAACGGCACGGCGGTCACCAACTACATCTCGACCGGCGCGTCTGCGCTGTTCCCGCAAGGCGCGCCCCCGGCCCGCCGCGCGGGGCCCCTGCCTCGGGCGGCCCGGCGCTGAGAGGGCACGGCCGCGCGCAGGCCTCATCCACTACCAGCAGAACCTGGGCTGCGACGCCGCCACGTACACCATCTCCTACAGCAGCGAGGCCCCGGGCACCCAGGTGCGGCTGCCCTGCTCGGCGCGCCGCGGTTCCCCTCCACCCTGCGCGGCGCGGCCCGACCCGGCCGCCGGCCGCGCAGGTGGTCGTCCCGGCGCTCGCCCGGCTGCCCGTGTTTGGCGCGGCGCTGGGCCTGCAGCAGGGCGCGCTCGACGGCACCAAGCGCGGCGTGCCGGCCAGCGCGTTTGTGGAGGACAGCGACCCGGACTGCGTCGCGCGCTGCGGCGCCCACGCCCAGGCGCCCGCCGCCGCCCTGTCCGCGGGGGGCCGCTAGAGGCCAGCGCTTGTTGTGCTGTTTTGCGGGGTCGTGATAAGTTTCTGTGGTGGCTTGTGTTCGGGTCGCAGGAGGCTGCCGCGTCGCGGCGCGCATCCCATATGGGTTTTCCATGGTTGTGGTGCGAGCAGACCGTCCTCTGTGTGGTGAGCTTTTTTCTTTGCCTGGAGTGCCTCACACGTGTAAGCACTCCATCTCGTCTCGGCTCAGCCTTTCCAGCATGGTTGCAGCAGGCCTGCTCCCGTTACATGGAGGGGCTTTTGGCCCTGCAATGATTTAAAATCCGTGCGCTCTCGGCAGCGGGGCCGCGCACTGGCGGACACAGCGTTCCGCTCAGCGGTGTCCGCACGCGCCCGAAAGCACACCGCCAGTGGCCCAGCCCACCGTCAGTCCCCCGCCCCACGATGCTGCCGCTGTTGACGCTGGGCACCGGCGCGGCCGCGTACATCTACCTGCGCACGGCCTCCAAGCGCGTGCCCCATCGCTCGCAGCGCCCCGCTGCCCCGCTCGCGCACAGCATCGGCGAGCCGGGCTGCCCCCGGCAGGCGGCGCGAGGAGGAGGAGGACGCAGGGCCGGCGTCGCCGCGCGCGACGGCGCAGGACGCGTCGCGCTGGCTGCGCCAGGGCCTGGCCACGCCGGGCAGCGCATGCAGCCCGTCCGCGCACTCCAATGCCGCGTCGGGCGAGCCCGGCAGCCCCGGCAGTGCGGCCGGCAGCGAGATCCTGCCCGCGCGCCTGCTGGAGGCGGGCACGGTGCGGGCCCCGGGCGGCCGCGCCAGCGCACGCTGCCCCGCGCCCGCCGCGGTGCCCGGCTGAGGCCGGGACGCCGCCAGGTCGTTGTCTTCTTCACGCCCGCGGGCGAGCTGGTGACGGCGGAGCGCAGCCGCCGCGGCTGGGAGCTGCGCGCCGTGGCGCTGCCCGAGCGCCAGGCGGCGAGCGAAGGTGGCGCCCCGGGCGGCCCTGCGGCCTTGCAGCGCCGCGGGGCGCGCGCCTGACGGCCCGCCGCGACCGCGCAGGCGCGCTGCGCCTGGCGCACTACCCGGCGGAGGCCGTGTTCCTGGTCGCGCGACACGGCGACCGCATCGGCTTCTGCTCGCTCGGGTGCGCGCGCGGGGCTGTCGCCCGACGAGCAGGGCTCGGCGCCGCGGCACTCACGGCGGCCGCGCTGCGGCAGGGCGGGCGGGCACTGGCTGCAGGCCGCGCGCGAGCCGGGCGCGCCGCACCGGCTGGGCGGCCGCGCGTTTGGCGCGCAGGAGGGCTGGCGCGCGACGCCCGCCGGTGTCGTCAGCTGCCAGGGGCGGGGCCAGGCGCGCGCCCGACCGCGCGGCGCCGCGGCACGCCGCAGCGGGCTGGGCTGCCGCCCCCGACGCGGCGCGCGCGCGCGCAGGCGCTGGGCCTGGAGGTGCAGGAGGTGCGCGCGACCGCCGCGCCGGACATCCGCGCCGCCGAGCGCCTGCACGCGCGCGCCGCGCGGCGCAGCCACGCGCAGGTCCGCCCTCCCCGCCGTGCGCGGGCCCGCGGCGCGCGGCGGCCGGCGCGTGCGCCCACGCGCGCGCGCGCCGCCGCGCAGGTCCGCGCGCTGGAGGCCCGGCTGGCCGAGGCGGACCAGCGCCTGCGCGAGCTGCTGCGCGCCAGCCGCGCCCGGCTGGACGCGGCCGCGGGCGAGGTGCGTGCCAGCCCGGCGAGCGCGCCCGGCCGCGCGTCCTCGCGCCGGCTCACGCGCGGCGCCGCACGCAGGCCGCAGAGCTGCGCGCGCGCGCGGGCGCCGAGCGCGCCGCCAGGGCGGCCGCCGATGCGGCCGGCGCGCAGCGCGCGCGCGTGCTGGTGCAGCTGGAGCAGCGCCTGGGCGAGCTGGCCGCCGAGAAGGATGTGCGGCCCCGGCGCCGCGCTGCCGTGCTGCCGCGCAGTGCAACTGCCTTATGGGCGGCCGTGGCGGCGCGCGCAGGCAGCGGAGGCGGCGCTCGCGCGCGTCGGCGAGCGCCTGGACGCGGCGCTGGAGGCGGCCGCGCAGCAGCGCGCGCAGGCCGCCGCGCGCGCCGCCGAGCTCGAGCGGTGCGGCCCGCGTGGCAGGGCGCCCCGCCCGCCGCCGCGGCCCGCGCGCTGACAGGCGCCGCGGCGCGCAGGGAGCTCCAGGCGGCGCGCGGCCACGCGTCGGAGCTGGGCGCGGTGCGCGCGCCCCCCCTCCCCGCACAAGCCTCCCTGCGGCGGCGCGGCGCGCGAGCGCGGGCGCGCCGCGCCAGGCGCGCGCGCAGGACGCCGCCAGCCATGCGGGCGAGCGCGCCGAGCTGGCCGCCGAGCGCGACCGCCTGGAGGCCGCGCTGGCCGCCATCCAGCGCCGCATGGCCGCGCTGTCGGCCGCGCTGCCCGCCAGCCCCGCGCGCGCGCCCGGCGGCCCGGCCGACGCGGCGCGCTGGCCCGCCCTGGCCGGCCCGCCGCCCGCCCCTGCCCTGCCGCGCGGGTGCCTGACGCCCGCGCGCCGCGGCAGGCCACGCCCGACGGCCAGCCCGCGGCGGAAGCAGCGCCGCAGCCCAGCAGCCGCGCCGGGCGCGCGGCCGCGGCGCGATCGCCCCTTGCACCCAGCGTCGAGGTGCGCTGCATGCCTTGCGCGCTCCCGCCCTGCATGCGCTCCGGCGCTCACCGGCAGCATGCGGCGCAGGCGGTCGTCGACGCACGGGCGACCGCCGAGGCGCCCGCGGCCGCCGAGGCGCCGGCGGCCGCCACGCCGGCCGGCGCGGCGCGGCGGCTGCCGCTGTCGTCGCCGCCGCCGGCGGCGCCCTCGCCGCTGGGCGGCCTGCTGGGCCCGGCGGCGGCGCCCGCCTCCGCCCTGCTGTACAGCCTGCTGCAGACGGCGTCGCCCAGGCGCGGCGCCTGGCCTCCTGCGTGCGCGGCCGCGCGAGCAGAGCGCCCAAAGCTGAGCGCGCGCGTCGGGCCGCAGGACGTCCCTCGACACGCCGCGCATCCTGTCGCCGCCGGCGCACTCGGCCTGCAGCAGGCGCGCGCCCCTTCGGCCGCCCCCCGCTGCTGCTGCGCCTGCGCGGCTGCAGGGGAGCTGACGGGGCGTGCGCGCCGCGGCCCAGCGCCACGCCGCTGCCCGCGGCCGCCGCGCTCGCCGCAGGGCCGCCCGCTGCGAGCGCAGCGCAGGCGCCCGCGGCGGACGTGCCCCGCGCCGACGACGAGACCTCCCCCGTCTCCGAGGTCACCATCGGGTGCGCCGCTGCCGCGCTGCTTGGGCCGCCGTGCAGCAGTGGGGCGGCGCTGGTGGTGTCAACGCTGCTCGGCCGCCTGCCCGCGCAGGGACAGCCTGCAGGCGACGCCGGCGGCCGCGGCCGGCGGCGGCAGCCCGTCCGCGCGCGCGCGGCCGCCACGCGGCAGCCCCCTGCGCCGCCTGCGCCTCCCAGGCGCGCGCCGCGCCCGGCAGCGCCCCGCCCGCGCCGGCGCCGGCGCCTGAGCGGCGCGCGCGCGCAGGCTCTGACGAGAACGTGGTGTTCGCGTTGCCCGCCGCCGGCAAGGCCTCGCCGGCCGGCGCTGCGCCGGTGCGCCGCCCGGCCGCTTGCGCAGAACCCCGCGCGCGCGCCGGACCTTGTCAGAAAGCCGTGCCCGCCGCGCGGCAGGCCGGCGGCGACGCAGAGGGGCGCGGGCGCTTCCTGCGCCGCCTGCCGCTCGCGCAGCTGGAGGACCTGTGGTGACCGTTTGTGTAAAATAACTGCCGGGGCGCGTACGGCCGAGGTAGATCTCCGTGACGCTCGGCACAGCGGGTTCCGACAGGCCCACGTGATGAACCCTAGGTGGCTTTACACGCAATGGCGCTGTCGCGCGGCACCTCAGCTCCGGCAGCTCCGGGCCGGCCGCCCCCCCGGCCCACTCGATCTCAGGCGCCGATGGCGGGCACGGCGTCCGAGGCGCGCAGCCTGTCGGACGACCTGTTCGGGCCCTTCCTGGGCGGGCCGGGCGAGCCGGGCGCCCACCCCTCGCTCGCGCAGGCGGCCAGCGCCCACCTGGGCCACTCGGGCAACAGGCTGCTGGCCGCAGAGTGCCTGGTCGGCGGCAGCGCGCCGATGCCCGTGCCCGTGCCCACCGAGGGCTCCGTGCGCGGCGGCAGCGCGTGGCCCGTGGCCTGGGGCGCCGCGCTGCCGGACGTTCCGTTCGGCGCGGCGCTCGGCGACGGCTTTGCCGGCAGCACGCGCGGGCTCGGCGCCGCGCGCGGCAGCGGCGGCGGCGACGCGGGCGGCGCCAGCAGCGGCGGCGGGCGCGCGGGCCTGCACTCGGGCGACTCCAGCGGCCGCAGCGGCGAGCCCGGCGGCGCCAAGCCCGCCTCGCCGCCGGCGACCTCCAGCAAATCGTTCAAGGAGCTGCACGCCGAGCGCAACAAGCAGGCGCAGCGGCGCTTCCGCCAGCGGCAAAAGGCGCGCGAATGTGGCGGACTCCCGCTGGTCGTTCTGGGTCCGCGCTCGGGCGCGGCCGGGTCCGCTCAGTGCGGCGGGGCGGGCGCGTGCAGGAGAAGATGGAGGAGCTGCAGGCGCGCGTGGCGGCGGAGGAGGGCCAGAAAGCAGAGCTCATCAGCCGCTCCAAGGTGCTGGTGCAGACGCTGCAGGTGCGCGGCGGCGCCCCCTGTGTCTCAGAGCTTCCCCGCGCGCGGCGGGCGGCCGGCCCATGCTCGGGGACTGGGCGGGCGCGCAGCTGCGCAAGGAGGAGCTGCGGCAGCTGCGGCAGCGCCAGGCCGCGCCGGCGGACGCGGAGGAGGACGCGCTGGCGCGCGAGTTCGCCGGCTCGGTCACGCTCACCTTCCGCGAGGACCGCACGGTCACGCTGACGCCGGCGCAGGCGCGCCGCGGCCGCTGCCTCTCTGGGCGCGGCAGCGCGGCCGAGCCGCCCTCCCTGCGGCAGCGCGGCCCCGCCAGGCCGTGTGCTCGACAGCGCCGACGCGCGCGGACCGCCGCGCCGGCCGGCGCGCGCCGCTTAAGCCCGGGGCGCCGCGCGCGCGCAGATTAAGGGCATGACCGAGAAGGACCTGGCGCGGACGTGGAGCCAGTACGTGAAGGAGCTGGCGGTGCTGCTGGTGGCGGTGGAGGGCCGCGACCCGACGCCCGCGGTGCTGGAGCGCATCCAGGCGCTCGTGCAGCGCGAGCTGCTCTTCCTCTACATCAGGCGCGCGCCCCCTGCGTTGTGGGGGCGCCCGCGCGCGCCACAGTGGGGGCCGCCCGACACGCGGCGCCGGCCCGCGCAGGGCGGCGCTGACCAACATGAACAACGTCAAGCGCTTTGTGGCGACGGCGGTGGTGGAGAACGTGCGCGTGGCGCTGGGCAGCGAGGGGCCGGCCATGTGGCGCGGCGTCGCGGCCGCGCTGCAGCTGACCGACGCGCAGCGCGCCGACATCGTCACGCTCTGGCGCGCCTTCCGGTGCGCGGCCCGGGCTGCTTGCGTGGCGCGGCCCGGGCTGCTCGCGTGGCGCGCCCCCGGGCCCGCCGCCCCGCTCCCGCGCGGCGCCGCGCCAGCGTTGGCCGGGCCGCCCCCGACTCCCCTCTCCCTGCGCGCGGCGCGCAGTGAGAAGCTGGCGGGGCTGGTGGCGGCGCGCGCGGAGATACACGCGGCCATCGCGGCGACCATGCCGCTGGGCACCATGGCGCGCGACTTTGCCGTCCAGTTCCTGGCCGCGCAGGACTGCATGGACGCGCTCAAGCGCAACCTGCGCTCCGAGCACGTGCTCATCCACGAGTTCCTGTCCACGTTCTACACGCAGGCGCGCCGCCGCGGCGCCGCCTCGGGGCCCCCTGCCTGCGCTACTCTCGGTCGCCGCCCCCGCCGGCGCGGCGCCCTCTGACGCGACGCCGCGCGCGCGCGCGCAGAAGCTGACCATCCTGCAGATGGCGCGCTGCGTCGTGCGCTCCTTCCCATACTACCCCGACATCCCGGCCATCGTGCTGTGGGTGGCGGCCGCGGAGAACGACGCGTGCGCGATCTCCGTGCTGCAGCAGGTGTCGCCGGGGCTCGACACAGAGGGCAGCTAGCGGGGCGGCCCGGCGCGTCGCCCGGCCGGGCCGGCGCGGCGGCGCGGTGTGTGCCGCACTTTTTCTCATGACGAACTTGTTTGCCAGTCGGCCGGCGGGGCCGCCGGGGAGCGGCGCCTGCCCGCGCCCAGCCCCCGCGCGTGTCGCCGCCCCGACCTGTATTGCTGCCCCCCGCGGCGCGGGCGCATGCTGCGCACCTTGCAAAGGGCACTGGCGCTCTGCCATCCAGATTCAGCCCCGCCTGGCCAAGGGCCCGGCGCGCACCCGCGCTCGCCGCTGCAGTGTGTTCCTGTGTGTACCAGAGTCCCACGGCCTGCGGCACCCGACATGGTTGCATGCGGGTGCCCCTGGCGTGCGCATCCGGACTCTCTGGGGTTTTGTTGTGCGTGCGCACTGGCGCGCCCTGTTTTCAGCCCTGCACATCCGCGCCTGCCGGTGGTGCGCTGTAACCCTATGTTACAGCCGCGCGACTGCAGCGCATCACGCTCCTGCAGCAGCACGGCGACAAGGCTCTCACATCACGGACCCTACTCAGACGGTGCCGCCAAAATGCCATTTCCGCGGGATCCCAGCAGCGCGCGCAGCCGCTCGCGACCGCACACGGCGCCTCTGCTAGCGCTAGTGGGCAGACCACCCTGCGGCGCTGCCGCCTAAAAGGGCCTAAAAGCGCCGGGCGCCGGCGCGCGCGTTCAAAATTTTGGGGCCGCAGGCACGCGGCCAGCAATGCCAAATACCACAGAGTACACAGAATCACACCATATGCAATTGCCAGAAACAAAAACTGCATCCGCCAAAACGCTCGCCGCCAGGACGAAGCGCACATGCGCTGTCCCAGGGACACAGCCAGCCTGACCAGGGAGCGGTTGAGAACATCAGCAGAGCATGCCGAAACAGCAACCCTGTCACCCCGGCTCGGTGGCGCCCGCGCGCGCGCGCGCGCGCGGCGCCGTCGAAGAAGGCGCTGCAGCTGCGTCGCAGCTGCGCGCGCCGCCCCCGCGCGCCGCCGCCCGCGCCCGCGCCCGCGCCCGGCTCATACGGG
>JAABUV010002265.1_pt1 | contig 26459 bp, 31 predicted proteins | sample 5559971 | NCBI WGS metagenome assembly JAABUV01 (sample SAMN10711881, study PRJNA513362) | rock metagenome | isolation source: Antarctica rocks | place: Antarctica: Victoria Land, Knobhead nord | collected 2015-12-19
ATACCAATGATCCCCATCAGCAGCAGCACGGTTAGCATTCTCGCGCGCACGATCCCTCCCCGCTAAGAGTCGATAGTCGTTAGCCGTCAGTCCTGGGTTGACACTACGACTATACGCGTCTACGCAAGACGTTTAACAGTGTACTTTCGGGCTACTGACGCAGGGCCATTTAGTTCTCCCCCTCACCCCCGATCCCTCTCCCTCAAGGGGCGAGGGGAGAGGCCCGTGACACGCCGGGCGGCCCCCCTCTCCCGCGTCAGGGAGAGGGGTCGGGGGTGAGGGCCGTGCCGTCGCGCCGAGAACTAAATGGCCCTGGGTGCGGGTGGCCGAGCGGCGCCATAAAGCCTGGATCAGCATCCTCAAGCGCAACCGCAACCTGGAGACCAACAGCTTCGTGCTCAAGGACGCCAGCGGGGTGCCGATCCCGCTGGCTGGTCCGCACATCGCGGTCGAGGATCTGGTGCCGCTCATCCCGGCGAGCGCCTACCGGGCAGTCACGGTCGGCGCACAGACCTACTGGTGCTTCACCCTGGTCGTGCGCGTGCCCAGCTTGGGCAAGGTGCGCCTGGTGATCAGTTTTCAGCACGCCGACCTGAGTGGCTCCTACGTCGTGCTGATCACCAATCAGCGGGAGTGGAGCGCCCACCGGATCATTGCAACCTACCTCTTGCGCTGGGAGGGATCGGCTTTAACATAACATAGACACCGCTCGGGTCGTGCGGGCCGTGAGTGCGCGAGCGCTCTGTAGGGCCTGCATATTGATGATGATGTAGGTCAAGGTGTTGAGCGTACGGATAGAGCACCCATTGCGCACCTTAGGGCGCTCGATGCCAACGATGGTGCGCTCCATCAGTCGCCCTCCCCGTCGCGGTATCTCTGGTACCACTCCTCGCCCATCTGCGTCCTGATCGTCGCCCATTCCTCCTCGACGCAGGCCGCGCAGCGGCCGATCTTGCCCGGCCCCGGCGCACCCCCGCACGTCGGGCAGATGTCGCCTACTGCGGCCCTGACCGCGCTTGCCTGCGTCGCCTGGGGCGTGTCGTCGCCCGGCGCCGGTGTCTCCCATATGGACATGGTGTGCTCCTCTCGTGTCTTGTCGGGTTGCTCAGGATGCCTGAGCCGCGGCCTCGGTCGGGGCGCACGCGGCCGGATCGACGATGTACTCGACGCGCCCGACACGCCCGACACGCCCGATAGCGAGGGTGTCGTCGTCGATCTTTTGCAACGCGCCGGCCACCTTGCCGGCCAGCTTCTGCTCTAACCACATCTTGTTGAAGGCGGCGGGGACGGCCACGCGTAGCAGCTCCCCCTCCTGGTCTAAAGCGCGCGTCTGAGCCAGCCAGGCGTTAAAGTTCTCGCTGGTCATGACCTGGGCCAACTCGTCGAGGACCGCACGCCACACCGGATGCTCCTCGACGATGGGCAGGCGCGCAGGGCTGTCGGACCACGCGGCGTAGGAGTTGACGGCTTCACCGCGGCCGTCATCACGCCGGCGTCGTCGACGATCGGGCTGGTTAGATCGCGGGCGATCCGTGGGCGATCCGCCATCGCGCGTGCGGGGCGGTGCCGGATGCAAGAGGTCCTGCAGAACGGCGAACAGGTAGGGCATGCCGTTGGGAGCCTGGCCGTCGCGCCGGCGCTTGACGATGCTCTCCTGACGGTCGCGCGTCCGGGCGGCCGCCTCGTCGAGCAGGCGCAGGAACCGGTCTAGGGACATGCCGGCGTCGCGGTACAGGTTGCGGGCGCGGCCGAGACTCGAGCGCGGCGCGTCGTCCCCCAGTTCGGTGCTCAGGGCGGCGATCTCGGCCACGAGCTTCTGGTCGTCCGGGTCCGCGCTGGCCGGTGGCCGAGCCTCGGTGCCGGTCGGCGTCTGTGTTGTCTTAGCGGGGGTAGGGGGTATCGAATCGTAGTCGAAAGTTTTTACTTCGATTGGGTTTACTTGGGGTGAAGGATTCTTCACCCCTCCCAGGCGCGATCCTTCGCCCTCCTCGGTCGTCGCCGTGCCCTCGTGCTTAGGCCGGTTTTCCGTTCCAACACTCGTCGCGTCTGCACATAGCGACTCCTGTTCCGCGTCCCTCCGTGCTCTGTTATTATGGTCACTTGGCCCAAATTTACACGAATCGTTGTCGGGGGCCGCCGGCGTTAGAGGCGTCACGTCGTCGGGGAGCAGGCCGTCGAGCCGGGCGAGCCCTTCGACGGCCGCGAAAAAGGGGCGGAGGTCGTAGGCGTTGGTGCACTGCCGGCCGTTAGTGGAGAGCCGAGTATATATGTGCAGTAACCCCTTCCCCTCCAGCGAGCGCAGGTAGCCCTGGATCGTGCGCACCGTCTTGCCCATGCGCGCGGCCAGTGCAGCCTCGCCGGGGTACGGGTCGCGCGTGCTCCACCAGTAGGTGCAGAGCTGCGCGATGAGGACCACCTCGGCCTCGCTCACGCCCAGACGCGCGTAGTACACCCAGGCGTACGTCGGGATCGCTGTGTAGCCCCCCGTTAGCAGCGCTATACCATAGCGCTGGACCAGCCGCCGGTCGCTGCTTTCGGGGGATATGGACGACGGCGCTGGTGTCGTTTCTTCCCTGGGCGGGTGGGCGTGATCTTGACATGCACACACCGTTCCCGTATGATTGCTCATAGGTACTCCTCGGAAGCATAAAACTCCCCTGCGAGAGCCGGGAACCCTTGGATAAGGTTCCTGGTCCCGATCTAGCGGCCTGGTAGCAGCGTTACAATGAGCACCAGAACCGCACACAATATAGGCGGCGGACGTTGGCCCACTTGGGGAAACCCGGTGGGCCTCGTGCGTTTAGCACGACAGTGCTAGGGCATAGTAGTATCTCTCATGGTGCCTATCTTACCGCACCTGTAGCGCGGATGCAATTAAACAATTGCGCTGACTCAAAAAACGCGCCCGCTAAATAATGCGCTAGTTCTATCTTACCCTTCTTCGCCCGTGTTTTCAAGCGCCGCGACACGCGCTTTTACCTGGCGCACCTCGTCCTGGAACTCGGCCTCGGCCTGGTCGAGAATGCCCACGAGCTCGATCTTCATATCCGCGATAGCCTGCTCCACCTCAGGGGTGCGTGGCGACGACTCGCGCGGAGGGTGCCGCTCTAGCCCGCTCATGCGGCCCATCTCGGCCCATCTCGGCTCCGGCACGTTCTGCCCACTCGTAGAGGATGCTGCACAGCGCGGCGATCTCGTAGACCGGCCGGCCGCACTCGTCGGTCGCGACGGGGTGCAGCGCTGTGTAGGCGAGCGTGAGCGTGTCCAGGAGCGAGCCCAGCAGTGCGTCGTCGGCCGCCCCATAGGCAGCGATCGTGACAATCTCGCGGTGGGCCAGGACCGGGCTGACGAAGGCAACGAGCTGGGCGCGCGTCATGCGAGCCAACTCGGGATCGACGGCCGCGACATCGCCCAGCCGAGTCGCCGTGTCGGCGTACACCAGCGCTTCGTCGAGGAGGCGACGCGTGCGCATGAAGCCCTCGATGATACCCTCATCCATCTCATCCATGCCGTATCCCTCATAGCTGTAGGGCATGGGCGATATAACGTCTATATCCTCCATGCCCTACATGTCATACATGCCATACCTATCACACCATTATGCCCCATCTAGCTGCGCGCGCAAGGCGTCCTTGACCTCCGGCGCGCGCTCCAAGGCGTAGGTCAGCACGGCCTCAAGATAGTCCGACTTGTTCACCTCAACGGGATACAACTCGTGGGCTGCGTCCCGATAGGCACGGTCGAGGCGGGCGACGAGCGCGCTGTCCAGGTAGAAGGTGTGGCGGCCGCGCGTTCGAGCTAAGGGCGCGGCCGGCGCCACGGCCGGGGGCTGCGCGGGGGCAGCCTCGTCGGCGTCCGGTGTGAAGCGGGAGGAGAGCGTGGCGATGCGCTTGGCGCGGTCCTCGCTCATAAGACCCCTCCCGCGACCGGGGCGGCCACGCGCGCGCGCACGAGGGCGGCCAGGTCCCTGTAGATCGCGATCAACTCGTCGCGGTCCTCGCGCTTCGCCTTCTCGCTCGGCTTGTAGGTGAAGATGGAGTGGCCGGCGTCCCACGCCTCGCGCACGACCTGGCGCTTGGGCACCTCGAACGGGGTCACGGCCGGGAGGGACACACGCAGCTCGTCGAGGATGCGCCCGGAGAGCTTAACGTGCTCGACGAGGTTGGGCACGATAGCCGTGATCTCGACCTCGATCTTGAGGCCGCGCCGGATCGACTCGATCTGGTCGAATAGCAGCTCCAGCGCGCGCACCGAGGAGGTTTCGGCCTGGATCGGGACGAGCGCCCGCCGTGCCGCGTAGAGCGCGTTGTCGGTCAGGTTATTCAACTCGGGCGGGCAGTCGATCAGCACCCAATCGACCTCGCGGGGGACGCCAGCGAGCAGGTCTTTCAACCGCTCCTCGCGGCCGTGGGCCATGTAGAGGGCCTTGTCCGCCAGCGCCATCTTGTAGGTCGTCGGGATGACGCTGAACCGCTCGGCGGCCGTCTGTCGGATCAGCGTCGTTATATCGTGTCGCGCCGGGTCGAGCAGCGCGTCGTAGAGGGCCGGCCCGGTGTCCAGGTAGAGGTCGCGCAGGCCCACGGCCTCAGTGAGGTGGCCCTGCGGGTCGAAGTCGACGAGGAGGACCGCCGCGCCGGCGTCGGCCAGCGCGGCGCCGAGGCTGATCGTCGTTTGCGTCTTGCCCACGCCGCCCTTCTGATTGCATACAGCTAGGATATGTGCCACAAGTCCAACTCCTCTAACATTGCCTACTCCTCCTATCTGTAGGTGTTGTCATACATGACGTACACAGCGTACAGGTCGGCGTTGTCGGAGTCAAGCCGGCGCGTGAACGCGCGTTTCCGGGAACGCTCCGGCACTGCGGCCTACTGCCATTCCAAGACGCGGTAGCCGTGGCGCAGGCGGCGGCGCAGGAGCGCCTCGACGTGGGCCTGGGCGCCGGCGCGGTCGGGGTAGTAGTCGATGCGGGTGCGCTCGGGGCCACCGGTGCGTCCCCACACGCGCAGGAGCGCGCCACCCTCGAACAGGGCCGGGGTCCAGGTCAGCGTGTAGCTGCGGTCGCGGTTCCGGGCGGGATCGACGCTGCGCAGGCGGACGTAGGCCGCGAGCCAAGCGGCGGCGGGTGGTAGACGCTTCATTGATGAGTACTTACCGGTCGAGCGCGAACCGCTGCTCATCCTTGGCCCAGTGAAATGTCTCGGCGTTGGTGCCGGCAAGATGGGTGGTTGTCGATGTGCTAAAGCGGCGTCCGTACACGTTCGCGTACCGCATGGTTATGGCGAACCTGGGAGCTTCCGCGCCCGTTAGGACCAGGTTGGCCCGATCAAGCGAAATGGGATGGTCCATTCCGTCGGCCAGCACGCCGAGAGTTCCGCTCGTGGGGGTGACTTTCAGCGTGGCCCGTTGGGGATTTAGCGACGCGATCTGCCAGCTAATATTCAGCGCGGGCGCGTTACCAACGTTCTCCAGGCGCAAATAATGGTAATACAGCCCTTCTTCCGTCCGATTCTGTGCAGCATTTGCCACGAGGTCGCACGTAAGCAGAGGCCATGGCGTTAGCTGTCGCGCTTCGGTCATCTCCGCGACCGTACGCCGAGTCTGGATCGCATAGTAGATGGTCACGGCAACAAGGGCTATCGTCCCCGCAGCCGTGACGACCGCGAGGATTGCGCTTTGGTCCATCGCGCTACAGCCCCAGGCCCGCGGCGGCGTTGTCGCTGAACAGCTCACCGGAGCGGATGTAGCGGCGCACCATGGTCGAGCTCTTGTGCCCGGTCTGCGCCATGATGGCGCGCTCGCTCTTGCCGGCGGCGGCGGCGGCGGTGGCCAGCCCGGCGCGCAGGGAGTGGCCGCCGTAGCGCGCGGGGTCGAGGCCCACGGCCTGGGCGCGGCGCTGCACCACGCGGGCGACGCCCTTATCGGAGAGCCGGCCGAGCAGCGCGCCGTCGTTCTTGACGCCCCGGAACAGCGCGCCGACGACGATGCCGCTGTCGTCGAGCCAGGCGCGCAGCGCGCGGACCGGGCAGCTCTGCGGGTAGCCGCCGTAGGGAATGCCCACCGTGCGGCTCGCGCCCTCCTGGTCGGTCTTGGAGCGGCGCAGCGTCACGACCAGGCCCTCGGGCTTCTCATCCACGTCGGCGACGTCGAGGGCGACCAGCTCGGAGCGCCGGAACGCGCCGGCGAAGCCGAGCAGGAGCAGGGCGCGGTCGCGCCGGCCGCGCCGCGTGGCGGGCAGGCCCGCGACCATCAGGCGCACCTCGTCCGTGACGGCCGCGGCCTTGCCCTGCTGGGCCGTGCCCTTCGTGCGCCGGATGCCCGCCGTCACGGCGCGCACGGTGGCGCTCTTGGTGGGGGAGGGGTGGTCGGCGGCGCGGTGCGCCTGGGAGATCGCGGTGAGGCGACGCCCCAGCGTCGAGGTCTTGAGCCGCTCGGCGGCACTGGTGAGGTAGAGCGCGACGGTGGCGGGCGCGGCCGGGAGCGGGGTCAGGCCGTGGGCCGCGCACCAGGCGGCGAAGTCGGCCCAGTCGCTGGCGTAGGCGCGGCGCGTGTTCTTGCTCTTGGCCGCGCGCGCGTAGTCGCGGGCCTGCGCCTCGATCACGGCCAGGGTGGCGGCGACGGCCGCACTCACCGTCACTAGCTCGGCCTCGGCTGGCGATGGGGCGGGTGGATGGGACGTCTGGGGTGCCGTCATGGACCGATCCTCCTCATCCTGCCTGTTGTCATAATAAACAGCGCGCTAGGGCGTCCGTATGATGCCTTCGCGCTCGAGCACAGCCCGGATCTCGTCATACTTGGCCGCCAGGTTGTCGCGCCGGAAGCGGATCTGCCCCAGGCCGGCAATGTTCGAGAACTCGTCGCAGTCGTCTTCCAATAGCACGATCGCCTTGCGAAAACCGAGCCGCCCTTGGAAGAGGCCCGCCTCGTGCGTGACGTTCTCCCGCGCGTGGCGCGTCTGGTCGGCGTGCAGGTCCTCGGCCGTCAGCACAAGGAAGGCAAAGTTGGCGTTTTCCAGCATCTCGGACAGGCGCTCGGTCGTGGCCATCCCTGCGGCCGAGGTGCGATTGAACTCCTCGTAGTCCAGGTCCAAGCGATCCCGCAGGAAATCGCGCAATTCCTTCCAGACCCCGGCGTGCCCATGCCCGATGAAGACTTTCGTCCCCAGGGCCTGTCGTCTTGTTGCCTGCACCTGACTCCTCCGCCGTAGATAGCGTTCAACGTACCGCGCCTTTTGTGCGACCTTCTTCGCTTGAAAGGCGGGGTATTGTAGCGACGCGAGATAGCTGTCGAAGTAGATATGCGGCGGTATCGGGACCCCTTGGGTCATCTGACTCGACGCCAACTGGTCGCGCGTGCTGTATCTCTTGGGCGCCTCGCTGGCCGCGAGGGCGGCAGGGGCCACATACTCCTCCAAACCCTCAATCTCCCGGAATGTCCGCCGCAGCGTGTCATCCTCCCGCTCCTGAAGGAGCGCGTCGATTAAGGGCAACACCTCCTCTTTGGCCTGTTGAAGCCGCTCTAACGCGTGCTTCGACGCGTCTTCTAAAGACCCCAAGTCCTGTATGCCCGCGCGCCCCTTGATGGCATCGAGGACTTCCTGCATCTCGTATAGACGCCAAGGGCCGCGCGTGCGATTGAAGTACTCCTGCTGCAAACCATAGTCCACATCGAAGAGGACGCTCGGGTCGGGCCGCTGAAAGCCGTCCAAGTACACCCGTCCGTGGTACCCAATCCAGGAGCCAGACCACGCCGCACCGATCGCGCTCGCCGCGTCGCGCAATCGGGCCATCATAGGCTGTAGTAGGGGGGTATCGAAAACGGAGCCGACCGCCTCGCACGCGGCTGCAATCTCCGCAATCTCCGCGATAAGCGGATCGTCCTGCATAGGTGTCATCCCCCCTCGTCTTACTCTGTCCCCGCCCGCCTGTTGGTTGGCCATACATGGGTCATACGTACTAGTATAGCCGAAAGGATACGTCCGATACTAACGCTCTATCGGACGTATGGCATAGGTGCCATGGGGACGTAGGCTCCGGCACGGCACGGTACGACGCGGCCGCGCGCCCGGTCCGTCGCGGCGCGGCTTGATCGCGATGGAGACCACTCACCGATCCCGCTCGCGCGCGCGCCAAGCGCGTCAGCATCTCCAGCCCCACCTCCACGTCGCTCTTGGCCATCATCTGCTCGATGGTCCCGCCCTTGAGCTCATCCATGAGTGCGAGGATCGTGTCGATCACCGCGCGCAGCCGTCCGAGTTGGTCGGTTAGCCGCTCGACCTCGCGGCGCTGATCGGCGGTCAACGTCTGCGCCGACCAGCGCCGCAGTTGCTCCTCGTACAGCCACAGGTCGTCGCGCTACTCTGTGTAGACCTCGATGACGTGCGACACGGTATAGTCGTCGAGGCGGTAAGTCCTCCGAAACGGTTTCCCAGGTATACTTTTCAACAATGCCGTATCCTTCCGCTGATGAGTTCAAGCATATCTTGCTCACGACTCCGCTCGATGTCGTTGTGCAAGATTACGTGTTCCAAGAGACGCCGTTCGTCTTTCGTGAGCAGCCTGAGCTCATGCTGCGCCTGCGGCGCCACTTGTGCGCCGCTTTACCAGTTGCAGAGGAGAACATCACAGTCGTTGGTAGCGCAAAGATGGGTTTCAGCCTTAGCCCGGATGCCTTCCCACGCCGCTTCACGGATCGGTCGGATATTGATGTTATCATCGTCGATGAGCCGCTCTTCGACCAAGTGTGGACAACGGTCATCCAGTGGCACTATCCACGTAGAACCTTTCGGCTTGGTGAGGCCGATTGGAGATGGGCTAGTGGACGTATGAAGGAGTTGTACTGGGGCTGGTTTACACCGGACAAGATCCGGTACGAAGGCTTATCGTTCCCACAGGCCCTCACGCCATTACGCGACTTGTCAACGACATGGTTCAATGCCTTTCAGAGCCTGTCACAATACCCGGAATTCGCGAGCCGGCAAATCTCTGGACGTTTGTACCGGACCTGGCATCACGCGCTCCTCTACCATGCGGATGGCCTTCAACAGATAAAAAGCTCTCTTAGCCAAGCAAGGAGAGGAGGACCCTAAGACTATGAAGTACAGTTCATCCGAGCAGAGTATCAGTTGGTTCAGGGACAGGTATCGTGATGGCAGCTTGAGCATCAAACCGCCCTATCAAAGAAACCCCGTCTGGGCAGGCCGGCAAAAGTGCTATCTCGTGGACTCTATCCTGCTGAACCTGCCTATACCCGAAATCTACATCCAGCGGTCTACTTCTGTCGAAGGTGATGAGGCGTTTGCGATCGTCGATGGTCAGCAACGCATTCGCACAGTCTTACAATTCATTGGTGTCGAAATGGACCCTGATGAACAAGACTATAACAAGTTCGTGCTCGACCAACTCGACACTAACTCTCCTTGGCGCAACTGCGCATTTGCTGACCTGTCAGATGACACGAAGAAGCGATTCTATGGGTATATCTTCGCCGTCCGGTTCCTAGATACCGAAAGCGAGGAGCCCGTCCGGGACATGTTCCGGCGTTTGAACCAGTTTCTGACACCGCTCAAACCGCAAGAGCTAAGAAACGCGCGCTATGTCGGCCCCTTCGTTAAGTTCGTTAATGGTCTTGCCGACAACACCTATTGGGCCGAGAACCGAATTATTACGCCAGCCTCCATCAGGCGGATGGGCGATGTGGAGTACGTCGCAGAGCTAGTGATCGGCGTGTTGCATGGCCCCCAAAGCGGCAGCGCGGCCACGATCGACGGCTACTATGCGCAGTACGAGGACTATGACGACGAGTTCCCGGATCAGCAGCGGGCCGCAGAGTTGTTCGACAACACGCTCGACACTCTCCAGCGGCTCCTCCCCGATATAAAAGGGACACGCTGGAGCAATAAGGGCGACTCCTATACTTTATTTGTTGTGCTTGCCGCTCTGTTGAGACAGGGTACGCTACCAAGCGACGAGGTACCGAAAGTCACCCGGCTACTCCATGAATTCGCTGACGAAGTAGACCGCCGTCGTTCTGATGAAACGGCAGCCGTGAGTAAGAATGCTATTACTTACCTCAACGCTGTCGAGAGAGGGGCGAATGAGAAAAGACGTCGAGCTGATAGACACTTTGCGCTACTTGAAGTGATTAGCCCTCATTTCAATGTCAGAAAACCTTTCTAACGAAACCGACGTGCGCGAAGAGGTTGCCTGCACTCCTATCGCCGTTGATCCATCCTATTTCAACCGCCAAGCTGCCCTCCCTCACGGCGTCGACGTCGAACACGTCCACGCCGCGATGGGTGACTTCACACACTTCCTCGGCGTCATTAACCGGCAGCTCCACGGTGAGGGGATCGAGCGGCTGGAAAGTATTCTCATGCCCGCCAACTTTAGCTCGATGGTCGGGGAGTTTGGCATCAGCGCCCTGGCGCGGCACACCCCGACCATCGCCAAGAATCGGTACCACAACGGACACCCTGACATCATCCCCAAGGGGCTCTACCCAAACGACGCGATCCAGTACGCCCACGAGGGGATCGAGGTCAAGGCAAGCCGCTACCTCAAAGGTTGGCAGGGGCACAACGCCGAGGCGAGCTGGCTTATGGTGTTCGTGTTCGACTCGAACCGCCCCGCGGACGCCTCGAATGGCGTCGCGCCCCGCCCCTTCTCATACCTGCTCGTCGCCGGCGCGCAACTCACGGCCGAGGATTGGTCCGTCGCTCCGCGTGGGGAGGGCAGCCGGCGCACGGCGACGGCCAGCGTCAAGCCGAGCGGTTACGAGAAGATGATGGCCAACTGGATCTACAAGGTCCCTGCCGTCGGGTCGGTGCAGCAGATCCTCGATCTTCAGGAGTCCGCGTCCTGACCGTCGAGGGGGAGTTGCAGCTCCCGCGGCGCGCGCACCTTGACCGCGGCCAGGCGGGGGACCGCGCCCCGCGCCAGGGCGTAGTAGTCCGCGCTCCGCTCGACGCCGACGCCCCGGTAGCCCACGGCCTCGCACGCGGCGATCGTGCTCCCGGACCCCATGAAGGGGTCGGCCACGACGCCCTCTCCTAAGGGGAGGGCCGCGTACACCAGTTGCCGCATCAACGACTGAGGCTTGAGGCTCGGGTGGTCGGCAATGGCGCGCTCCGCGCGTGGCGTGCGCTCTGACACGATCACGTCGCCGAACTGGCTGCCGTCCACCTTGCGTCGCAGGCCACCGGTCCCGAACGTAAGCAGGCATTCGGATACTTTCATACCGGCCGGCAGGGGCGCGCGAAAGACGCCCCACGGCTCGTAATTCCCGCGCGGGAGGCTGCACACATCGGGGAACTCCTTCTCGGAGCCCTTGGGTCGGTCGCCACCGCGCAGCGTTTGCACGAGGCGAATGATCTCGCCACGGTACTCGAGCCCGCCTTCAACCAGGGCGGCAAACACGAGTTGGCTCAGGAAGGCGTTGGACGCGATCAGGACATGGCCGCCCGGACGCAGCGCATGGCGCGACACGACCTCGGCCCACTCAACGAAATAGCGAGAGAGGTGATCGCGCTCGCGCTCGTTCAGCGCCGTGAACCGGGGTAGGGGAGCGCGCTTGGCACCGTCGAACGACGGGGGGATACGCCAGATGCCGCCGACGCCGGCCTCGCGCTTCTCCAATTGGTCGGCCTCGTACTCTTTCACCCCATAGGGCGGGTCGGTCACGATGGCGTGCAGGCTGTGGCGCGGCAGAGCGGCCAACCACCGGAATGCGTCGGCGTGGACGAGCCGGGAACGGCCTATACCGTGCGACGGGAAGCCTGCGGCGTAGTTCTCGAGCGTGTCCGGCTCCGGGCTCCGGGCTCCCTGCGCCTTTTCTATTGATAGCAGATCGTCGTCGAGGTCGAGGGCGAACTGCTCCTGTTTGATGACCACTATCGGCCTCCCTTGGACAATCGTAACATGGTGAAGGGAGCGCGCAAGGTTTTATGCGCGCTGGAATACTGAGCGCCTGTCATCGGTCGCCCTCCCGCCCTGTAGAAGGGGTATCGGGGGTCGTCGAGTCCTTCGGCTTGTTCTTCACGCCCTTGGGTCGCCCCTGCTGCCCCAGGTGGTTGCGCCGGTACGCCTCGATGCTCGGCTCGGGCACCATGTTCAAGCGCGGGTTGACCGGCACGGAGGTCAGCGTGCCCCGACTGATCGCGTACTTGACGCCCGCTTGCGTGATGCCTAGCACGGCGGCCGCCTCGGCCGTGGTGTAATGTGTGATGCCGTCGATGACTAGCGGCACGCGGCCCCTCCCCCTTGTGGTCTCCCTCATATGGTACCGCGTCGGGCGAGGCAACTCCTGGGGCTTACGCACACGGCGCCAGCCGTCGCTGGCGTTCATCCTCGTCATCGGTCGATCCTCCTGGTGAAACGGCCGGCCGGGGAGGATGCCCCGGCCGGCGTTGTCCTATCGGTCGCGCTAGGCCCGCGCGTGGGCGTCGAGCCAGCGGCTCCCCTCGTCGGCCAGGCCGTCCCCGGTCATGAGGGTCAGCGCCTGGGCCGCCGCGTCGTCGATGATGGCGACGCGCCAGCGGACATACGCCTCGAAGTGCGCCTCGTCCTCGCCCTCGCGCTCGTCGAGGTCGTCCCAACGGTTGAGGTGGTCGATCACGGCGCTGACCGCCCGGTCGATCACCTCGAACAGCGTCGTCGGGGCCGCGTTGAACGAGCCGGGCTGCGTCTCGGGCGCGTCTTGCGCCTCCTGCGTGTCCCGCCCTGACTGCAAGACTATCATCTGGTTCATGCCCATGGGTGCTTTCTCCTCTACGGTGGGGTGGGCCGGCGCGCGTGGGGGAAGCGCGCCGGCCCTCGTGTGAGTTAGAAGGGGATCGCGTCGTCGAGGCCGACGCCGGCGCTGATGGCAATGGCGCGCTTGGTGGGCGGCTCCTGCGTGCGCGCATACGGGCGGTGGCGCCGGAGCGCGTCCCGCCACAAGTGCTCTAGCTCCGCGTGGTGCGCGTCGCAGAGGCCGCACGTATCGGGGCTCTGCTGCCAGCCGTCGATGTGGTGCCGCGCGGTCGCCGGCGCGGTGCAGCCGAGCCACGCGCACACGCCGAGCGTCGGCGTCGCCTTGCGCGCGGCGGCGCGGGCCTGGTCGCCCGCCTTGTTGCGCCCCAACACCGGATCGTGCCCGAACTTGGCGCGGTACGACGGGGCCAGCTTCGCTAGCAGGTATTCGCCCCAACCCGCTTCGATAGCGCGGGCGAACCCGACCGCGCCGATCCGGCTGTAGTGCTCACGCCCGTAACGGGCGAACGTCGCCTGCCCGCCCAGCCGCCCGCGCTCCTGGGGGGTGAGCGCGCGGGGCGTCCCGCCTGGCACGGGGATCGCCGGGGTGTAGGTATCCTGGGCCTGTGCTACCATGACATAGAACTCCCTCGTAGGGGGTCTCACCAGGCGGGTCGCCCAAAAGCTTTCTGAGGGCTGGCGACCCGCCTTTTTTTATTCCCTACACCCTAATTATACTATCTACATAGTGACAATATCAAGGGGAAAAGGGCCTAAAACAGGGGCAAAATAGGTACATGTTCATTCGGCCAACATCCCTATAAAGCGAACGCCTTTCAGGGTGCGGAGTTGCGCGGTCGTCGCGGCGTCACGCCTAAATGTGGTGATCTCGCCGCGTCGCGGGGATGCGCGCCGAATAATCCTCAGTCGGGGCAGAGGTGCGGAAACGTGCGTGTCCGGGGCGTTTGGGGTAGGCGAACCGCTCTATTCTTTTTCCAAGTAGTAAGCCGTCGCCAGGCGCTCGCTCGCTCGTACCGGAGCGCGTCCCGGCCCTGCAATGCCTGAGCTAGGCCGTGTGTTATCGTTGGAGGCAAGAACCTTTCGGTAAGCCGGAGTGACACATCGTGCTGGGCACTCGCAGGTAACCTGTCTCCCTCCTCGTGCAACTACCCTGGGAAGGGGATAGGACAACATGCAGACAGACACCACCGACACAACTCTCGCCCGCGCCGCTCAGGCGGGTGACACGCAGGCTTTCGCCCTTCTGCTCGCCCACCATCGGCCGCTCCTCCTTGCCGTGTGTCGGCGGACGATAGGCGATCCCACGTTGGCCGAGGACGCGGCCCAGGAGGCCGTGCTACGCGCCTGGCTCACCCTCGCGCGCCTCCGCCAGGCCGAGCAGTTCGGCCCCTGGTTGGCTGGGATCGGCGTCAACGTGTGCCGCATGTGGCTGCGTTCTCGCGCGCGCGAGCGGTGGTCGTGGGACGCGCTCAGTGGCATCGTCGAGCACCGCGACGGGGCCGACGGCAGCGAAGATCGGGAGGACGTTGCCGCGCGTATCGTGCGGAGCGCGAGCGAAGCGCAGAGCGAGGATAGCCCTGAAACGCAGGCTGAGATGGCCGACGTCGCCACCTCGGTTCGGCGCGCGGTCGCGCTCTTGCCGCAAGGCCAGCGCGCCGCCGTCCTCCTCTACTACCTATCGGGGCTATCCTACGAGGAAACGGCGGCGGTGCTGGGCATCGCGGTTGGCGCCGTCAAGACGCGGCTGCACAAAGCCCGTCGGGCGCTACGGACCCATGTAGACGTTGCGTATCGGGAGGGGGTGCCGATGGAAGACAGTCAGACAGCCCACCGCTGCCTCTTGTGCGGCGCGGCCAATGCCGACGTGCATCGCATGATCGCTGGGGCGAACGGGACCGCCATCTGCGACGCGTGCGTGGAGCGCTGCACCGCCATCATCGCCGAGTTGGACGGCGCGCCGATCCGCTACATCTGTGCCTTCTGTGGCAAGACGAACGACCAGGTCCGCCGCATGGTGACGGGGGCGGGCGGGAGTACCATCTGCGACGCGTGCATAGCACGCTGCACGACACTCTTCGCGCGGGAAAACAGGCCGCCCATCGCCCTTGTAGCGCAAGGACGCGCGTAGATGGGTGCCGGAGCGCCAGCGACGCCGGCGACTGGGAAGCCGGGCCTGCTCATCAACCGCGACTTCGCGCTCCTCTGGAGCGGCCGCGCGATCTCAAATCTGGGCGACTGGATCTTCGACCTTACCCTCGTGCTCTGGATCGCGACCACGATCGCGCGCGGCCAGCCCTGGGCACCCCTCGCGGTCAGCGGCGTGTTTCTCGCCACCGCCCTCCCCACCTTCCTCATCGGCCCTATCGCCGGTGTCTTCGTGGACCGCTGGGACAAGCGCCACACCATGCTCTGGACCGATGCCCTGCGCGCCGCGCTTATCGCGGCTCTCGTCCCGCTCGCCGTCACGTCCGGCGTCCCCGTCGTGATCCAGCTCGGCGCGATCTACGCCGTGGTCGTTCTGGCCACCGCCTGCGCGCAGTTCTTCGACCCCTCGCGCTTCGCCCTGATTGGCGATCTTGTCCCCGAGCCGCACCGCGCGCGGGCCAGCAGTCTCATGCAATTGCCGGACAACCTGGCCCGCATCATCGGCCCGGCGCTCGCCGCGCCACTGTTCTTCGGCCTCGGAGTGCGCTGGGCGCTCATCCTGAACGCGCTCTCGTTCGTCGCCTCGTTCCTGGCGCTCCGGGCGCTGCACGCCCCGCCATCAGCCCGCAGTACGACGTCGGGGGAGCGCCCTCATGTCCTGCGCGAGTTCGGGGCGGGGCTGCGCTTCTTCGCCGGCAACCGCGTGCTCCGCACGATCCTCGTTTCCGTCGTGCTCGTCGTGCTCGGCTTCGGCGCCCTCAACGCCCTCAACATCTTCTTCGTGACGGGCAATCTGCACGCGCCTGCCGCGTTGTACAGCTTCACGACGACGGCGGTCGGCATCGGCGCGGTCGTCGGCGTGGCGCTTGCTGGCCTGCTTGCTCCCCGGTTCGGCGTGGCACGCACCTTCTGGGTGTCGATGGTGGCCCTGGGCCTGATCGTTCTCGTCTATGCGCGCCTGACCAGCTTCGCCCCTGCGGTGGTACTGCTGTTCCTGCTCGGCATCCCCAACGCCGCCGTCGATGTCGCCATCGGGCCGCTCGTGCTGCACGTCACGCCGCGCGAATACCTCGGCCGCATCAGCGCCGTGCTGTCGCCGTCGGTCAGCCTGGCCACGATGCTCTCGCTCGTGCTGGCCGGCTTCCTGGACAGTACCCTGCTGCGCGGCTTCCATGCCACGCTATTCGGGGTGGTCTGGGGGCCGGTGGACACCATCTTCACGCTGACCGGGCTGCTCACCGTGGCCGGTGGGTTGTATGCGTGGGCCAACCTGCGCGGCGTGACGCTGGCCGACGGTCGAGACCACACGGCGGTAGAGGCGATGGAAGAGATGCCCGATGTCCCGGCCTAGCCCCGTTCAGCACGTCGCTCCGGCGGCCGCCTATGAACCGGCGCGTCTACGCGCATGGCTACCCGCCGTCGCGCGGGTGGCTCTACGTGCCGCTCCACCTCTGCCCCGCACACGCCGACCTCATCGAGAGACCAGCCCTCTTCTTTTCCAGATAGCTAGAGATCGTAGCCCGCGCTGTCACAACACGAAAGGACGCGATCTCGCCATAGCGATCCCGGCCCGCTAGCCGATATACCGTAGGGCGGGGACGGATACAGGCCGGTGCTGGTGTGGTGGCTGATGGCGTCGTCGCCGCGTGCGTCACGTCCGCCCATCCCGCCAACGTGTCGCCGGCGACGTCCACCTACTTGGAAAAGAATAGCCGACGCTCACCCCTGCTCGGTGGGGTTTCTCAGCAGTCCCATCTTTCGGAAGATGATGAGGGGAGCCCCCGCCCCAACGACGGCACCGGCGACGATCTGCGCGACGGTGTGGTGTTCGAGCACGTAGCGTGACCAGCCGACCAGGGGGATGAGGGCCAGCGCCGGGGCCGCACGCTTGCCGTAGAGGAGCACGAGCACGGTCGCGGCGCCGGCCGTGCCGACGACGTGCATGCTCATCTTCCACACCAGCGTCACACCCGTAATGGTCATCATGGCGCCGGCGACCGACACGACGAGCGCGGTCATTTCGCGCGGCGCGCGCAGGGCGCGCATGATCCCATAGGATGCCACCACAGCGGCGATCTCGCCCACGTAGGGCCAGAATCGCTCCTCGCGGACGGAGACCTCGTGATCGGAGAGGCGACCCGTGCGGACGCCGTAGCGCACGTAGACAAGCGAGGGCAGGGTCATGACCGCCGTGGCGATGCCCCACCAGCGCAGGCGATCCGGCCAGTGTCGTGTTGATCGGAAGCTCGTAGCCGCGAAACAGGGAGCCGATATGACGAAAGGGTTGCCGCAGAAAGATACGAACTTAGCGAGCCGCCACGTCGCCAGCGACATGCCGACCGGACGCACAGGCCCCTTGCTTCTTTTTTGCATCGTCAAAATCTCCTAAGCAGGCCGGCGGCGTTGTGCATGGCCGTAGCGCCGCAGGGCTTGAGTGATGGCTGGCGCCGCATCCCGGCGCCAGCCTGGTGGCTCGTCACGCGGTTCTATACCGTCAGGCAGCGGACGCGGATCTACCAATTGCAGCTCACGCAGGACGTCGGAGAGGAAGGTTTCTTGCTCCTCGACCGCCCGAGGGAGGTCCTCCGCCATGCTCGCGTCGACGGACTCACGCTCGTCCGGTAGCAGACCGAGATCGTAGCGCGATAGGCGCAGCACCCGCGCTTCACCGAGCAAGGCCAGGCGCGTCGTCGTCAGCGCCACCTTGCGCTGATAAGGTGGCTGACTCGTCGCAGCACACCATGCCGTCATATCGGCGAGCGGCCGCTCATCGACCTCAACGTGTATCTGGACGAGCTGATCTTCGACCCATACGGCCAGGTCCGCGATGTTGCCCTCTAGCTCGGTTAGACGCTCCTCCCGCTCGGTCGCCTCGTACTCCCACTTCTCCAACTCGACCTCACGTTGACGAAGCGTGAACACCAATTGCGCGTAGGCCCTGAGTGAGCGCGTCCGTTCGCCGGTGAGCACCCATATCACCCCCGCCGCAATCGAGCCGGCCGCGATCGTGATCGGCCCCGTGAAACCCATGATTTCCGTCGATCCGAGCCCGCACAAGGACGCGACCGTTTGCCCAAGGACGAGGGCGGCATAGACACTGGCCAGGGCAAACACGATCGTCGCACCCCCGGCAACCATACGCTCGGAACTGTGGGCGTCTTCGCGCAACCAGCCGGCGTACCCATAGATGCCGATGGCGGCCGCGTAGCCGATCAAGGCAACGAGGGTGAGATTGATCGCCAGGACGGGCGGAGGCCAGCCACTATAGCTGCGGTACAAGTCATAGGAGTTGTGGATCGCGAGCCAGAGTGCGACGTATAGGCCGGCGAGCATACCGTACAGCATGACAGCAACGTAGCGCCTCCACGTCCAACGGCCGCCGACAACGCAGGTGAAAGCGAATTGCAACGTGAACGAGGCGCTGGTGAAGATGTCGGTCGCGAGATGCCCTAGACCCCGGACGTGCGCGAATCCGTCGAGGGCGGCGGCGGTCAGGCTGGGCCAGCAGACCAGCCCCAAGCAAGCACACACCAGGCTCAGCGACCATAGGATGTTAGCCCGCGTCGGCCTGGGTCCCAAGGCCCGGCGGGCCAGAGTGCCAAGCGCCAGGCCGACGAGTGGCGGCATAATCGCTTGCGCGATGTGAACAGCGCCGGTCACGGTCATGGAGATTCTATTCCTAATCCTAGCGCAAAGCGAGCTCGTCGAGGAAGTGCTTTAGCTGGGACGCGCGCTCCGGGTCACGCTGCCGCGCCGCAAGGCTGCGGTCATAGTCCCGCGCGTTGTGCCCGAGCGCGTAGCGCAGCATGATGCGCGCGAACAGTTCGGCCTCGTAGTCCTCGGCGGTGTCATGGAACACGGACAGGGCGCGCTGTGGATCATACCCCGCCTTTAGACGGAACCTGTTCCTGCGCGGGGTGACGTGATCGAAAAAGATGTGTCCCAGCTCGTGCCAGATCGTAGCTTCGCGGTGGAGGAGGCTCGACAGGGCATGGTAGAAGATGACGTACTGCGTCTTGCTCTCGGCCACGCACAGCCCAAACGTGCCATCGGGCATGAGTTGGGGCTGCATCTCGATGTACAGCTCGCGCTCCTCTTGTAGAGCGACGAGAAAGTGATCGGTCTTGAAAGGCGTGCTTAGTTTATAGACGCGGCACGCCTCGTAGGCGGCATCTTTTATCAAAATCGCGGGAAGCATACCTGTCCTAATGACCGCTATTGATCCTCGCTTTGCTCATCTATACCGCGTTCGAGCATGTTCTGTGCCTGCTGCTCGCGCGCCATCCTGGTGCGCGTCCCGAGGGCTAGGGCCTGATTCACCAAGTCGAAGAGGCGCTTCTGGTCCTCCTCATCGAGCGCCCCGGCGCGCAGCGCCATCTCCCGGACCAACGGCTGGCTCATCACCCGGCGCAGTTCCGCGTCCTGGGTTGTTTCCGTGTCGTCCTTGGGTTGCGGTTGTCTGCCGGTGAAGTACGAGGCTTCGACCGCGAAGAAGTCGGCCAGGCGTTGTATCTTGTCCGCCCCCGGTCGCGCGATGGCACCCTTGCGCAACAGGCTTAACCACGAGGTCGTTAGCTCGTCGTCCGTCGCGGTAGCCACCTCACTCAATTTATACTCGCGTCCGCTCGGGTGGCGGTGAGTCTCAAAGAGTTGGTTGACCAAGGCCGCTAGACGTTTAGCCTCGCTACGCTGTGTCGAGTCATTCACCCTTGACACTTCCACTCAAAGCACGGTAATCTAGCACTAACCTTCTATTTAGCCTCTTCAATTATTGAGCGCGCTAAAATAAAGGCCGCCGCCTGGCTGGTATTTGTCCGTGTCTTCTACAGACAACGTAGCAGGCGCGCTTTCATAGTCGCAAGTAGGAGGAGGAAGGGAGGTGTTAAGACGCATGGACGAGGAGGCGGCGCGCACCCTAGCCCGACAGGTCGCAAGGACAAAAGGCTACCGGGTCGACGACGTGCGGCGCGCATGGTCGGCGGCCTGGGCCTGGCACGTCGAGGCCACGGTCGCGCGGACCGGCGCGCGCCTCCTGCTCCTCTCACACGATCAATGGGACGGCCACCTGGCGTGCACATCACGAGTAATAGGGCATCAGCAAGGATAGAGAAACGACATGGACCAGCTCATCACGCTCATCAATGACTACGGCTTGCAGTTCGTCCTCGGGGCGGTGGGCCTGGGGATCATCGGCACCGGCATGGGCACCACGGCCGGCGTCATCGGCTACAAGCACGGCGGCGATATCACGCGCGGCGCCTGGATCGGCATGATCCTGCTCCTGGTGATCCGCGTCTTCGCCGCCGCGCTCGCCGGCAAGACCGGCGCGCACATCTAGGAGCCACCCGGCCATCAGCGGCGGTGGACCCGGCTGCGCGACGCGGCCGACGTCCGCCGCCGCTTTTCTTATGGAGATCGCCCATGGATTCGATGCAGACCCAGCGCAATCGCCGCAGCCCGCGCGTGCCCAACCAGCCCTGGCGCGGCCCGGCCGGCCTCACGATCCCGCAGACCGTGGCGCTGCTCGCCGCCGCCCTCTTCGCCGTCGCCCTCTGGTGGGTGAGTGGCTACCTGCCCAGTTCCGCGTCGTTCGGCGTCCTCGCCGGCCGCATGATCCTGACCGGCTTCGTCGGCGGGATCGCGGCCGTCCTGTGCTACGCCGCCGCCGACCCGACCCGCGAGCCCGCCGTGCGCCAGCACATGACCTACAGCTTTCGCCGCCACACCTACCGCAAGGAGCCCGCCCATGGCACCCACGCCCACCCCCTCCCCTTCCCGGCTCGCCGCCCGCACGCCGCTGGCTCGTCTGTGCGCCATGCGCGCGCCGGCCGCGCCCGCGTCGCCGCCGCCATCCGCGTCGTCGTCGCCGCCCTCCCCGGACGACACGCCGGCCACGGAGCATAACAACGGCACACGCCGGCACGCGGCCACAGAGGACGCGAAAGCCGCGCGATCGGGCCGCTTGCGCACGCCCCTCCCGCTGCCGTCCGGCCCCGGTGCGTTCGCCGTCGAGCCGGACGGCACCCTCGTCTTCGCGGATGGGACGTGCCTGGCCGTCGTGCGCGTCGATGCCTTCCTCAACCTCTCCGCCCTCGGCCCCTACGATCAGGAGCGCGTCTGCCGCGAGTTCGCCGCCCTCGTCCACGGCCTGGCCCACGCCCAGCCGTTGCAGGCCGTGATCGAGAGCACCCCGACCGCCCCGGACGACGCCATCGCCGGCATGCGCGCCCTGGTCACGACCGACGACCCGGAACTGTCCGGCGTCGCCGCCGATACGCTCGCGTGGGTCAGGAGCGAGGTCGCGCGCACGCACGTCCCCGACCTCTCCGGCTACGCCGTCGTCGCCCCGGCCCCCGATCGCAAGGGCGGGCTCGCCGGTCTCGTCGAGGAGTTCCGCGACCAGATGGGCGTCCGGCGCACTGGCCCCGAGACCGTGGATCGGCGCGGCCTGGACGCCGCCGTGGACGACACGCTCACCCAGCTCAAGGCGTCGGACCTGCCCGCGCGCCGCCTGCGCCACGCCGACACCCTCGCCTTCCTCTGGCGCAGCGCCAACCCCGGCACGCCCCAGCCCGCCGATCTGGCCGCCGCCTGCGCCGCCGAGAGCGGGGACCTGGCCGCCGCCCTCACCCCCGCCTACTGGCGCGAGCGCCGCCGCCACGTCGAGCACGGCCTGGCCGCCGACGGTGCCGGAACGCCGGCGATGTACTCCTGCACACTCTACTTCCTGGGCTCCAAGGAGTTGACCAACCCCGGCACCTTCGCCGACCTCATCGCCATCGAGTGCAACGCCCGCCTGTCCTGGCACCTGCGCGGCCTGGACAACCTGCGCGAGCGCGGCCGCGTCCTGCGCAAGCGCAAGGCGTTCGCGACCAACGTGCGCCGCGCCTACGAGAAGAAGAAGCTGCCGAGCCTCGACGACGAGGACAACAAGGCCGAGGCCGAGGCCCTGGCCCAGGAGCTGCACAGCGCCGAGGAGGGCCTGGCCCTCTCCACCGTCGTCCTGACCCTGCACGCGCGCACGGTCGAGGAGCTGGACACGGCCCGCCGCCGCGCGCTCTCGCTCATCGGCACGCGCCTGGGCATCCAGCCCGGCAAGGGCCGTGGCTACCAGAAGCCCCTCTGGCAGGCCAGCCTCCCCCTCGGGCAGAACACGGCCCGCCGCCGCGCCAAGCGGTGGCACACCGCCGTCATCGGCAATGGCCTCCCGTACCTGGCCCACAATCCCGGCACGCCGACCGGCTTCCCGGCCGGCTTCACCTCCAAAGGCCACGAGCTGGTGCTGCTCGACCTGATCCACCAGACCCTCTCCACCAGCGTCATGATCGTGACCGGAGCCCAGGGTCAAGGGAAGACCTTTTGGTTGTTGCGCTGCGCGCTGTGGGCGCGCTACCGGGGCCAGCGCGTGACGCTGATCGCCCGCGCCGACCACTTCCGGCCCTTCGTCGAGCTGTGCGGCGGCACCTACATCGAACCCGGCGCGGAGGGGCAGGCCGACCCGCCCATCATCAATCTGTGGGACCTCCCGGCCGGCCTGCGCCTGGCTAAGAAAGTGGACTTCCTCATCGCCGCCCACGAGATCATGCTGTGCAATCCGGGGCAGGACCTCGACGACGAGATCCGCGGCGTGCTCGACCGCGCCATCCAGGCCGTCTATCGGGAGCGCGGCGTCGTCGCCGGGGAGGAGCGTCCGCTGCACGGGGAGGACGCGCCCCTGGAACGTGCGCTCGTCGCCCACATCGAGGAGTTGTCCAAAGACGCGGGCCTGAACGCGCGCAAGCAAGAGCTGTTGGAGAAGCTGCACGCCACGCTCTTGCAGTACGTCAGCGACCCGATGTACGGCGCGGGCCGCTACGCCCATCTGGTAGACCGCCCGACGCGGGTGGACGTCGAGGATGACGTGCTGTGCTGGAACCTCGACGGCCTGGCCCCGCGCCTCTACGCCCTGACCCTGTTCACCATCACCGATGCCATGGCGCACCGCGCCAAGAGCACCTTCGACGCCACGCGCGGCGCCAGCGCCGAGTTCCTGGCGATCGACGAGGGCTGGTTCCTCTCCGAGTTCATGAAGGCCGGCGCCGAGCTGACCAACTGGGCCAAGCGCAGTCGCCACATCGGGCTCATCCTCGCCTTCGCCAGCCAGCAACTCAGTGAGGCCATCAGGCCCGGCACCAAGCCGATTTTCGACGCCGCCTCGCTCAAGTGCGTGTTCCGCCTGGCCGACGTGCGTGAGACCGAGGACACGGCGCAGTGGGCCGCGCGCACGCTGCAATGCTCCGTCGAGGAGGCGCACAGCCTGACCGGGTTGCACGAGGGGCAGATGATGCTGTTCCGTCAGGCCAAGGACGGCAGCCGGCGGCGCGGCCTGGTGGGCGTGATGGCCCCGCCGCTTGAATACTGGGCCTTCACCACCGAGACCTGGACCGACGTGCCCACGCGTAATGCCGCCATCGCCCGCCTCGGCAGCGTGGCGGCCGCGATCCGCTATCTCGCCGGTAAGGAGGCGTAGAGATGACCCCTTCCCGCTCCCGCTTACGTGCCCTGGGCCTGGCCCTCGCGCTCGGCGTGCTGCTCGCGCTGACCACGCGCGGACCGGCCCTGCCCGTCGCGGCTGCCACCCCGAAGCCGACCGATACACCCGTTGATACGGCCACGCCGTACCCGACCAACACGCCCGCCGCGACCTACACGCCGTACCCGTCGCCCACGGCGACACACCGCCCGGCGCTCGCGCTCTCCGCGACCTCGGGCCTAACCAACACCGGCATCGTCGCGGCCGGCTCTGACTTCCCGCCCACCACGGCCGTCACCCTGTATTGGGACAACAACGCGCACGCCCTCGCCACAAGCGAGACCGACGAGGGCGGCCACGCCCGCCTCGACGTGACGATCCCAGCCGACGCGACGACGGGCGGCCACGAGATCAGGGCCGTAGGCGCGAACCATACCAGCGCCGTCACCCTGTTCACCGTGGTCGCGGGTCAGGGCTACCAGGACGGCGGTGGGAGCGCCCCGCACTACTGCCTGGGCGGGCTCATTCAGTGGTGCCCCGACCTCGGCGGCCTCGCGGGGGCTATCTTTGGGGCCATCGGCGGCGCGCTCAACGGCCTGGTGGTGGGCCTATTCTCGCCCATCGAGCATAACGTTAGTGACGAGTGGACGGCCATGGTCGCACCCTTCGCGCACGACCTGACCTACCACCCCAACATCGCGGACCCCACCGTGCTCCAATGGGACGGCCTGCGCCGCTTCCAGATCGCCTTGCAGGAATTGGCCGGCGTTCTGTTCTTCGGCTTCATCATCGTCGGCGTGTTCGCGCGCTACCTCGAACAGCTCGGCGTGGGTGACTTCACACAGCTCACCAGCCCGGTGCGCCGCGCCATCGTCGTCACCGGGCTCATCCTGGGCTACCCCAAGCTCATGAGCTTCGGCTTCGTGGCGCTCAACACCGCCACGGACACGATCAACAGTTTCCCGCTGGCCAAAGGTGAGAGCGCCTGGACGGCGATCCGGGGGGCCATCCTCGCCGTCCACACGGCCCTCTCGTTCACGGGCATCCTCGACGTGATCGTGCTGGTCGTGGGCTGGATCATCGTGGTCCTCGCCGTCGTGGTGCGCATGTTCGGGGAGGGCATCCTGGGCGGGCTCTACATCGTCGGCCCGCTCTGCCTGGCCCTGTTCGTCAGCCCCTACTTCGACACCATCGCCAAGAGCTGGGCCAGGATATTTATCAGCATCGCGCTCTGGCCGGTGGGCTACGCCGTGGCGCTCAAGCTCATCGCGCTGATGTTCGCCGCCGGCGGCCCCATGTCCGAGTTCGGCGGTTTCTCGGCCGCGCTCGGCGCCCTCGGCCTCACTTTCATGCTCTACAAGATGCCCGCCATCGTCGGCGGCTTCGTCGGCTCGGCCGGCGTGGTCGTCGGCGCCGTCGCCTCGTCCGTCACCGACGCCGGCGTGGGTACGGCCATAGGGGCCGCCAAGAAATGGGCAACGAAGGGCATTAAGTGATCGCGGGAATGCGCGTTTAGAGAGGTACATCATGAGAAAGTCTATGAGGCGGCCCAAGTTTCAGGCGCGCGTCCAGTGGCACACCTGGATGCCCTGGTACGAGTTCTCGCGCATCGCGGGCGAGTTCCAGAACCACGACGAGCGCGCGGGCGGTATGCTGCCGCCCGCGCTCGGGATCGCGCTGGTGACGCTGGTGGCGGCGATGCTCGTCCCCCAACTCTCGCTCCCCATCACCGTCGCGGGCGGCGGCTCCATCGTGTGGGCGCTCACCTGGGGCAGCGGCGACGGCCGCCGCCTCGTCCGGGGCGTCAAGGTGGTGGGCCTGCCGTCCCCGCGCACGTTCCTGACGTTGAGCGCGGAGATGGTTGCCGACGACCTGACAGCCCTGTGGAATGGCCGTCCTCGCCCGGCCGGCCTGCTCGCCGGCCCCAAGGAGGAGGGCTGGACGCGGGAGGAGACCATCGGCCGCTACCACCTGTGGCGCCAGGTGCGGGAGAGCCTGCCGGCGGCGGACCGCGACGCGGCCGTGATCGCCGCGACGGTGGGCTTTGCGCATGAGGAGCTAATGGACGCGCTGCTCGCGCATAAGCTGCGCCTGGCCGACCTCGACGCGACTGGACACGTCGGCTCCCTTCCCTCTACGCTGGAAGGGACGCTATTGGATCGGGCCGGGCCGCGCCTCCTCGCGTTGCCGGCCCCGCACGATGGAGGGATAGACGGTGGCCAACACGCAGCAGCAGTACAGACCGGGCACGCCGGCGGCGGGGATGTGGCAGTACCACACCGATGTCATACCGCCACGGGAGATGAAAGAGTACGAGCGGATGATGAACAGCATGGGCGCCGACGGGTGGGAACTCGTCGCCGCGTATCCCCTGTCGCTAGCCGGCGTGATCCGGTCGCCGGACGGCAACACGACCGACGTCCAGGTGATCTGGAAGCGGCGCGTGGGCTGATCGACGCCCACGCCGCGGCCAACCGCCCGGACATAGGCGACGGGGGGCATGGCGATGAATAAGGCGCAACGCCCGGCCATTCTTTTCCAAGTAGCCGGTCTTCGCGGGCGGCTCGCTCGCCTGCCCCGGCGCGGTCGTCTGGCCCTCTACGCCCTGGGGGCGTTCGCCCTGGCCTGGTTCCTGGGCGTGCCGCAAGCCGGCTACCGCCACCTCTACGTGTGGTTGGCCTATCCCGTCGAGCTGGTGGTGGACAGCACCCAAACGCTGACTAACCCCCATCAGCATGTCTTCGCCTGGGGCGAGTGGACGCGGACTATAGACGCCCGCTACGCCTGGCTGCACACGCGGGCGCACGGTGGCCTGGGCGGAGCCATCGCCATGGAACTGCTCGTGCCCCTGGTGTTCCTGGGCGTCATCGGCTGGCGCGGCTTCTGGTTCTTCTACACCCGGCCACGCCCCCTCAAGCCCTCGACGGCGCACGGCTCGGCGCGCTGGATGACGCGCGCCGAGTTGCGGACGGTGGCCTATCAGGGCGCTCCGCTCCTCTTGGGCACGCGCGACGGCGTGAGCGTCGCCCTGGATCGCGCCCTGCAAGTGCTCA
>JAABUV010002266.1_pt1 | contig 26454 bp, 24 predicted proteins | sample 5559971 | NCBI WGS metagenome assembly JAABUV01 (sample SAMN10711881, study PRJNA513362) | rock metagenome | isolation source: Antarctica rocks | place: Antarctica: Victoria Land, Knobhead nord | collected 2015-12-19
GCTCTACCTCGGCTTCTTCCAGTTCGTGCACAACGCACGCCGACGCGGCAAAGCCTTGCTCGGCGCCCTCATCGCAGGCCTGGTTGCATGATAGACCCGTCACCACCCCGGAACCCAATAAGAGCCACGGACATTACCGACCAGGATGGATTGAATCGGCGGCGCGGTGGAGCCAATCGCACTTCCATCGCGCGCTTTTAAGCATTGGTCCCCGGTGAAGGGCGCGCAATTTGGGAGGACGTAGGCTTCGTTCAGGATGTCGACCGACATGATCGCCTTGAGCGCGGTCTGCGACCTTGATTTCAATTTATTGAGAATTTCGGTGTAGTTGGCGGCGAGCCCAGTAGCAAAATCGGGATTGAGGACCGGGGTGTTTGGGGCAGCGATGCTTGCCTGGTCCGTTGTGGGGTAGAGGTCAAGAATAAGAAGTAATTTGCCGGAAGCGACTCACCAGTCAACACGATTTGCAGTTCATGACGGTAAACGATCTCCAAGAAATTTTGGAGGTTGGCCAGGTAGATCGAGCTTATCCCTGGGTTCCATAATCCATATCCTTTATCTGAAAAAGCTGGATGCTAAGAAGACGCAGACGTGTTGTATCCGGAAAAGCTCATGTAGTTAAAATTTGATTCGGTATCTGACAAACTGTAGCTTCCAAGATTGAATAGAACTTGATAACCGGTGATGAGTTTCTCTTGCGTGTTCACGGTTTCATTTAGCCAAATAAAATTTAAACCCTGGAGGCTGATGAGCGCACCCATTTCGTCACGGAACACGCCTTGCCCGTTCACGACGTCCACGCTGATCCGGCCGGCATGTGCTGAGGCCGATCCCAAGCAGCACAAGAGCGTTACGAAAACCGCGACGTTGTTTCCAACAAAAATTATTGAAATGTAACGAGAAATACTTAGACAACCTAAAAACAACCGGAGAGTTTTAATAGTTAATGTATCGCATGATAAATATAAACTGCATTTTATGAAGACACGGAGATTAACGGCGATATTACGAAAAGCGTTGCGTCGAAAAAGAAAATGATCATTCAAAACGACATCGTGACCACCGCAGCCCGCCGGATGCGAGCGCGTCGGCGGCGCACCAATACAATCCCACCGCAAGCCGGACGCCGCCAGCGCTAGCCGGGAACCCTAAAAATTCGATGATGTCGAAACGAGACAGTATGCTATGAACGACACGGCCTCCACTTATTTTCAAGTAACGGTTTGCAACCAGGCGCAAGCGGCTCCGCCAGACTAGACTTCGCAGATCGGCATGATCACGCAGCACAAGAAGACACCGTATGACCAGCGACGATGCAAACGACGTTACGCGGGCCTTCGCCGCATTCGGCGGACCGGTCATTCGCTACCACAGCTTCGTGCAGCCGGCGCGTCAGGCGGCGGCCCCCAGCTTCGCCATTCCGAATTTCGACCCGGCGTCGCCCAAAGTTCAACTCGGGACTCGTCCATCCGACACCGAACAACCGTCAGCCCCCGTCAGGCGCGTGTCGCCGCCTGCATCGCGGAAATGGCCATCGTTCCCTGTGGGCGTCGAGGCGTCTCCAGTCGCCACCCTTTTTGAACCTGTGGCTGCCACCGTGCCGGCGGTCGTCGTCGCGCCGCCTCCCATCGTCGCCGTCGCGGCATCCGTGGAGCTCGTTGCCGCGACGCGGTCGGCCGACCCCACGCCGAAGCCGTCGCCTCGCCCTGGCGCAATCCCGCAATGGGCCGCGCAGACCTGGGCCACGGTCCCGCTTCCTTGCTCCACGGCGAACACGCAACCGTCCAGCCCGGCGCCGCCCATCGCCGCCCGCTCATTGGCAGAGGTGTTCCAGCTCCTCGCCGGGTCCTCCGAGCCGCCCATTCCGCTGATTCAAGCCCTTCCGGACATGCTTCGCCAAATGTGATGGCAAACGTGCCCAGCAGCGTTCCCAGCCGCTTGACCGGCGTCCTGTGCGCGTTCGTGGGCGTCGCCCTGATCGTTGCCGCCGCCCTGGTTGAACTCGATCCACAGCGCCAAGCGGCCCTGGCCGTCGCGACGCTGGCGATCTTCTATGTCGTGAACCGCTGGAGCAGCAGGACCGCTTCCGTTTTCCTCGCGCTGCTTTCCGTGGCGGTTTCGGCACGATATCTCTTCTGGCGCGCGACCGAAACGCTCGAGTTCGCCAGCGCCTCGGACGCCCTACTCGGCTATGGGTTGGCTCTCGCCGAACTTCACGCATGTCTCGTGCTGACCCTGGGCTACGTCCAAACGCTCCGTCCGCTGGGGCGCAAACCGCATCCCCTGCCGGACGACCCACTTACTTGGCCCACGGTGGACGTGTTCATCCCAGTCCGCCGCGAACCCATGAGCGAGGTGCGCGCGACGGCGCTGGGCGCGATGGCCATCGACTGGCCGCCCGGAAAACTGCGTGTCCATCTCCTCGACGACGGTCAGCAACCAGGACTCCGAGCCTTCGCCGAGGCGTCCGGGGCCGGATATCTGACCCGGCTCGATCACTTGCACGGCAAAGCCGGCAACTTGAACGAGGCGATGCGGCAGACCAGCGGGGACTTCATCGCCGTGTTCGACCCCGGCCACATCCCAACCCAGGTGTTCCTGCAGATGACGATGGGCTGGATGGTCCACGGGCCGCGGATCGCGCTGGTGCAGACGCCGCTTCATCTCCGCTCGCCCGACCCATTTCAGCGGAACCTGCCTGCCGGCATGCGCGTGCCGAGCGAACGCCATGCCTTCTACGGCCTGGTGCAGGACGGCAACGATTTCTGGAACGCCAGCTCGTTCTGCGGCTCGTGCGCGGTGTTGCGGCGCGGCGCGTTGGAGGAAATCGGCGGGTTCGCGTTCGAAACGGCCGCTCAAGACGCGCATACCACGCTCAAACTGCACCGGCGCGGCTGGCACAGCGCCTACCTGCGGCTGCCGCAGGCCGCCGGGCCCGCGGCCGACCGGTTGTCTCTGTATGTCACTCAACACGCCGGCTGGGCGCGCGGGATGATACAGCTCCTCCGCATCGACAATCCGTTGCTCGGGCGCGGCCTGACCTTGGCCCAGCGGGTCTGCTTCCTGCAGGCCGGGGCGCAGGCCCTGTTCGCCGTGCCGCGGATCGTGTTCCTCACCACCCCGCTCGCGTACCTGTTCCTTGGGCAAAACGTGATCGCCGCGCCCCCGCTCGCGATCGCGTCGTATGCGATACCGCACGTCCTCCACGCCGTGGCCACCAGGTCGCGCCTCGCCGGAAACGATCGGCACTCGTTCTGGGGTTCGATCCACGAGACGGCACTCGCGCTTTCCCTGGCGCCGGTGACGGTCACCACCTTGTTGTTCCCGCGCCGTGCAAGGGCAACCCCGGCCAACCAGGGCAGCGCTCGGCGAAACGGGTATTTCGACCTCGCCGCGGTTTACCCGAACTTGATCCTGGCGTTCCTGCTGCTGCTCGGCATCGCGCGCGGTCTGGCCGGCATGGCGTCCCTGCGGCCCGAGCAACTGCCGTTCCAGGCGCTGCTGCTGTACTCCGTTTGGGCCACCATCAGCCTGTTGACCGTCATGGCGGCGCTCGCCATGTGCCGCGAGCCCCGGCACAGCCGCTCCCCTGCCCGGCGGCCCGCGGCGGCTCCCGTCGTCGTCCACTGGGCGGGCGGGCGAACGACGCCGGGCACGACCGGCGAGTTGTCGCTGGAGGGCGCATCCGTCATCGCCGAGCAACCGGAAGGCGTGTCGGCCGGCATGTCGTGCGAGCTGGAGTTCACGGTCGGCGGCAAGCCGGTGCTGGTCCGGTCGCAGGTGACCCGGTGGGAGAAGGGCGTCCTGCAGGCCAGCTTCGAGCCCGGGACGCTCGCGGACGAGACTGCTGTCGTGCGGGCCGTGTTCGGCCGCGCCGATGCCTGGACCGACTGGGCCGCCTACGAGGCGGACTGCCCGGCCGCCAGCCTGGGACGCGTGCTCGCCAGCATCCGCACGCTGTTCCGGCGGCGCGACTGGGCGTCCCCACCCTCGCCCGGCACGGGTGACGCGCTCGAACCCCATCGGGCGCGCATGCTCCATCTCGGGCCGCAAACAGGCGCCATCGCCGCCGTCCTGCTTGCGCTCGTGCTGGCCACAGCGGTTGCGCGGGCACAGCCTTCGCCGAGCCGCTTCGTCGTTCGTCTCACCCCTCCGCCCCTGTCACGATCGCAGCCCATGTCGTTCCCGGACCCGGCCGCTCCGGCGTTGCCTGACGCCATCCCGGGCGCGCCGACCCGGCGGCTCGTGCTCAGCTTGCGCCAAGTCGGCGCGTCCGGGCCGCTGGCCCTAAGCGGCGTGCGCGAGATGCAAAGCGTGCAATTCGGCATTCGTGCGGACGAAGTGGTGACGCAAGCGACGCTCCGCCTTTCCGGCGCGACATCGCCGGCGCTGATCCCCGAATTCAGCAACGTGACCGTGACCCTGAACGAGCAGTATGTCGGCACCGTCCCCGTGAACCGCGACCGCCCCCGCTTCGAGGGGTTGGACATGCCCATCGACCCAGCGTTTTTCCAAGGCGGCAACCGCCTCGGTTTCCGCTTCAGCGGCCGCTACGCCACCGAGTGCAACGATCCGCTTAGCTCCCTGCTCTGGTCCACGATTTCCGACGCCTCGACATTGGCGCTGACGCTCGAGCGGTTGCCGGCGCAACGGGACCTGGCCCGCCTGCCGCTGCCGTTCCTCGACCCGCTTGAGACGCAGCCGCTGACGCTCCCGTTCGTCGTGCCGCCTGGCGCCCTGAGCGAGACGCTGCAAGCGGCCGGGATCGTGGCGTCGTGGTTCGGACAGCAAGCCGGCCTCCGGGGCATGAGCTTTCCCGTCTCGGCCGCCGCGCCTGCCGAGGGCAACGCCGTGGTGTTCGCCAACGGCCAGGACCGCCCGGGCAACGTCGACCTGCCGCCCATTGCCGGACCGACCCTGGCGGTGCTGCCGAACCCGGCCGACCCAAGCAGTTCCCTGCTGCTCGTGGCCGGGCGCGACACCGGAGAGATCCTGGCGGCTGCCCAGGCCTTGACGCTCGGCGCCCGCGCGCTCGGCGGCGAGACCGCGCGTGTGACTGCGCCCGGGCTGCCGCTCCGTGAGCCCTACGACGCACCGGCCTGGATCGCCACCGACCGCCCGGTGGCATTCGGCGAGTTGGTGGGCGCCTCCGACCTGCAAGCAGCCGGTTTCGCGCCCGGCGCCCTGCTGGTGCCGTTCCGCACCGCGCCTGACCTCTATACCTGGCGCAACCGTGGTTTTCCGATGGAGCTGCGGTTCCGGGCGCCACCCGGCCCGATCGTCGACCTGGCCGTCTCGCGCCTTGACGTCGGCATCAACGATCGCTACCTCGCCAGCCTTCCTTTGACGAACGAGCCATCGCGGGCTGCATCCTGGTTTTCACGCGTGTTCCACCCCGGCGCCGCGCACCCGAGCTTCTGGGTCGACATTCCTCCCACCACCCTGTCCGGCCGGAACAACCTGCAGTTCTCCTTCGACACGCGTCCGCTGCATCGGGGGGATTGCGCGGCCATTCCCCAGGACATGCGGATGGCGGTCGACCCGGACAGCACGCTGGACCTCAGCCGGGCGTACCGTTTCGCCCAAATGCCGAACCTGGCGTATTTCGTGAGTGCCGGCTTTCCGTTCACCCGCATGGCCGATTTGGCGGAGACAGTCGTCATCCTTCCGGATCGCGTGACGCCGGTCGAACTGCAGGCGTTTCTCGACCTCATGGGCCGATTTGGGGCGATCACCGGCACGCCGGGCTCGAAACTCAGCGTCATGCGCCCGGGTGGGGTGACGGAGGTCGGCGACCGCGACGTGCTGCTGGTCGGCGTCACCTCCGGGCTCGGCGGCGCGCTGTCGTTGCTAAGCGGTTCGCCCTACCGGGTCGACGGCGACAGCGTGCGGGTCGAACTCGGCGCCGCGCTGGACGGCGTGCGCCGCTGGTTCAGCGATCCGACCGGGCCTGACCGGAAGCGGGCGGCGGCCAAACTCGCCGTCACCGTCGGCAAGGGCGCGGCCGTACTGATCGGCGCGCAAAGCCCGCTGCACGCCGGCCGCACGGTCGTGGCCATGCTGGGCGGCTCCCCGGCGTCGGTAGGCGTGCTGGCGGCAGTCCTGCGCGACCCCAAGCAAGCTTTGCTGATCCAAGGCGACATGTCGCTCGCGGCGGCCGGAGTCGTGACGTCCTACCGTGCGGGCGATACCTTCCGGCTCGGAAGCCTCCCGTTCTGGCTCTACCCGCTCTGGCTGCTGCAAGACTCGCCCTTGGCCGTTGCCGCAATCCTGACGGTGGGCTGTGGGCTGCTCGCGGTGATCTCCGCCGGGATGCTTCGCCGCCGGGCCGCCGCCCGTGGCGCCTTCGCCCCGGCCGCCCAAACTCGACGGAAGGAACGCACTTGCCAGTAGCCATCCCCCCTCACGAGCCGGAGTTTCGCCGGTTCCTGCGCGCCTTGGCCGAGGAGATCGACGGCCGTTCCGCGCCCGGCGAGCGTGACGACATCCTGCGAGGGGCCGGCGCGCGCATGGCGAAGCTGATGCCGGTTCCTCCTGTCGAGTCGCTTGCCGCGTTGGAATTGGAAATGAACGACGTCCTCGCCGCCGCGGGTTGGGGCCGGGCGCGGCTCGAGTTGAACGAGGCCGAGCGCACGGTGCTCATCACCCATACCGGCCTGCCGCGGATCGGCTCGCTCGGCAGCCCTGCCGGAACCTGGCTGTCGGCCCTGCTGGAGGGGCTTTACAGCGCCTGGATGGCACAGCAGCCAGGCAGCACGCCAACCTTGGCGGCCCGGCGCGTGACCCCGGGCGACGCCGCCACGGTCATGTTGCGATTCGGCCGCTTCTAGTCACCGGGTCGGGCGAGGCGGCGCGACGGTGTAGTCGTAGAAACCGCGGCCGGCCTTGCGCCCGAGCCAGCCGGCCTCGACATATTTCACCAGCAGCGGGCAGGGGCGATACTTGCTGTCCGACAAGCCCTCGTACAATACCTGCATGATCGACAGGCAAGTATCCAGCCCAATGAAATCGCCCAGTTCCAGCGGCCCCATCGGATGGTTGGCGCCGAGCTTCATGGCGGCGTCGATGCTGGTGACGGTCCCGACGCCCTCGTACAAGGCATACACCGCCTCGTTGATCATCGGCACCAGGATGCGGTTGACGATGAAGGCCGGAAAATCCTCCGACACGGCGGTCGTCTTGTCCAGCCGGGCCGCCAGCGCCTGCACCGCCCGGAAGGTCGGCTCGTCGGTCGCGATGCCGCGGATGATTTCGACCAGCTTCATGACCGGCACCGGGTTCATGAAGTGCATGCCGATAAACTGCGCCGCCCGGTCGGTGGACGCGCCCAACCGGGTGATCGAGATCGACGACGTGTTCGTGGCGATCATGCAGGACGGCTTCAGGAACGGCGTCAGCGTGCGGTAGATCGCTCGCTTGACGTCCTCTTTCTCGGTCGCTGCCTCGATGACGATATCGGCGTCGGCGAACGCGGCGTAATCGGTGCTGGCCACGATCCGACGCAGTGCCGCAACCTTGTCCGCCTCGGTGATGCTCCCCTTGGCGACCTGCCGGTCCAGGTTCCGGCCGATGCCGGCGATGGCGCGGTCCAAGGCATCCTGCTTCACGTCGAGCAAGGTGACGGACAAGCCGGAGAGGCCGCAGACGTGAACGATGCCGCTGCCCATCTGCCCCGCGCCGATCACTCCGACACGGTCGATCACTGGCGCCGGCAACATGGTCCCGGCTTCGGGCACGCCGGTCAGCCGCGTTCCAGCTCCGCCTGCAGTTCCGGCAAGGCGGTGAAAAGGTCGGCGACCAGGCCGTAATCGGCGACCTGGAAGATCGGCGCGTCCTCATCCTTGTTGATCGCGACGATGACCTTGCTGTCCTTCATCCCGGCTAGATGCTGGATAGCGCCGGAGATGCCGATGGCGACATACAGGTCGGGCGCCACGATCTTGCCGGTCTGCCCCACCTGGTAATCGTTCGGCACGTACCCGGCGTCGACCGCCGCGCGCGACGCGCCCACGGCGGCGCCCAGCTTGTCGGCGATCGGGTTGAGCAGCTTAAAGTTGGCGCCGTTCTGCATGCCGCGCCCGCCGGACACCACCACGCGCGCCGCCGTCAGTTCCGGCCGCTCGCTCTTGGAGAGCTCGGCCGAGACGAATTTGGACGTGGTGGAGGCCTCGGTGGCGGCGACGTCCTCGATTGTGGCGGCGCCGCCTTCGGCCGCGACCGGGTCGAAGCTGGCGGCACGGACGGTCATGACCTTCTTGGCGTCGCTGGACTTCACCGTCGCCACCGCGTTGCCGGCGTAGATCGGGCGCACGAAGGTGTCGGCGTCGATCACGTCGGAGATGTCGCTGATCGGCTGCACGTCGAGCAGGGCGGCGACACGGGGCATGACGTTCTTGCCGGTCGCATTCGACGCCGCGAGCAGGTGCGTGTGATGCGGCGCCATCGAAACCAGCAGGGCGGCGAGCGGTTCGGCCAGGGCATGTTCATACGCGGCGGAGTCCGCCTTGTGCACCTTGGTTACGCCGTCGAGCTTGGCGGCAGCCTGCGCCGCGGCGTCCACGCCGGTCCCGGCCACCAGCACGTGGACCTCGCCCAGCTTGCGCGCGGCAGCGACCGCGCTGCGCGACGGCTGCTTGATGCCGTGGGCATCGAAATCGAGCAGGACCAGCGATGTCATGTCAGATCACCTTCGCTTCGGTTCGCAGTTTGTCGACCAACTCGGCCACCGATCCGACCTTCTTGCCGGCGATCCGCTTCGGCGGTTCGGCGACGCTGACCAGGGTCAGGCGCGGCGCCGGGTCGACGCCCAACGTCTCCGGCTTGATCGTCTCGACCGGCTTCTTGCGCGCCTTCATGATGTTCGGCAGCGACGCGTAGCGCGGCTCGTTCAGGCGCAGATCGGTGGTGATGATCGCCGGCAGGGTCAGCGCCAGCGTCTCCAGCCCGCCATCGATCTCACGCGTGACCGTCAGGGTGCCGTCGGCGATCTCGACCTTGCTGGCGAACGTGCCCTGGGGCCAGCCGAGCAAGGCGGCCAGCATCTGGCCGGTCGCGTTCATGTCGTCGTCGATCGCCTGCTTGCCCATGATGATCAGGCCCGGCTGCTCGCGGTCGGCCAGCGCCTTGAGCAGCTTGGCGACCGCCAGCGGCTGCAGCTCGACGTCGGTCTCGACCAGGATGCCGCGGTCGGCCCCCATCGCCAGCGCGGTGCGGATCGTCTCGCCGCAGGCTGCGACCCCCATGGAAACGGCGATCACCTCGGTGGCGATGCCTTTCTCCTTCAAGCGCACGGCTTCCTCGACGGCGATCTCGTCGAACGGGTTCATGGACATCTTGACCCCGGCCGTCTCGACGCCGGTGCCGTCCGCCTTGACGCGGACCTTGACATTGTAGTCGACGACCCGCTTGACGGGGACGAGGAGCTTCATGAGGGTGCCGTCTGTTCCTGAACGTGAGAGTGGCGCTGAGAGGGCCGCGCAAGCCCGGTCATCCGATGGCCCAAGATTACGAGGGCGGTCCCGCGAGTGTCAAACCGCCTCGCGTCCACCTGCGTCAGCTCCGCAACAGGCTGAGCAACACGATGAACAGCAGCAGCGCCCCGGCCTGCAGCAGCACGCGCCAGCGCATCAGGACATTCGACCGCCGCGGATCGCCGCCGCCGCGCGCCATGCCGATCAGGCCGGCGAACAGCACGCCGACCACCCCGAGCATCATCAGCGCCACCAGCAACGTCAACACGACTTTCATTCTCGCGAGATGGTATCCATCGGCTCTATATGAAGGCCGCACCCGACCGCGTCGCGCAGATCGGTTGACAGCCGCCGATGCCCTAGGGACGGTCCCGCGCATGAGATACGTCTTGGCATTCCTGCTCCTGCTGGCCCCGCTCCTGCCGGCGTACCCCGCTTATGGCCAGGTCACGCTGCCCGTGGCGGCTCCAGCGGTCCCTGCCAAGCCTGCCGATGCGCTGACCCCGGCGCAGGCCCAGCAGGTGCTCGACGTCCTGAAGGACGACAAGAAACGCGGCGAGTTCACCGCCGTGCTGGAGAGCATGGTCCGCGCCGTGCCAGCCGTGACGCCGGCTAAAACGCCACTCGCGCCAGACAGCCTGGGGGCGCAAATCCTGGTCCAGGGCTCCACCTGGCTCGCCGACCTCGCCGACCAGGCCGCCGCGACGGCGGAGGTCGCGAACGACTTGCCGCTGCTCGGCCGCTGGCTGGTCGGCACCGCCGACAACCCGGCCGCGCGGGCCCGGGTGCTGGACGCCGTCTGGAAGCTGGCCGTTGTGATGGCGTGCGCCTATGGCGTCGAACGTTTGGCGCGCCGGGCCCTCGCGCGCCTGCGCGCAGCGCTCGAGCGCCGCGCCCCACCCGGCGATGACGGGCTGTCCCCCTTCGAGGGCGAGCCGGTCGAACAGTCCGACGGCCTCAGCGCGGCGGAGGCGGGCGAGACCGAGATGCGGGCCCGTCGCCGACGGTTCAGCCGTGCCTGGCGATTGCTGCGCCGCCTGCCGTACGTGCTCGCGCACCTGCTGCTCGAATTGGTCCCGGTCGCGCTGTTCGCCGCGGTGGGCAATCTCCTGCTCACCGTGCCGTTGCTGGGGGCGGTCAGCAACCGGAAGCTGGTCGTGCTCGCGGTGGTGAACGCCTACGTGCTGTGCCGGGCGATCATGTGCCTCACCCGCATGTTCGTCGCACCCTACACGCCGCGCCTGCGGCTGGTGCACTGCACCGATGCGACGGCGCTGTTCGTCATCACCTGGATGCGCCGCCTCGTGGTCGTCGGCGTGTTCGGCTTCGCGCTGGCCGAGGTCGGCACCTTGTTCGGGCTGTACCGGGCCGCCCACGACACGCTGCTCAAGATCGTCGGCCTCGTCGTGCACCTCATGCTCGTGGTGATCGTGCTGCAGAAGCGCTCCGCCGTCGCCGCCCATATCCGGGCCCGGCGCAGCCAAACCGGGATCCTCGCCATCCTGCTCGACCGCCTCGCCGCGGGATGGCACCTGATCGCCATCTTCTACATCGTCGCGCTCTGGGTGGTCGGCGCCGCCGAAATCCGCGACGGCTACACCCGGCTGCTGCACTTCGCCGTCATCACCACAATCATGACGATCACCGCGCGGCTGATCTCGATCGTGCTGCTCGGCGGGCTGGACCGCGCGCTGCGGATCGGCCCGGAGACGGCGACCCAATACCCGGGGCTGGAGCAGCGGGTGAACCGCTACTACCCGGCGCTGCGGGTCACGCTGTCGGCGACCCTGGTTGCAGCCACCTTCATCGCCCTGCTGGAAGCCTGGGGCCTCGGGCCGCTCGCCTATTTCACCACGGGCCAATTGGGACAGCGCACGCTCTCGGCGGTGACCACCGTCGGCTTGGCCGTCATCATCGGCCTCGTGGTGTGGGAAGCGACCAACGCGTCGGTCGAGAGCCACCTCGCCGCCTTGACCCGGCAGGCGCAGATCGCCCGCTCCGCCCGGCTGCGGACCTTGTTGCCGATGCTGCGGACGGCACTGCTCGTGACCCTGCTGATCGTCGTCGGCCTGGTGACGCTGAGCGAGATCGGCGTCAACATCGCGCCCCTGCTGGCCGGCGCGGGCGTGCTGGGCTTGGCGATCGGCTTCGGCTCGCAGAAGCTGGTGCAGGACCTCATCACCGGGTTGTTCCTGCTGTTGGAGAACACGATGCAGGTGGGCGACGTCGTGACGGTCGGCGGACTGACGGGCACGGTCGAGAACCTGTCGATCCGCACCATCCGGCTGCGCGCGCTCGACGGGTCGGTGCACATCATGCCGTTCAGCTCGGTCACCACCGTCACCAACCAGACGCGCGACTTCAGCTACGTGCTGACCGACGTGACGGTCGGGCTGGACGAGGAGCCGGACCATGCGGCCGACCTGCTGCGCGGCATCGTCAAGGAGATGCGGGCGGAACCGCGCTGGGCCGACTCGATCACCGCGGACTTGGACGTCATGGGCGTGCAGGCGTTCGAGGCGGCCGCCTGGCTGCTGCGGGTCCGCATCCGCACCGCGCCGTCGCAGCGCTGGGCGGTCAGCCGGGAGTTCAACCGGCGGATCAAGTACAAGTTCGACGAGTTGGCGATCCAGAGTCCGCTGACGGCCTACAAAGTGCAGGGCTGGCTGCCACCTGGGTCTGAGCGGCCGATCCCAGCGCCGCCGCCGACGCCGCATATCGAGAGGGCAGCCGAATGACCAATCCCGTGTTCACCCGCCCGAGCTTCGCCGAACTGCTCGCCCGCGACGGCTTCGCCTTCGTCCATGCGGCGGAGATGAGCAGCGTGCTGGACGCCAATGGGATGGAGGGCTGGGCCGCGTTCGCCGCCAGCTGGGACGATCTCGGGCTGGACACCTACATGGCCGATGGCGGCCGCTACCGCCGCCGCCGCCACGCCGCCTTCGCCGCGACCGCAGAGGGCGTCACCCGCAAGCCGCGCCAGCCGCACTATCAAAGCCGCGACTACAACCTGCTGAATGGCGGGATCGCGCGGTGGTTCGACCCGGTCACGGACGAGGTGGCCGCTTCGGCCGCGCTGGACGCCATCCTCAGCACCTGCCACCACCTGTTCGCTGCCCTGTCGCCGATACCCGATCCATGGCATGTCGAGGTGCACCAGTTCCGGATCGAGGCGCAGCCCGGCCTGCAGGGGCGTCCGACGCCGGAGGGCATGCACCGCGACGGCGTGGATTGGGTGCTGGTGCTGATGATCCGCCGCGAGAACATCGCCAGCGGCGAGACGACCATCCACGACCTCGACCGCCGCCCGCTCGGCAGCTTCACCCTCGCGCTGCCGATGGATGCGGCGTGGGTGGACGACAGCCGCGTGTTCCACGGCGTGACCCCGGTCGAGCCGCGCGATCCGGCAGCCCCCGCGTTCCGCGACGTGCTCGTGGTCACGTTCCGGAGGGAGCCACCCGGAGCAAGCTGACAGCGCGCATCCTCATGACACGAAGGAGCCACCATGCCTGATCCAACCAGCAGCACGAGTTTGTCGGGCCCCGCCGGGCCGTACGGTTCCTCGATGGATGCCATGAACGCCCAGCTCGCGCGCAACTGGTGGGCAGTGGCTGCCCGCGGCGTGTTCGCCATCCTGTTCGGGATTGCGGCCTTCGCGCTGCCGCTGGTCACCATCGCTTCGCTGGTTCTGCTGTTCGCCGTGTACATGCTGGTGGACGGCGTATTCGCTATCGTCGCCGGGCTTCGCGCCGCGGCACGGCACCAGCGCTGGACGCTGCTGATCCTCGAAGGCGCCGTCGACCTGCTTGCCGGCGCCGCGGCGCTGCTGCTGCCCAGCACCGCGGTGCTGGTGCTCGTCACCCTGCTCGGCCTGTGGGCGGCCGTCTCCGGCGGGCTTCTGCTCGCCGCCGCGTTCCGCCTGCACGCCGGGCACGGACGCTGGGTGCTGGCGTTGTCGGGGCTGGTCTCGATTGTGTGGGGCGTCGTGCTGTATGCCTCGCCGATCGCCGGCGCCGTGGTGCTCACCTGGTGGCTAGGCGCCTATGCGACGGCGTTCGGCGTGCTGCTCCTGGCGCTCGCGTTCCAACTCCGGAGCCGCCACGGGGCGGTGCTGCCGGGCGTTGGCGCGACACCCTGATCAACCGCCCGCGACCCCCTTCAAGGTCACCCGCCAAGCGCCAGTTGCACGACGCGGACCACGACCAAGCCGACGGCCAGCAACAGGTATCCCCGCAGCACCATCATCCAGGTGCGCGTCGCGGCAGTCAGCTTCGCCGGCGGCAGCTCCGCGACCGGGCGCATGCGCCAACTCGGACGCAGCGCGCGGTCCAGCGCCGGTTGCGCGACCTTCGTGCGCGTCGCCAGCGTGACGCCGGCCGCGACCAAGGCCAGCACCGTCCCGCCGCCGAGGATTTCCAAAATCTGCTCGCCGGTGATGCCTGGGTAGAGCACCGACGCCGTCAGGACGATCGACAGTATTAGCAGGATCGCGATCACCGACCAGGTGAACAGGTTGGTCCACCGCCCGTTGACCCAGGGCCCGAGCACCGCCGGGTCGTTGCACAGCAGCAGCAGGAACACGGTGGCCGACGGCAGCAGCACGCCGGCGAGCGTCTGCACGGCCTCGGTAATCAGGCCCAGCGGCGCGCCGGGGATCAACACCAGCCTGGCGGCGATGGCGATCAGGCCGCAATACACCACATAAAAGCCGTGTGCGTCCTTGGCGCCTCGGTGCAGCGAGTGCTTGAGCGACAGCACGTCGCCCAGCGCGTGGCGCTAGCGAGCGACACGGCGGCGGCGCCGATGACGCTGGCGTCGATCAGCGCGATCGCGAACAGCATCGCCGGCACTTGGCCGACGTATGTCCCGAGCCCGGCCGCGACCCCGCCCGCGTCGGTGAAGTGGCCGACCTCCGGGCGCCCGGCGAAGGTCGCGGCGCAGAACGCCATCATCGCCACCGCGCCGACGATGACCGGGTGGTGAACGCATCGACCACAAGCGAAGCCGCGGCTGCGGCCGAGGAGCTGATCGGCATCGTGCACAGCTACCTGACCTGACGTGTTCTCCCAGCGGCGGCCCTCAACGCTCCCCGGCGCGCTGCAGCAGCATCGCCCGGCGCAGGCGTGCCAGCCCGCCATGTACGTGGCCGCTTTGGCACATACGCAAGCCCTCGACCGACAGCGAGCGCACCTCGGCCGGAAGATCGGCCCGTTCGTCGAGGCGTCGTGCGAGGCCGATGCAGTAGCCGGGGGTGTCGCTCGTGATCTGCATCGTGTCTTCAGCCGCCGCAACGGTGGTGAATAAACAGATTAAAACAGCGCTCAGGAAAAAATGCGACATTGCTGCAGTGTGCCTCGCGCCCGCTGATCCGGGGATGGTGGAGACATGAACTAAACGTCATACGCGATCTCAGCGCGAGAGGCAGGCAAGGTCAACACAGCGCGCAGCCCGGGTGCGGCGTCGAGCAACCGCAACGTGCCGCCATGCAGGTGTGCCACCGCATCCACCAGCGCCAGTCCCAGGCCCGATCCAGGAGTTTGCCGCGCCGTTTCCCCCCGGTAGAACCGTTCGGTCGCGTGCGTGCGGTCGCATTCGGGAATGCCGGGCCCCTGGTCCGCCACGGTGATCGCCACGCCTTGGCTGGAAGCAGCGCCGGCCGGGGCCGCCTCCAGCCGGATGGTGGCGCCGGGGGGTGAGAACTTGATCGCATTGTCCAGCAGGTTGGCGACGGCTTGCTGCACCATTTCGCGGTCGCCATTCACCTGCAGCGGTCCGGCGGCTTGCAGCGACAGCGCCACGCCACTGGCTTCCGCAGCAGCCCCGTACAGCTCCGCCAGGTCGGTCACGAGAGCGCCGACATCCACCTGGCAGAACGCCGAGCGGCGCGACCCGGCCTCGATTTCGGCGATCCGCAGCAGCGCTTCGAACACCGCCGTCACGCCGTCGAGGTCGGCCACCGCGCGCTCGACGGCGGCGTGCAGCTCCGCCGGGCCGCGGGCGTGGGCCGCGGCGTCCTCCAGCCGGGCGCGGGCGCGGGCGATCGGCGTGCGCAGGTCGTGGGCGATGGCGTTGGATACCTGGCGCACGCCATCCATCAGCCGCGCGATGCGGTCGAGCATGTCGTTGATCGTCTCGGCCAATCGGTCGAATTCGTCGCCACGGCCGGACATGGGGACGCGGCGGCTCAGGTCGCCCGCGGCGATCCCTGACGCGGTGACGGACACGTTGGCCATCATGCGGCGGAACAGGTTCTGCATCACGACCGCGCCGACCGTGCCGAGCACGAGCAGCAGCAGCAGCGACCACAGCAGGGCCGAGGTCAGCAGGGCGCGCAGCGGCATCCGGCTTTCGACGTCGCGGCCCACCAGCAGGCGGTAGCCGCCGGGCAGGTCGAACCGCTGGACCCGCGCCGTAGCCTGCAGGCCGGCGCGCTCGATCCGCATCTCCATCCAGGCGCCCGAGTCCGTCACGGCGGCCGGCCAGCGCGCCAGGTTGCCGGCGAGCGGAGTCAGCGCAGCGTCGGTCAGCAAGTAGATCGCGGCATCGTCGACGTCGTCGGCCAACCGATCCTCGATGGTGCTCTGCAGGGCTGCGACGCCGCCGGTCTGCCACTGCTCCGACAGGCCCTGGGCGTCGGTCCGAATGACCGCTTGCACCTGCCGGTTCAGCAGCCCGGCGGTCGCCCACCACAGGAACAATACCAGGGCCAACGCGCTGACACCGAACAGGGCCACGTACACCACCGCCAGCCGGAGTCCCGCCGAGTGGAGCAAGGTGGGCCGTGCGCCGGGTCGTGCTCCGGGGACCAATCGCCTGCTTAGTCCGCGCGAAGCATGTAGCCGGCGTTGCGGACGGTGTGGATCAGCGGCGTCGCATACGGCTTGTCGATCTTTTGGCGCAGGCGCGAGACGTGGACGTCGATGACATTGGTCTGTGGATCGAAGTGATAGTCCCACACGCCTTCCAGCAGCATGGTGCGGGTCACGACCTGGTTGGCGTGGCGCATGAGGTACTCCAGCAGCCGGAACTCCCGCGGCTGCAGGTCGATCTTTTGTCCGGCGCGCCTGACGCTGCGTGACAGCAGCTCCATCTCCAGATCGCCCACGACGATCTTGGTCTGCGGGCCGTCGGATTTGCCGCGCCGGGTCAACGCCTCGACCCGGGCCAGCAACTCGGCGAAGGCGAACGGCTTGGTCAGGTAGTCGTCGCCGCCTGCCTTCAGGCCGCGCACCCGCTCATCGACCTGCGCCAGGGCCGAGAGGAACATGATGGGCGTGGCGTTATCCTGCGCCCGAAGGGTTTCCAAAAGATGAAGCCCGTCGATGCCGCCCGGCAGCATGCGGTCGAGGATGATGGCGTCGAATGCCTCGCTGGCCGCCATGAACAGCCCGTCACGCCCGTTGTCGGCGTGCTCGACCACGTGGCCGGCCTCACGCAAGCCTTTCACCACGAAGCCGGCGACGTCCCGGTCATCCTCGACCACCAGGATGCGCATCAGCTTGGGCTTGCGTTGGGACGGCGGCCGACCGTCACGGGGACATCCATGTTCTGGCCGCCGCGCTTCACCGTCAGGTTCAACGATCGGCCGGGCGCCGCAGCCGACACCGCGCGGATCAGCCCGCGGGCGCTGTCGACCCGGTCGCCGTTGACGGCCAGCACGGTGTCGCCTGGCCGCAGCCCCGCCTTCGCGGCTGGGCCGCTACGGTCCACGTTGGCGATGGCGACGCCGGCCTTGGAGGCGCGCGCGCCGGGTATGTCCTGCACCGACACGCCCAGCCAGCCGCGGTCGATGTGCCCTTTGTCCCGCAGTTCCGCCACGATCCGCTTGGCGATCTCGGACGGGATGGCGAAGCCGATGCCGACCGAACCGCCGGTGGGGGACACGATGGCGGTGTTCACCGCGATCACCTGGCCGTCGAGGTTGAAGGTCGGGCCCCCGGAGTTGCCTGGGTTGATGGGTGCGTCGATCTGCAGGAAGTCGTCGAACGGCCCGGCGCCGATGTCGCGTCCGCGCGCCGACACGATCCCCGCGCTGACCGAGCCGCCCAGCCCGAATGGATTGCCCGCCGCGAGAATCCAGTCGCCGACCTCGACGGCACGGCTGTTGCCCCAGGTGACGGCAGGCAGCGGCACGGCGCCGGCCACCTTGATGACGGCGATGTCGGTCAGCTCGTCCGTCCCGAGCACGGTCGCATTGAGTTCGGTCCCGTCGCTGAGCGACACCACGATCTTGTCGGCGTGCTCGACCACGTGGTTGTTGGTCACGATGATGCCCGACGGGTCGATGACGAAGCCGGAACCGGCGCCCATCACCTGCTCGCGCCGGTCGCGCAACCGGTCGCGGAACCGCTTCTCGAACGGGGTGCCGCGGAGTTCCGGGGGGATGACGGCCGCCACGTCACTGCCGCTGACGTTCTCGGTAACGGCGATGTTGACCACGGACGGGACGACTAACTTGACCAAGGGTGCGAAGCTGGCCAATGCCCCGCCGTGGCCGTTCACGATCGACTGCGCCGAGGCCCCACAGCCCTGCAGCGTCGACAGGGCGAGCAGGACAGCAAGGGTCAGGCGTGAGCGAGTCATGGCGAGGTCATCCCGTTTCCTTGTGCAAACAGTCCAGAGACCATGGCGTTCCAAGCGGCCCGCGGCAAGCGGGCTCGCAGCGGCGCACCCTCATCCCGGCCCTCGCCCGCCAGCGCGAGAGGGCGAAGATCCAGACGGATGTTCCGGCCAGTCGTGCCTCGGGTAGCGTCCGCGCATGTCGCGCCGCACATCGGCCCACGCGCCGCGCCAGAAGCCGGCGAGGTCGGCGGTGATTGCCACCGGCCGCCCGGCCGGCGACAACAGCGCGAATTGCAGGACGATCCGGCCGCCGGCCAGCGTCGGCGTCGTCGCTTGGCCATAGAACGCTTGCGCCCGGGCCGACGCGACCGGCACCGGCTGCGTGTAGTCGATCGCCGCCCGCCCCTGCGGCAAGGCCACTTGCGCCGGTAGGTCGCGGTCCAGCCGGCTTGCCTGCTCCCAGGTCAGCAGGCTCCGCAGGCCTGCTAGCAGGTCGATGTCCACCGCGTCCGCGAGCCGGGTTACGCCGAGCAGGCGAGGCGCCAGCCACTCCTGCACGGTCGCGGCAAGGGCTGGGTCCGACAGGTCCGGCGCCGCCGGGTCCAGCGTGCGGAGCCAGGCGGCGCGGGCTTGGAACTGGCGCGCGGCATCGGTCCAGCCCAGCGTGCCGAGCTTGCCCGCCAGCACGCGCGCCAGGGTCGCCGCGGTCTCGGCGGGGTCGGCCGGCGCCATGCGGTCGTCCAGCACCAGCAGGCCCAGGCGACGCCGGCGGCGCGACAGCACGGCGCCGGACACCGGGTCAAAGCCGCTCTCGACGGTCTCAGTCACCTGCGCGGCCAGGAACGGGGGCAGGGTGGCCGGATCGAGCGCCGCGGCCAGGCGGATGCGGGCGGAGGCTTTGAGGTCCAGCGACGCCACCACCAGCAGCCCGGCGCGGGCGAGCGGGTCGGTCCGCGGCAACTTGGCGCTGCCGCCGCCGGACAGGCGGTAGCTGCCGGGCTCGCCGCGGGCCTGGGCGATGCGGTCGGGAAAGGCGGCGGCAAGCAGCGGCGCCGGGTCGCCGGACGCGGCGGCGCGCACGTGCAGGCGGGCGCGGTACTGCCCGGCGGCCTTGCGGATGCGGGCAATGGCGCCCCGGTCGGCATCGCCGCCGCCCGCCAGCGCGTCCAGCCGCAGCGCGATATCCGCGGGCGCATCGCGGGCCCGCAACGGATCGCGCTCCTCCAGCAGGGCCGCGAGGTCGGCGGCGAGTGCCGCCTCGGCGTCGTCGCGAGCGGCGAGCATCATCGCGGCCAGCCTCGGATGCGCGCCGAGCCGGGCCATGCGGCGGCCGGCCTCCGTGATGCGGCCGTCGCCCAGCGCCCCGAGCGCCGTCAGCAGCGCGCGTCCGGCCGCCAGCGCGCCGGAGGGCGGCGGGTCGGGGAACGGCAGGTCCTCCGGCGCGGCGCCCCAGGCCAGGCAGTCCAGCACCAGGCCGGACAGCTCCGCCTCCAGTATCTCCGGACGGTCGAACGCTGGCAGCCCACGGCCCGCCGCCTCCGACCACAGCCGAATCGCGACACCCGGCGCTTCCCGCCCCGCACGCCCGGCGCGCTGCTCGGCGGCGGCTCGGCTGATGCGGAGCGTCGCCAGGCGCGTCAGCCCGGTCGCGGCGTCCAGCCGGGGGGTGCGCCGCCATCCGCCATCGACCACGATCCGCACGCCGGGCACCGTCAGCGACGTCTCCGCGATGGAGGTGGCGAGCACAACGCGCCGGGTCGCCGCGGGGGTGAGCGCGCGGTCCTGCTCGGCGGCGGGCAGGTCGCCGTGCAGGGGCAGCACCAGCGCGCCGCACCCGTCCAGGGCCGACTGCGCCCGGCGGATTTCGCCCATGCCGGGCAGGAAGGCCAGGATGTCGCCCGCCTCGGCGTCCAAGGCCTCGCGCACCGCCCGGGCCAGCGTGTCCGGCAGGTCGCGCGGGGAGGCGATGTCGCGCTTGGCGTGGCGGACCGTCACCGGGAACATCCGCCCGGCGCTGGTGACGACGGGGGCGTCCATCAGGGTCGAGAGGCGCGCGCCGTCCGCGGTGGCGCTCATGGCGAGCAGCCGCAGCTCCGGCCGCAACTGGCGCTGCAGGTCCAGGCACAGCGCGAGCGCGAGGTCGGCCTGCAACGCGCGCTCGTGCACCTCGTCCAGGATGACTAGGCCGACGCCGTCCAGCCCGGGATCGGATTGCAGGCGGCGCACCAGCAGGCCCTCGGTCACGACCTCGATCCGGGTGGCGGCGGAGACGGCGCTGTCCAGCCGAGTGCGGAAGCCTGCGGTTTGCCCCACGGCCTCGCCGAGCAGCGCGGACATGCGGGCGGCGGCGGCGCGGGCGGCGAGGCGGCGCGGTTCGAGCATGACGATGCCGCCGGCCAACCATCCGGCATGCAGCAGATGCAGCGGGACCAAGGTCGTCTTGCCGGCGCCCGGCGGCGCGACCAGCACGGCATTGCCGCGGGCGAGCGCCGCATCCAGGGCGGGCAAGGCGTCGGAAACGGGAAGAGTGGGCAGCATGGTAGGGTGCTGCTACCACGTGACAGCGATTACATGGAGGGCAGTCCGGTTCCGGGGTATGATGCCGCCGATGTTTCGCATGTTGGTCGCCTGCTGCCTCGCCGCCGTATTCGCCGCGCCCGCCCTCGCGTTGGAGAGCGCGCCGGTGCGGAGCGCGCGGGCCGTCGTGACGCTGGTCACCGACACCGACGCTGTTTCCGGGCAGCGGTTCCACGCGGGCCTGCGGTTCCAATTGGCGCCGGGCTGGCACACCTACTGGCAGAACCCGGGCGACGCCGGGGTTCCCGCCGAGATCGCCTGGACGCTGCCGCCTGGCGCTGCTGCGGGGCCGATCGCCTGGCCCGTGCCGGTGCGGCAAGCGGAGGGTCCGCTGATGACCTTCGCCTACACCGGCGAGGTGCTGCTGCCGGTGACGATCACGCCCGGCCCCGGCCCGCTATCGGTGCAGGCGCATGCGTCCTGGCTGGTGTGCGAGCGGATTTGCGTGCCGGAGGAGGGCGATTTCCGGCTCGACCTACCGGCCGGCACGCCCGGCCCCTCCGCGCGGGCGCCGCTGTTCGCCGCCGCCGCGGCGCGTAGGCCCCGGCCATCGCCGTTCGCCGCCCATGTCGCGCCGGACGGCAGGCTGGCGCTGCTCGGCGATGGCCTGTCGCGGGCCACGGTGGCGGATGCGACGTTCTTCCCCCTCGACGCGACGGCGCTGGACCACGCCGCCGCGCAGGCGGTCAGCGTGGGCGATGGCGCGGTGACCGTCGCGCTGACCCCGGCGGCGGCGTTCAATTCCCACGCCGACCTGGGCGGCGTCCTCGTCCTGCGCGACCCCAACGGCGGTGAAACTTACCTCGATGTGGTGGCAACACCCGGTGCAGTGCCTGCAGCGTCGTCAGGCTTACCGACACTGCTGCTAGCCGCGGTGGCGGGCGGGCTGATCTTGAATCTGATGCCGTGCGTGTTCCCGATCCTTGCGATGAAGGCCGTCGCGCTGTCGCGGCTGTCGGGCGCGGGGCGTGGGGCGGTGCGGGCGCAGGCGGCGGCGTATTCCGCCGGCGTGGTGCTCGCATTCATGGCGCTCGGTGGGGCGCTGCTGGCGTTGCGCGCCGGGGGCAGCGTCGCGGGATGGGGGTTCCAGTTCCAGTCGCCGGTGTTCGTGGTCGGCATGGCGTGGCTGCTGTTCGCCGTCGGATTGAATCTGGCGGGGGTGTTCGCCGTGGGCGGCAGGCTAGCGGGGGTTGGCCAAGGACTTGCCGGCAGCGGTGGGCTGGGCGGGAGCTTCTTCACCGGGCTGCTCGCGGTGGTGGTCGCGACGCCCTGCACGGCGCCGTTCATGGGGGCGGCGATCGCTGGGGCGCTTGCCGCTTCCCCGGCGGTGACGCTGGCGGTGTTCGCGGCGATGGGCGTCGGCTTGGCGTTGCCGTACGCGGTGCTCGCGGTGGCGCCGGGCCTGGCCCGCGCGCTGCCCCGGCCCGGCGCATGGATGGACGTGCTGAAGCAGGCGCTGGCTTTTCCGATGTTCGCCGCTGCCGTGTGGCTGGCTTGGGTGGCGGCGCAGGAGGCCGGGTCGTCTGCCGTGCTGGCGACCTTGGCGGGTGCGGTGCTGCTTGGGTTCGCTGCGTGGGCGCTCGGCCTCGCGCAAGCGGCATCCGGTGCAGGCCGGCGAATAGGCCAAGCGGCAGCCGTCGTGGCGGTGGCGGCCATGGCGATGGTGTTGGCGCAAGTCTCGCCGACGTCGGCTCCGGTTGAGGTGAGTGCCGACTCCGAACCGTTTTCCATCGTCCGCCTCACCGCTTTGCGCGCGGAGGGCCACCCGGTCTTCGTGAACATGACCGCCGCCTGGTGCGTGAGCTGCCTGGTGAACGAGCGTGTGGCGCTGTCGCCCGCCCCGGTCCGCGCCGCCTTTGCCGAACACGGGGTGACCACCCTGAAAGGCGATTGGACCCGGCAGGATCCGGCCATCTCCGCGTTCCTCCGCGCCCACGGCCGCGATGGCGTGCCGTTGTATGTGTTCTACGCGGTGGGGCGGGAGGGCGTGGTGCTGCCCCAGATATTGACGGCAGGAACCGTGCTGGATGTGGTGAATGGGGTAAACAGCTAGGGTCTGTGACCGAAGTTTCTGGGTGAGAGTTCTAGCTTGGGACAGTGTATTGTGTTTCGCAAGCTGGAGCCCTGTGTTTGCGGAGCTCTGGTGATGTCTGAGGGTGGGTTGCGGTGCAAGCGGTGCGCGGTGTTGGACGATGTCAGGAGCGGCACGGCGCGGGGCAGCAGCGCTAGCGGTGCCGTGCGGTGCTGAAGTGGCTGCGCGCCGAGGCTGGGCGCTGCCGGAGCCGGAGGTTTCGGCCGCCGTGGTGACGGTCGAGGTGGACGAGATGTGGCATTTTCTGAAAGAAGTCTGCCAAGCTCTGGGTCTGGCGCGCCCACAGCGTGGATTAGCGGCGCGCCGTGGCCCGCTTCCGCCGCCGCACCATGTCGGACCTGTCGCTGCGCCTGCTGCACCACTTGTAGGGCCTGTAAATCTACGTTGCCTACGCCGAAAAGTTCAGGACTATTGTTGGTTAGAACTCTCGTAGGATGCGAGTGTGTCGCTGTTGCGGCGCTGGCAAGCTTGCAACTCGTGTCCCACGGGGCTGCCGTGGGTGGGGTATGTTGGATCGCTGGCACCTCGGGCAACTTCACCGCTAGCAGCTTGTCGGATTAGTGGGTTTGACCGTGACGGTTGTCGGCCTTGGGCGGATACTTGGTTGGTCTTGACTGGTCACGCTGTTCCTAGCGTGACCCTCCGCTTGCAGTTGTAGGCCAGCGAGACGAGGGTCCACTTGGTTGCCGCTGTGCCGATGCCGCGCAGTGAGAAACGTCGGAACCTCATTGCGCTTTCAATGAGGCCGAACACCGGTTCGACGGTCTGCTTTCGCTTCTTGTAGAGAGCTTTGGCATCCTCGGTTTCCAGCTTCGCCTTCATGGCGATACGCCAGGGTTGGTGATCCGCCGCGGTGCCTTCGGCGGCGGTGGCGGACGGAAATCGTAGGGCCGGTGCGGCTGAGTGCGCCCGATGGCCACGAATGGCTCCACGCCCTGTGCTTGCAGGGCCTCGACGGCCATGTCGCTCGCGTAGCCGGCGTCGGCCAGCACCCGTTCCGGCAGCCCGACCGTGCCCGGCATGCCCAGGATGGTCTCGGCGAAGCTCGGCGCATCGGCCGAGGTGGCGATCAGGTTGGTCGCCAGGATGAGGTGTGCGCCATCGGCGCAGACCACGGCCTACGCGTTGCAGGCCTGGCGGTACTCATGCGCGTCGGATCAACGCATCAGCGCGCTGTCCGGATCGGTCAGGTTGCTTTGCCGCTTGGGCGGCGGTGCGTCGTCGGGTGGTTTGGGCGGCCGCCCGCGCCGACCCGTCTTCGCGTCATAAGCCGGGCGGGCCGCTTCGGCTTCGGCGCGCGCTTCGGCTTGCCTCCGTGCGCAGGCGGCATCGAGCTTGGCCTTGAGCGTTTCACGCCGGGCCAGTTCCCCAGGCAGCGCCTGCGAGTCGTGGTCTTCAGCATCGGCTGCCTCGGCCTGTGCGATCAGTTGCGCGATGTCGGCCGCGAGCTTGGCGCGTAATTGCTTCGCCCGGTCATAGCACACGGAGCGGAGCTTGGAGGCGCTGGCGTCGATCTTGGTGCCATCGAGCGACACAGTGCCGACCCGCAACAGCCCCACCTGCCGGGCCATCAACAAAATGTCGAGGAACGCTGCCTCGAAGGCCGAGCGGTTCTGGCGCCGGAACACCGCGATGGTGTCGTGATCCGGGTGGGTGTTGGCAGTCACGAACCGCGTGCCAAGGTCACGCTGCGTCGCGCGCTCGATCCGGCGCGAGGAGAACAGACCGTTGGCATAAGCATACATTAGCAGCGCGAGCATCATGCGCGGATAGTATTGCGGCCTGCCCGAGTTGCGATCGTTGACCTGGAACGCGGTCATCGGCACTCGATCCGCCGCTGCTATGACGAAATGCGCGAGGTCGTCGTCGGGCAGCCAATCTTCCATGTCGGGCAGAAGCAGGAACGCCTGATCACGTTCACAGGGGACGAAGGTTGCCATGCCCGATTCTAACCAGGATGATCGGCAATTGGCACCTCAATCCGACAAGCTGCTAGGCCGCTCGGGACGTCCATGCTTCGGATAGCGTCTGCGGATGTTGTGGGACTTCATTGCTTCTGGCGGTGTGGGGCTGGGTGGCCATTGGATTGGCTGGCTAAGGTGGAGTTGCGGGGCTTCACTCCCGGACCAAGAGGAGCTGATGACCGAGGACGGACTACCCCTGGCCGAGCTGATGGCCAAAGCTGGAGCTGGCGGCGTCCTGCGCGGCGTGGCGGAGGCGGTTGTGCAGTTGCTGATGGAGACGGACGTGGACGGGCTGACCGGCGCTGGGCGGCACGAGCGCACGCCGGAGCGGTCCACCTACCGCCACGGCTACCGCGACCGGGCGCTGGACACGCGGCTGGGCAGCTTGCAACCCCGCATCCCGAAGTTGCGGCAAGGGAGCGACTTCCCGCCGGTCCTGGACCCGCGCAAGACCGTGGAGAAGGCCCTTGTGGCCGTGATCCAAGAGGCTTGGATCAGCGGCGTCTCGACCCGGCGCGTGGACGACCCGGCGCGTGGGCCTGGTGCAGGCCATGGGGCGGTCCGGCATCAGCAAGAGCACGGTCGGCAAGCTGTGCAAGGGCATCGACGACCGGGTGAACGCCTTCCTCGACCGCCCGCTTGAGGGCGACTGGCCGGATCGTGAGCGTGGCGGCCATAATCGCCGTGGCGGCCACCACAGAAGGCAAGCGGGAGATCGTGGGGCTGCACATTGGACCCTCCGAGGCCGAGCCCTTCTGGGCGACGTTCCTGCGCAGCCTGGTCAAGCGCGGCCTGCGCGGCACCAAGCTGGTGGTCTCCGACGCGCACGAGGGCCTCGCCGCGATCCGGCGCGTGATGGGCGCATCCTGGCAGCGCTGGAACGCGGGGCTGTTGAAAAACCTGTCGGGCTCTGATTTGCTTGTGCGTGCAACGCTTCGGCGAGGCGCGCGATGCTGGGAAGCAAACCTCGGGGCCAGTGTGAGTTCCTGATAGCGGGCTCGCTTGGTGACTTCGTCCCGGACGATCATGTGCTCGCCGGCGTGGACAAGGTGCTCGACCTCGGCTGGCTTCGGGCGGAGGTGCGGGATTGCTACGCTGCCGATGGCGCCGGCTGCGTGGTATGGGCGGTATGGCCGGCCAGTGGAGAACGACCGCCTGCCAAAAACGGAGGCGGCGCGCCAGGACCTGGCTGCCATGATCGGCGCCGACGGCCAGCAACTGCTCAGCGCGATCGACGCTGCCGTCCAGCAACCGGAGCTGGCGTCGTTGCCCACGGTGCAGGTGCTGCACCAGATCTGGGCGGCGCAGTATGTCACGGAGAAGGGGCGCATGCGCCTGGGCAGCGCGGCGGAGTTGCCGCCGTCGGCCGAGCAAGTCTGCTCGCCTCATGATCCCGAGGCCCGCTACAGCAAGAAGCGCGACGTGATCTGGGTCGGCTACAAGGTGCAGGTGACCGAGACATGCGACCCGGCGTGCGAGGGGCCGCATGTGATCACCAACGTCGAGACGACGCCAGCCACCACGCCGGACGACACCATGGTCGTGGTGATCCACAGCAGCCTGGAAAAACGCGGGCTGCTGCCGGGCGAGCACCTGGCGAACAAGGGCTACACGGACTCGCACGTGCTGGTGGGCAGCCAACAACGCTATAGCGTGACCATTGTCGGCCCGGTCGCCGACGACCCAAGCTGGCAGGCGCGCCTGGACGACGGACTGACCAAGGCTGCATTCGAGGTCGATTGGGAGCGCGAGGTGGTGACCTGCCCGGGGGCAAGCAGAGCATGTCTTG